>JAEEGL014253693.1_pt1 | contig 10407 bp, 10 predicted proteins | sample 9134231 | NCBI WGS metagenome assembly JAEEGL01 (sample SAMN16246548, study PRJNA631951) | gut metagenome | biome: gut microbiome; feature: rumen; material: fiber-attached | host: Bos | place: Iran: Karaj | collected 2018-10
CAGGCGGCTTATTTGCATCAACAGTTACTGCTTGCAATCATAGGATAATAATACTCTCAGTAATGCGTGCTTGCACGTAATTACTGAGAGTTTATTTATCCGTGTGACTGCAAAGCAGTCACGCCCCACACACCGAGTGAGCACATTGTGAAGCAATTGCTAAGCGCAAAGCGCGTGCTCACGAGGGGCTGTGGAGATTGCAAGCAGTAATTATTATTGTTCGCCCGCACTTGCGCCAGCCTGCAAAACCATGACGAAATCTTGCGAATCGTCCTCATGATTGATTTTTACAGACTTCATTATTGGCTAAAGTTATAATGCAAAGAAAAGCATCAGTACTAATAAGAAATCCCGGGGGCTATATACAAGCACCCGGGATTTCTTTTACTTCCACTCTACTTTTATGCTTTTCTTGGTACATATACCATTATCAAGACAGATAAAAGCATACAAGCTATTATTATCATTCTGAACCATATCCCTTGATATACTTTCTTTACCATCCTTTGATTTCATATAGTTTTCTACGATTATATACTCTGTACCTTTTGCTGTTGATATACTTGATGGTAGTTTATCCTGTTTATATTCGTCTTTATCTAAAACATTCCCATCTTTATCAAACTGAATTATACTTGTGCTAATAGGTGTATCCAAAATGTATATATCCATATCTACACTGGTGTTAAACGTCTTTTTCTTCCCATCTTCAGTAATCGTATAATCTCTATTTAAAGAAGTCTTTAAAGAAGAGGTCCACGAAGAATTATACCCTATATATTCTCCCCATGCAGGAGAAAGATACACTTCACCATTCGGTGTTTGAAAAATCGGATTGAAATACAACATATCAAAATCCCTATCAGCAGAAAGATAAATCGAACCTTTTAATTCAAGATTTGAGCCTACCCCAATATGTTCAGCAAATATATAATCATCTACATAACTTTCCCCATATGACAGTCCTCTTTCACTCTTATATTCAGCATGATAAAAAGCCCATCCATCAATACCTTCAAACACATACCTCTTTCCTTCTGCATTTTCGCCTGGATAGTTCACTAACTTGGCATATATTTTCTCATCTTTCGGATCTTTGGTAGTTATATATACACCTATTAACCTATCACTAATCGCTGCATCATCAACTTTTACCCTATCCTTTGCAAATGTTACTGCACCCGTTACGCCCAACACAAAAGAAACAACTAACACACAAACAATTACAATTATTCCGATTCTATTCTTTTTCCTCTTCATCATCTTCCTCCAATATCCCATCAAACTTCAATATATCGCCAACATCACACCCAAGGAAATAACATATGCGATTAATTGTCGAAAAACGAACACCTTTAGCCTTCCCACTTCGCAATATTGACAAATTTGCCTCTGTTATACCTATCTTGGCACACAGTTCCTTTGATGTAAGTCCACGCTTTTTTAAGACTTCTTCCAAGTGTACTCTTATCGCCATCTTTACTACTCCTATATGAAGAGTTCATTATCACTTTGTAACTTATGATTTTCCACTATCAATCTCAGCAAAATCAGTGTCAGAAGAACAAATGCAAAACTAAAAATCGGTATATCAACATAAACAGATACATTGGATATATAACGCGAAAACAAGAACTGAAACACATTCAGAAACACTGTTGATGCTGCCGATACGCCAAGTGCCATACAACAACGCTTAGAAAGTAATTCTACATATCTAACCATATCATCCTCTTGCTTACCAACATATAATTCTAAAAGTGTAAGAAGCGAAAGCGTAATAACTATATCGCATACATATGGTACCGACGATGTAATAAATCGGATAACTGCTATCACGCTATCCATACTTTCTTGTTTAACCGAAAGTCCTTTATATAATTCACTGCCACAAGAAATAGCATTCGCAGCAACAAAAACTACGCATAAAGCATAAAGTGTAATTCTTAGATAGCTAAGCAGTTTTTTCGTATTACCGTTCCCAAACAATCGCAATACCCTTATTATCCCCCACAGAACAATAAGCGACCACATTATACATCCCATATTTCCCTTTTTAAAAGAATCAAAAGATTCTTCCGCTAATAAACCAGAATATACACGTGATGGATTAGCCATGCCGTATATGATCAAGTATGTAACAATACTCATACAACAAAGTATGACATTCTCCGCAAGGTAGCTTTTCTTACTTCCATTCTTGAATACTAAAATTAAAGGCAACAGTGCTATAGCCACACAAATAGAAACAGCCAAACCATTTCCAATTTTTCCACTTAATGACAACGTTCTAAGCCCCATACCTATCTGTTCAAAAGGAAATGCCATAACGGATGAAAACAAACTATGCTTATCATCCACAGAATAGATTAGAGCCATCAATCCAACAAAGATGCCAATCAAAAGTAACACAAAAGTTTTACGTTTCATATTCTCACCTCGATTATTGTTTTACGATAATAATATACCAAGAAAATTATCGTTTGTCAATAATTATTTTGGATAAAAAAGAACCCAGGTCTTTTCAAAGACCTAGGTTCCTAATGTTATGATATCATCGCATCAAGTCTCGCACCGCGAGACTTGCGCGCCGGATTCGGTCTGCGATAGCAGACAAACTTCCTTTCCGAATCCGTGCGCATCCTCGCGGAGCGTTTATTTCAGTCGGAGATTAGGCCCCGACTGAGTTAGGTTTGTTATAACTCCTTCCTACACTTTGCTAAGAGGAAGGGGTCTTCTCTGACTGAAATAAATTACTTAACTACATCACCATCATCGAACTTATCGCCACACTCTGGGCAGAACTTAGGTGGATTCTTAGGATCTTCTGGCTCCCAACCACACTTGTCACATCTATAAAGAGGTGCGCCAGCTGGCTTCTGAGAACCACACTCCTGACAGAACTTGCCCTTATTCTTAGTACCACAGCTACATGTCCAGAAGTTAGGATCATCATCTGCTACTGGAGCAGGTGCTGGAGCTGTTGGATAAGGAACTGCACCTGCATCAACTGTAGGTGTCTGAACAGGCTGCTGAGGCTGAACCTGTGGCTGTGCCTGCATCTGTGGCTGGCCTTGCATCTGCGGCTGACCCTGCATCTGAGGATTCATATTAGCCATAACTGTAGGCTGAGTATTAGGATTATACTGCTGCGGATTCATCTGACCATTGAAGCCATATGAGCCCATCATATTACCCATCGTGTTACCCATCATGCCTAAGCCCATGATACCCTGCATAGCACCATTTTCATTGGCAGCTGCTGTACCTGCTGCATCTGAGAAACCAAGACCCATATGAGCACGAAGCATAGCATCACTCTGATAGTTACGATCTCTCTGAACAGCAAGGATCTGCTTCTCGCTTTCCTCATCGAAGGTGATCTCAAGATTGAGATTCTTAAGGATTATACCCTTTTCCATCTGGAATCTGTCAACAAGAGTTTTGTTGATGAGATCAGTGATATCAAGCGAATAGTATCCAAGCTGCTCATATCTTATGCCCTGCTGTGAAAGTGTTCCAAGAGCTCTCTGGAACGCAGGTGCCATCTCAGACTTGATCTGCTTGATAAATCTCTGTCCTTCTTCAGAATCTATAGTGAAATTATTGGAAACAGTCTTAACATAATTCTCATAGAATCCTACAGGGTTAACAATCTGAAGCTCATATGTACCATGTGCCTGAGCCTTAAGATTAATACCTGTCTCTCCATCTCTGAATGTAATAGCGCCAAAGCCTACAGGAAGACCTGTAAGAATCTGACAATTGATATAATACAATCTCATGACATGCTTAGACTGACCACCGGCAGTGAAACGATCAAGCATATCCTTAAGTGATGGAAGGAAATCCTTAAAACCACCACCAAGCAAAGAAGGAGCAGCTTCAGAATCATACCTATACTGACCTGCTAACTCGTTAGATGTAGCAATTACAAAATCATGTACCTTGCCATCCTCTACAAGAATAGCAGCCTGATTGATAGATACGTTGAATACTGAACCGTTAGAGATAACGTTGTCTGTAGCGTTATTAACAGTACCGCTTCTAAGCACCTTCTGACCAGGACATCCAAGGACCTTGCTTGACATACCTGTACATTCGAATATATCAACAACCTGATCCTTAAACTGAGTTGATACTGAACCAACCGCCATTTGAATTAAACCCATTTTTAATCCTCCTTAAATTAAATGTCTATTATTCAACCGCACGTTATCATAACATCTCTTTGATGTCTGATACCTTCCATGTACGGGAAATAGCAAATGAAATCGCGCTGTCACATGCCGGACAGACCTTCATACCGATAGATGACACCGGTGCTCCGCAATGCGGACAACGAAGACTCTCATACTCGCCCTTAGCACCCATCTCAAGAAAATATGAATACTTTATAGCATACTTAGCCTGCTTGATATAATTACTATTCTCCTTCTGATACTGCACAGAAGCCTGAAATGTTATCATAGCCTCTTCACCAATTCTACGATAATCAGCTATGACAACCTTATGTACTCGTGGCAGCTTACAGCTTATATGATTGTTCATGAGAGTATATAAAAGCTCTTCATAAAACTGCGATGTACAATCATCCTTTAGCGAAGATGGATCACCCGTATCAAGAGCATTCATATATTCGGTCATAATATTGGATATATAAGACCTAGCAAGCTCAACATTGAATTCCGGAAAATCCCTCAATATTGCCGGTATCCTAACAGGCTCCGTACCATCAAGCGTCCTGGGTGTTATCTGAACTGCCTGATCTGCTTTTTTTATCTCATTAAAAAAAGGTGTAATCGAATCAGCAGTAGACTTGATTGCCCTAGTTACTTTTATAGCTACAATACCAATAAATATAGCTATAACAGCAAATATTATAAACGGAACCAAAACCAATATACTTACAGCCATGTCATCCCCCTATGCACTAACTACTATGAATTATACCACTTTTTACAAAACATTTCAACAAAAAAGGAACAGTTCCAATGGTTCCGTTCCTTTTTTCTTTCAGCTTTTGCTATAGATTATCTGTCGAAATATCCCTTAGCACAGAGAAGTTCAGCTATAAGAACTGCGCCACCTGCTGCACCACGAAGAGTATTATGCGAAAGACCTACAAACTTGTAATCAAATACTGTGTCTTCGCGAAGACGTCCAAGAGATATACCCATACCGTTCTCATAATTAACATCAAGCTTAACCTGTGGACGGTTATCCTCTTCAAGATACTGTATAAAATGCTTTGGAGCACTTGGAAGTTCAAGTTCCTGAGGAACGCCCTTGAAGTTTCTCCATGCCTCGATAATCTGTTCCTTAGTAGGCTTCTTCTCAAAGCTTACGAATACAGCTGCTGTATGTCCATCAAGAACAGGAACTCTTATACACTGTGTAGTAATAACAGGTGAAGCTGCCTTAACAACCTTACCATCAACAACCTTACCAAGAAGTCTAAGTGGCTCCTGCTCACTCTTTTCTTCCTCACCACCGATATATGGGATGATATTCTCTACCATCTCTGGCCACTCCTTGAAAGTCTTACCGGCACCTGATATAGCCTGATATGTAGTAGCTACAACAGTCTTAGGGCCGAATTCCTTAAGTGCAGCAAGAGCTGGTGTATAGCTCTGGATCGAGCAGTTAGGCTTAACACAGATAAATCCTCTCTTAGTGCCAAGTCTCTTCTTCTGATACTCTATAAGTTCAAGATGCTCTGGATTAATCTCAGGAACTACCATAGGAACATCCTCTGTCCAACGGTTTGCACTGTTATTAGATACAACAGGGACTTCCTTCTTAGCATATCTCTCTTCTATAGCCTTAATCTCATCCTTAGGCATATTAACGGCACAGAATACGAAATCCACCTTAGAAGCGATTTCATCTATATCCTTATCCATGTCAAGAACTACCATATCCTTAACACACTCTGGCATAGGAGTAGACATCTTCCAACGACCTTCACAAGCTTCCTTATAAGTCTTACCTGCTGAACGTCCACTAGCAGCCACCAAAACGATTTCAAACCAAGGATGATTCTCTAAAAGTGTTACAAATCTCTGACCAACCATACCAGTACCACCAAGGATACCTACTTTTTTCTTCTGCATAATGCTTTCCTTTCTGTCCGTGCGTTACGCACATATGTTTTTCATATAAAGAATATCACACATTTCCAAAAAATGCAACTAAAAAATGAAAAAAAAGAGCTAGTGATCGGATTCGAACCGACGACCTATTGATTACGAATCAATTGCGCTACCGGCTGCGCCACACTAGCATCTTTATATGCATCGATTCAGTTATCAGAACCGATGCATAAGTATTATACAAGATTTATATATGAATTGCAAGCATTAATTACGGCTTTCGTGATAAGTTTTTTCGGTATTAACTGACCATATAGCCGATTTATCCTTTTTATCATGAACTATACAATCAACCGCAGCAAGTGCTGTCAGCATAGAGTGATCCATGTTGTTGTACCGGTGCTGTCCGTTACGTCCCACACAGTAGAGATTAGAATATCCATTCAGATAATCAACTACCTCACCTATTCTGTCATATGTTCCAAAGTACGCTGGATAAGCCTTATAAACAGCTTCCTTGTGGTACTCTATCACATCATCCTCATCGAGTATACCCATCTTGACAAGTTCTCTAATTGCAGCTTTTGCACATGGCTCTTCTTTACCTCTAAAGAAGTGTTCCTTCTCATGGCAAAAGTATTCCATACCTATGTATACCGTATTATCAGGATCATTGACCATATAAGGCGACCAGTTATTGAAGATCTGAATCCTTCCAACCCTCACACGCTTATCCTGAACATAGATCCAGCAATCAGGCACTATATTAGACAAAGTCTTCATAGAAGTCTCGTTCTTTAGCTTAAGCTTCTTCGCTAATATGCCTATAGTTACGAAATCTCTGTACATAAGTCCGTCAGCCACAGACTTAACATCAGTAGGAACATTTGGCATAGAATCTATGAGTTCCTTAACAGGCATAGATGATATAAGTTCATCCATGATCATGTTATGAACTTCGCCATGCTCATCCTTATAGTCAAGCGACACAACACGATCACCCTCTGTATGCAGAGAAACAACACGTGAAGAGGTACATATAGTACCACCCATATCCTCAAACCTCTTTGCAACAGTTTCCCAGAGTTGTCCCGGTCCAAACTTAGGATAATAGAATTCCTCTATAAGCGAAGTTTCCGTGTTGGAAGCGTTCTTCTTGCCGGTGAAAGAATTGAACATATCCTTAAAAACAGCCTTCAAAGAGATGCCCTTAACTCTCTGTGCGCCCCAGTCAGGCGATATCTTACTCGGATGTATACCCCATACCTTCTGTGTATAGCTTTCGAAGAACATCTTATATAGCACCTTACCAAAGCGATTGATATAGAAGTCCTCGAGACTGTTTTCTTTTCTCTTACATATTGCATAACGTATATAGCTTAATGCAGCCTTAGATGTCGTGAAAAAGCCCATCTTCCTGAAGGTCGCAAAGTTCATCTTAATAGGATAATCAAAAAACTTATCATCATAATATATCCTCGAAACCCTACGTCTTAGAAGCATAACCTCATCCGACACTTCTGGATCAGGTCCATCCACTGTTTTGATCTTTCTACCAAGCTTCCTATCATCATAGGAAGGAGCGCCCTGAAGAGGAAGTATATCCATCCACCACTTCATAACGCTCTCATCTTTGGAGAAGAATCTGTGACCACCTATATCCATACGATTTCCGTTATGAACAACGGTCTTGGATATACCTCCAAGCCTCTTGTCTGCCTCAAGGATTGTCACATGAATATCTTCTTTTGATTGTCTGTAAAGCTCAAGACCGGCCGTTAAGCCCGCCGGTCCTGCACCAATAATAACTATCTCTTTCAACTAATTATACCGCCCTTTAAAGTCTGGCAAGGTAATCATCAAGTCTTGCCTTATACCATCTGTGTGGTCCCTGGCATATATCATGCATTACGTTGCCACCGCATACCTTATATGCGTTCTTAATAATATCAACCTGAGGAATAACATTATCAAGTCCTCTAGGTCCATTCAAGTGATCCTTATCACCACTCTGGATTATGAATGTTCTAGGAGCAATCATAGCACCTATATCGCCCATCTCAAATGTCTCCCATAATCCAGGAACATAATTACAGCTACAATTGCCATTCTTTGTTATAAATGCATCGTTATATCCATACATATAACCACTGATGATAACATTCTTAAGTCGCTCATCAAGTGCCGCAAGATAAAGTGTCTGATATCCGCCACCAGAGAATCCAAGAATACTAAGCTTTTCTTTATCAAAGCCAGCAAAATCTTCAGATTCATATACATAATCAACCACCTTCATAAGATCATATACCTGGAATCCAAACAGATTAAGTCCAAGTCCTGTCGCAACTCTTGCCATATTATAGCATGAGCACTTAATGATAAGATCATCGCCAGCAATATCAGCCTCACGTCTCATACCAAAGCCTCTTGTCTCAGGACATATGACTGTATAGCCACGCTTAGCAAGCTCAAGACCATAATCATAATCGAATTTGTCAATAGCCTCAGAAACCTGAGGATTGCTTCTGTCACCGACTATAGCAGCCATACCACCGCCACAGTGTCCGCTTATAGCAAGGAAGAGTTCTTCTTTATCGCAATTCTTAGGAACAAGAATATACATAGGCATCTTCTCATCTGCGAATATATTGATCTCGACGAGTTTTCTGACTATGCCGTCTTCTATCTCAACTTCTTCCAAAAGCTTAGGTTCAAGAGGCGTATCATCAGCAAGTTCGTTCAAACAAAGAATCTTAGAAAGCTTCTTCCTCGCAAGGTCTCTCCATCTCTCAAAGCTCTCAGCTGAAGATGTATCTGCAGGAAACTGCCTGCTAACCTTTGCAAAAAGGTTATAAAAGTGGTTGATAGAATTATACATATCTTCTCCTCCTTTTATCAATGCTCAAAATATAGATACCAATTCTTACCATCGAACACAGAATACATGATTTTTTCATACTTATCAACGATTCTTTCAGCGTCCTTAAAAGTAATAGTAAGCTTGAATTTATATATATCCCTTACTTTGAATCCTTCATCTATATCTGCGTGAACAGTATTGACCATATCTGTTCTTTCTTTAGAAGCCAAATGCTCCTCGTCATCCACATCGACAGTCATCTTAAAGTGGGACAGCTTGTATGACTCAAACTTAGCAAACAAGAGCCCCATCTCATCATTGTACTTAGTACAGAATCCCGGTACAAATGTTTCGTAAAAGTCGTCACGATTTTTATTCTCTATACTTTCTTCAAGAGCTGATACGGATTTCTCATAAGTGTTAATCGCATAATACTTAACATAATAGTATATACCAGCTATAACTACAACAGCCAGCAATATGTATATATACTGCTTAATCTTATCAAACAGACTTCTCTTTTGTAAAGTATTGATCTTAGTACCACGCTTAAGAAGCTCCATCTCGACTATATCCGATTCTGAAACCTCAGCCGTTCCTTCTTTAGTTGCTTTTTCATATGCTTCTTTCGAAATTGGGGAAACAATCTTATCACATAATATACAATAATCCGAGGAATCCGGAATTTCACTGCCGCATATATTGCAAACCTTAGACATAACATCCTCCATATCAATCGATATATTTATAACATATATTTTATATCATTGTTACAGATTTGTAAAGGTTTATCGCTCCAATACTTGAATTTTTGTTGATAATCGGCTATAATTACTCCATAATTAAGTAATATTTGGGGGATTTATGCAGCAATTCGAAACAAAAAGCATTAAGAACTCAGCCAATCATATATTTGTAAGTGATACTTTTGACTCTTTTAATCTCATAGAAGCAAGTTTCGCCACTCTTATCACTACACATATCGATGGCAAGATCAACAAGAGTTTTCTTGAAACAACTGAAGAATATGTAAGCTACAAGGATATAAAGCCTCTTTTGTATAACATAATCAAGGGCAAGACTCTCCCGGTTTCCTTCAAGATCATCATCGGCATAAAGCCAGAACTCATAGAGGATGTTATAGGCTACGACGAGTCTGTGAAGCTTTTTATCCTCAACATAAAATACGATAATTCCAAGCTTTACTTTACAACCGCGGTTTCCTACGATTCATTCACCATGGATAAGGATCAGGAAAAAAGATATGACAACTACATCGAACGCTTCTTATGCGAACATGATATCATATGATTTATTAGCACTCTTTTTTGATGAGTGCTAATTTTTTCTTGACATTTAGAACATAAGAGGTTATATTAGTATTTGTACGAAATTACATATAATCATACAGGAGGTTTATACATATGTCTAAGAAACAAGGCAATTTATCTA
>JAEEGL014348641.1_pt1 | contig 10407 bp, 20 predicted proteins | sample 9134231 | NCBI WGS metagenome assembly JAEEGL01 (sample SAMN16246548, study PRJNA631951) | gut metagenome | biome: gut microbiome; feature: rumen; material: fiber-attached | host: Bos | place: Iran: Karaj | collected 2018-10
AGTAAATTTATTAGTAGATTACAAAGAAAGAATAGATAAAGCAATAAAACATATACAAGATGAGAATAACCAAAATGATTGTTGTGGTTATGGTGTTGTATATATAGATGAAATATTAAATATTTTAGAAGGAAAAGAAAAAGAGTAATATATTGGAAGAAAAATTAAAAAGAGAAAAAATAGAAGAATTGATTAAAATAGCTAATACACCAGAAGAAGAACTATCAAAAATGAGTTTCAAAGAAAAGCAAAAGGTATTTAGTGCAAAAAATAAATTGTGCAAAGTATTTTACAGAGGTGGAACATATGTTAACAGAAAAAATAGAAATACTTAAATTATTGATAACTGAGGAAATAATAAAATCTGATTTTGAAAATAGGAAAACAGGTAGTGAACCATTAATAAAAATGACTAAAATGAGTTATTTAAAAAGACTAATGAATTTATTAAAAATATTGGAGGAATAAATGATAACAATAAAAACAGAAGATAATGGTGAGATAAAGTTAACTGTTACAAAAGGAACACCATATCGTAATTTTATAGTAGGAATAGAAATGCTTATTGAAGAATTAAAAGAATATACAGGAATGAATATCGATGATGTGTTAGATTATGTGAAAAGAATATATGAAAGAGATAAAGAAGATAGAAAGAAAGATATGAGAGGTGATAAATAATGACATTTTTAATATTTTTAACAGGAACATTTATAGGGTTCGTTATTGGTATCTTACTATCTGCTAGTGGGAGAAATAGATAATGAAAATTAATATTTATGAATTATTAGGAATGATTAAAGATGGTAAAGCACCAAAAGAAATTGAATACGAGGGATATTTATTAAGTTGGGATAATGTGGATAAAGATTATTATTGTGAAGAATATGGTAATTTATTTGAATACTTATTTTGTGAATTTCAGACAATAGAACTTTTAAATTTTAAAGTAGAAATCCAAGAAGCAGAAAAGAAAATACCTGAAAAATTAAATAATTTTACAATATCAGTAGGTAGTGTAGATGAGAGCAACATTGAAGAATACATACAAAAATTATTTGAACAACAATATGAAATATTTAATAAAATCAATTTCATTATTGATTATCTTAAAAGCAAAGGTGAGTAATAATGACAGAAGAAATAAAAGACATATTAGATTTTCTACTATACAATGATAAATTAACTACAAGTGGTAAAAGAAAATTAAGAGATTATATAACTAATTTACAACAAGAAAATGAAAGAATAAAAAAAATGAATATGTACGAGCATAAATATGGTAGTGATATGGAAGGAAAATATTTAATTGAAAAAACAAAAAATGATAGAGCAGTTGAATATATAAAAAAAGAAGTAATACCTTATGGCAATGAATGGCATTGGGATGATGGTGGTATTAGGTATTATGTTGAAGAAGTATTAAATATTTTAAATGGTAGGAGTGATGAATAAATGAAAGTAATAGATATTATTAGATTATTAAGAGATGAAGAACAAGAAATAAGTATAAGAGAAGATAATTATTTTATATTTAAGACAACAGCAGAAAGAATACCAGAAGAATATCATTTAAGAAAAATAATAGATATAATACCTAATTATGATTTACCTGATATAGAAAAAAATTGTTTTGTAATTAATTTGGAAGGAAATGGTAGGAGTGATGAATAAATGAATATGGATAAAATATTTATGCACAAAGTGTCTTTACAAAAAGCATTAACTTTTGAAGAAATAAGTAAATTATATCGTGAGTGTTTATATAATGAATATGAAAAATTAGAAGATAGTGATAGCATACATTGTTATCAATTAACAAGAGATATGATAGATATATTTACACAAATGGTAAATGGTAGAAAATTTGAAGAAAGTTATTTAAAAGATAAAATTAAGTGGTGATACAAATGTTAAAGTATAGAGACCAGATAGAAGAGGTAATAAAAGCATTAAAAATATTGCAAAAAAATAAACAAATAGCACAAGTTGATTTTACGGCACCACATATTGAAGAAATATATGGAGATAGTGAGTGTACTTATGGAGTTTTAAAAACAAGTTTTGAAATAACTTTGTCAGGTGAATATCGTAAAATAAATAGCATAATGGCAGAATGGGAAAAGGTAGAGTGATAAATAATGGAAGAACAATTTGAAAGAAAAAATAATGATGAACTTTGGTATTGTATTGAAAAAATGGGTGCTTATGAATTATATAGTACTTTATGTGAAAGATGTAATTTTGAGAAAATGATAATACTTTATAAACTTATTAAACATAAAATGGAAACATTAGAAGATGAACCAAGAAATTATTGTAATTGTGAAAAGGTAGAGTGATGAATAAATGAATAAGCAACAATATGGAGAATTTCATAAATATTTAGCAATGTTAATTTATGAATATAATGATATGCTTTATTCACCAAATTTAAGTGAAGCATCAAAAAGTGAAATTGGAGAAATATTAATGGCATTAGAAAAAGTTATGAAAATATGTTTAATAGATAAAGATAAATTGTTTATAGGTGATACAAATGTTAAAGATTAAAGAATGGAAAAGACCTTTAAGTGAGTGGTATTTAAGAACATTTAAAAAGCAACATAATTTTATATATTGTAGTTGTGGAAATGAATTAATGAGTAGTAAAAGTGAGTGTTATTTAACACCACTTTATGGAGTTTATGTATATAAATGTGATAAATGTGGAGAATTAAGTAAGTGGAATTTAACAACACCTGTACCACTACTTTTAGAGAAATTTGAAAAGGTAGAGTGATAAAGAAATGACAGAAGAAGAAATGATAAAAAAGAGTTTAAAAGAATTAGCAAATAACATATTTTCTAAACTTGACGATGTTGAAAAATCGTATTTGTTAATGGTAAACAATGATAAAAATAAACAAATAAATGATTTACAGCAAGAACTCCAAAGAAAAGATAATAATTGGAATGAATTAAAAAAATATGTAAATAAATTATATGAAGATGAAACATACCATAGTATAGGGGAAGTTTTAGATAAAATAGAGGAGTTATATGAAAAAGGAGAATAATGGATGTAAAAGATAAAATAATTGAGATAATCGATACATTAGATGAAATAGATGAGTATGATGTCGGTTTAGTTGATAAATTATCAAATGCAGATAGCAAATTAAGTGATTTATATCATTTGATAGAAAAAAGCAAATTAAAAACAGGTGAATGTTATCGTGTGATACAAGAAGAAAGAAAAATTTTATTAGAAAGAAGAAAAATAAAAGATGACATGAGTTTATTAGCAGTTTATAAAAGAGAAAAAGAGAAATTGCTTAATGATAAAAATAGAGTTTTTTTAAAACAATCAATTTTCAAAAAAAATAGAGAACTTCAAGAATCCATCTACAACAATAGAATTTATACAGAAGAAGAAATAAACAGAATATTAATGGGAGATAAGAATGATTTATGAAGAGTATGAGGCATTATGGAGTAAAATACGAAAGATAGAAAAGGAATTATTTGATTTAATTAATAAAAGACATGAGTTATTTGATAAGACACAACCTAAATCAAGTCAATTTGATAAAGAAATAGTTGATGGTAATAATCCAATTAATGCAATTGAGAATTATGTTGTACAAAAGGAATATTTAAACGAAAAAATCGGTCAATTAAATCAAACACTTGATGATATGTATCAAATATTAAGAAGAAAACGAGAAGAATTGAAACTAAGCAAAAATCTTTATGATCGAATATACAATTTTCGTTATATAGAAAGATTAAGTGTTTTCAAAATATCAAAACTTATCGATTATAGTGAAAGACAAACTAGAAGGCATTTAAAAAAATTAGAACAAAAAATAAAATGTCCGAAAATGTCCAAAAAATAGTGTTATTATGTTAATGTGATTATTTCACACAAACAATTGTTTTAAGGAACTAGAAATAGTTCTTTTTTGTTTTGTATGAGGAAAAAAATATGATTGGTTATGCAAATATAATATATTGGAGAAAAGTGTCTAAAATAGGTGGAGTTGAAACTTTTATTTATGAATTGGCAAAGAAATATGATTATGATTTGGCATTGTATTATAACAGTGCTGATGATAATCAGATCAAGAGATTAATAAAACTAATTCCATGTGTTCCTTACATAAAACAAAAAATAAAATGTAAGAGAATATTCGTATGTAATGATACAGAAATATTAGACACTGTTGAATATGAAGAGGCTATACAAATGATTCATGGAATGTATAAAACAAATAAGATAGAACCTAATCTAGATCCACGAATCACAAAACGAATGGCAGTAAGTCAAATTGCTGCTGATGAATACTATGAGATTACAGGAATTAAACCAGAAGTATTTTCTAATCCACTAACGATAACAGAAGAAGATAAGAAACCAGCATTGATGTTGATTTCAGCAACTCGTTTATCTTCTGAAAAAGGTGGAGATAGAATGCTTGCTCTTTCAAGAATATTGGAAGAAAAGAAAGTTAATTATGTTTGGTTAGTATTCACAGATGATAAAACTTATTCATTCACTAATAATATGGTTAAGTTAGATCCTACATTAGATATAAGACCATACCTAGTTAGTATAAAAGGTAGAGGCTACTGTGTTCAGTTATCAGATGGAGAAGGAGATCCATACATAACTAAAGAGTGCAGAGCAATAGGCTTGCCAGTGTTAATTACACCAGTTCCATCATTCTTTGAACAGGGATGGGAAGATGGCAAGAATTGTTATGTTTTACCATTTGATATGAAAAATATTAATGTAACGAAGATAGTGAATGAGATACCAACAGTAGAACCTATGAAAATAGATGATGAGTGGGATAAATTATTAGTCCATAAAAAAACAAAGTATAAGGAGGAAATGAATATGAAGTTCAAAGTAAAAGCTTTACCAACTCTCAAAGAATATAGTCTAGCACCTAATGAATGCATGGAAGATGGTAAGAAACCAGAAGAATGTATTCCAGAAGCTGGGTTCGTATTTGAAGTAGATAGAGCTAGACTTGAAGTCTTATTAGGTAATAATGCTTATGGTGTAGCATTCGTAGAGAAGATCGAAGAAGTAAAAGAAAAAGCTACAGCAGAAAGTAAACTTACTAAGCCAAGTAATAAGAAGAAATAAATATGTTAAAGACTTGTAGTAGATGTGGAATTGTTCCAGAAGATCATATATGTCCTTATAAACCTGTAAGGAAATCACATTATGGTAATACCAATGTTGAGGAGTTTAGAAATTCTAGGATATGGAAGAATAAAAGAACAGAGATAAAAAAAAGGGATTATAGTTTATGTCAGGTATGTATAAGAGAGAAATATAATACTATTAATAAATATAATTACAATAAACTTGAAGTACATCATATTATTCCATTATCGGAAGATTATTCTAAAAGACTAGATAATGATAATTTAATCACTTTATGTTCTTATCATCATAAAATGGCAGATGATGACTTAATACCAAGAAGTGAATTGAAAAGTTATATCCCCCCCTCAATTTAAGATGAAAAAAATATGTTATCTGTCCACCTGACCTCCCATGACAGAACACACAAAATATTTTTTTCGTGGGTTTTTTGGAAAATTAGCATAAAATAGGAGAAATGAGATGAAAAGAGATAGTGAGAAGAAGAAATTGAAGAATCAAGCAAAGGAAATTAAGAGAATTGCTGAAGAAAGTGGTGTACAAAGTAATTATTTCTTTTGTACAACATTTGAAAGATATCAGGTACAACTTCAAATATTAGATAAGCTGGAAGCTACTTTAAAAGAAGAAGGTATTTTGGTAGAAAAAGAATATGTAAAAGGGAGAAAAAATCTTTATTCTAATCCAGCAATAGCAGAATATAACAAGACAACTGATAGTGCAAATAAAACAGTTGCATGTTTAATGAAAATAATTAAAAATTATAATGTAGAAGATCCTGAAAAAGATGAAGATCCATTACTAGCTGCAATAAATGGCAGTGATGAAAATGAATAATAAAGCTTATGAATATTGCAAAAAATCCATTAGATTAAAGACAACACCGAAATATGTAAAAATACAAATGAAAAGTTTCCTTAAAATTTGTGAGGGAAAAGATAAAAAATACATTTTAAACATAAAAAAAGTTAAAATAATTGAAAATGTATTAAAACTATTGATAATGCCAAAGGGAATAAAAGCAGGTAAAACACTTTATGAATGCTCGTGTGGATATCAATGGCTTTTTTATATTGCTTTATTATGTATTGTATATCGAAATAATCCTAGCAAAAGAAGATATGAAACAGGAATATTGGAAATATGTAGAAAAAACTATAAAACATATACAGTAGGAACTCTATTGATTTTGTTGTTTTTTACTGAACCGAAATATAGTAAATTTTATTCAGTGGCACCTGATGGAACAATTGCAAAAGAAATTAAAGAGGCAATAAGTGAGACATTAAAAGCATCACCTAAGATATATTTGCATAATAATGAACCACGATTTAAGATTTTAAGAGATTATATTTTGTTTAAATTAACAGAAACAAAACTAATTCCTTTAAATTATTCAATTAATAGAATGGATTCAAGACTACCAAATGCATTCGTTGCTGATGAGGTTGGGGCATTACCTAATTCATATGCAATCGAGGCAATGAGATCAGGTCAATTAAATATATTGAATAAACTAGGTTGTATTATTTCAACAAAATATCCAACTATAAAAAATCCTTTTGAGGATGAAGTTGGTTATAGTAAAAGAGTTTTAGATAATTTAGAAAAAGATGAGACAGTATTTGCTCTTTTATTTGAACCTGATGATATAGAAAATTGGGCTACAGATGATTTAATAATGAAACAATCTAATCCAGCTGCTTTAGAAAATAAAGAAATTTGGGAAGATTTGTTAAAAAAGAGAGCAAAAGCAATAGCAATGGAAAGTGCTAGAGAAAACTTCCTTACCAAGCATTGTAATATCATTTATCAGGGATTAGGAACTGAATCCTTTGTAGATATAAATGATGTTCAAAAATGTAGAGTTACACACATTGATTGGAAAGGTAGAAATGTTTATATAGGTGTAGATTTATCAATGAGTAATGATAACTGTGCTGTATCAATGGCAGCAGTTGATGATGATAATAATATTTTAGCTGATTCTATTGCTTTTATTCCAGAAGGAAGAATAGAAGAAAAAAATCAAATTGAAAAAATAAATTATCATAATTTTATAAAAGCAATGAAATGCATTGCTTGTGGATATAAAACAGTAGATTATTCTGTAATAGAGGATTTTGTGTTTAATATAGAAGAAAAATATGGGGTTACTATAATGGCTATTGGCTACGACCGATTCAATGCTTTGTCAAGTGCTCAAAAATGGGATACAAAATATAATTGTGTTCAAATAAGACAGCACAGTGATACATTGCATTCACCAACAAAACTATTGTATGAAAAAATTGTCAATGGTGAGTTTAAATATGAAGAAAATAAGTTGTTAGAAATTAACTTTGAAAATGCTAGATGTACATATGATACAAATATGAATCGATATGTAACGAAGAAAAAATCAAATGGAAAAGTAGATATGGTGGTTGCATTAATAAATGCAATTTTTTTATTGGAAAAAGATGAATTATTAAATACATGTGATTTTGTAATTCAAGTTGCATAGATGGAGGTGATAAAAGATGGATGGATTTAGAAATTTTATTGGAAAGATTTTTAGGAGAAGAAAAAATGTTGTATTGACAACAGATGATGTTCTTTTAAGAGCTTTATTAAATGGTGAAACAATAGATCGTAAAATGGCATTATCGATTCCAACCGTAGAAAAATCAGTAGATATGATTTGTAATACAGTAGCAATGATTCCTATCAAATTGTATAAAGAAATTGATGGTAAAATCGAAGAAGTACCAGATGATAATAGAGTATTTTTATTAAATGATGATACAAAAGATACAATGACAGGGGTTCAATTTAAAAAAGCACTTGTTGAAGATTATTTACTAGGAAAAGGTGGATATGCATATATTAAGAAAAAATTAAATAAAGTAATGTCTTTACATTATGTTAAAGAAGATCAAATTTCAATTAAAAAGAATGATGATCCTATTTTTAAATCTTATGAAATATCAGTTTATGGTAAAGATTATAAAGATTTTAACTTTGTTAAGATTTTAAGAAATTCAAAAGATGGTGCAAGTGGAACTGGTGTAACAGAACAAGTATCTAAAGCTATCGAAACAGCATATCAAGAATTAAAATACCAGTTATCATTGCTTAAATCTGGTGGAAATAAAAGAGGTTTTTTAACATCTAAAAACAAATTATCACAAGAAGCTTTAGATAAACTAAAAGAAGCTTGGGATAATCTTTATAAAAACGATAATGAAAGAAATATGATGATTCTTAATGATGGAATGGAATTTAAAGAAAGTTCTAATTCAAGTGTAGAATTACAACTTAATGATACAAAAAAATCATTAAGACAAGATATAAATGATATTTTTCATATTAAGGATAAATTTAGTGAAACTTTTAAAGAAGCTATACAACCAATTCTAGCAGAAATAGAATGCTCTTTAAATAGAGATTTATTACTAGAAAAAGAAAAAAAAGAATATTTCTTTGCATTTGATTTGAAAGAAATATTAAAAGGTGATCTAAAAGAGAGATTTGAAGCTTATAAAATAGCTAAAGAAACAGGATGGATAACTGAAAACGAAATAAGATACCTAGAAAACTATGATTCAATAGAAGGGTTAGACATTATAGCGATGTCCTTAGGTAATGTTATCTATGATGTAAAAAGTAAGACATATTATACACCTAATACTGATAGTAGCAAATCTATGAGTGAAGGAGGTGATAATAGTGAGGAATAGATTTTACGAATTTAAAAACCAGACAGAAAATAGTGTAGATTTATATGTCTATGGTGCTATAACGGATGATAAAGAATCCGACTGGTTTAGTTCAGAATCAGATGTTGATCTGAAAGATTTTAAAGAGGCTTTAGATAAGTTGAGTGAAAATTCAACATTGAATATGTATGTAAATAGTCCAGGTGGTTCAGTATTCGCTGCATCAACTATGGCTACAATGCTTGAGAGAGCAAAGGAAACTAAAAAAATTAAGATTAATGCTTATGTAGATGGTCTGTGTGCAAGTGCAGCATCTTTTTTAATTATGCCAAGTGATGATATTAAATTATATACAAATTCAATGTTAATGATTCATAAGCCACTATCTTTCGTTTGGGGAAATGCTGATGAAATGCAAAAGGAAATTGATGTATTAAATAAAATTCAAGAAAATGTCATGATGCCTTTGTATATGAAGAAAGCCAAAGTTAAAGAAGATGAAATAAGAGAGTTAATAAATAATGAAACATGGCTATCATCAGAAGAAACCAACGAAATATTCAATGTAACCTTATTAGGTAATGCAAAAGAATGTGAGGCTTGTGTAGATCAAGACTTATTTAAAAGATATAAAAATGTTCCAGAAGAATTAAAAGAAGAGAATGTGGAAGAGGAAGAAAAAGAAGAGGAGCAACCAGCTCCAGTTGAAGAACCTACAGAAGTAGAGGAAACCAACGAAAGTGAATTAGAGCCTAAACAACAAGAAGTTGTTGAACCTCAAGATATTGATTACTCATATTTTGAGGATAAATTAAAACAGTTAAAAGGAGGAATATATGAAAAATCTAATTGAACAAGCTAATGAGTTAAAAGAAAAAGCTGAAAACATCGTAAATGTTGCTAAAGAAGAAAAAAGAGCTGCAACAGAAGAAGAAAAAAAAGAGTTTGACAGTATCATGAACGAAATTAATGATATTGAAAACACAATAGAAATGGAGGAAAAAATAAATAATATGGAAACAAAAGAAGTAAAAGTAGATAATGGACTATCAAAAGAAGAAGAAAAAATCTATAGTTCATTACAAGAAAAGAAGGATTATGCTGCATTTGCTAAAATGGTAAGAACATATAGCAATAGTGATCCAGATCCAACAGAATTAAGTAAAGGAGCTAACGGAGCTGTTATTCCAACTACAATTGCTAAGAAGATAATTGATAAAATAGTTGAAATTTCACCTTTATATGCTAGTGCAACTAAATATAATGGTGGAACTGTAGTTGTACCAAAAGAAGATACATCAACTGATGATATTACAGTTGATTATGCTACTGAATTTACAGATTTAATATCTCGTTCTAATAAACTAGGAAGTACTACATTAGGTGGTTACCTAATTGGTGCATTAACTAAAGTTTCTAAATCACTATTAAAAAACAGTGACTTTGATTTAGTTAATTATGTTATTGAAAGAATGGCTAAGAAAATGGCTAAATTCATTGAAAAAGAGTGCTTATATGGTACTGAAAATAAAATTGCAGGTA
>JAEEGL016323326.1_pt1 | contig 10407 bp, 5 predicted proteins | sample 9134231 | NCBI WGS metagenome assembly JAEEGL01 (sample SAMN16246548, study PRJNA631951) | gut metagenome | biome: gut microbiome; feature: rumen; material: fiber-attached | host: Bos | place: Iran: Karaj | collected 2018-10
CTCCTGCTCAGTTTATCATTTATCATTTTTCATTTATCATTTTGCGCAGCGCAAGCTTTCGACAACCTGCCCGACCCCATCGAGGACGCAAACAAGGTGGTGGACAACACCCCCGACTCGATAGCCAAGGCACTGATGTCGCGACCACAGCCCGGCAGCAGCCGCAAGGGTGGCAACCCGGTGCTCTTCCTCGTCGGCAACTCGACCATGCGCAACGGCACGAAGGGCAATGGCAGCAACGGACAGTGGGGCTGGGGGTATTTCGCCAACAAATACTTTGACGAAAACAAAATAACCGTTGAGAATCAAGCACTTGGGGGAATGAGCACCCGCACGTTCTACACCGACCTGTGGCCAGCCGTGCATCAGGCATTGAAGCCCGGAGACTGGGTCATCGTCTCCATAGGCCATAACGACAATGCCGACTTCTTTGATGCCCGGCGTGCCCGTGGCGTCATTCCCGGCGTAGACCCAGACACGATGATTGTCGGCTTCAATGAGCGCACACAAAGGCAGGACACTGTCTATAGCTACGGCACCTATCTGCGGAAGTATATCATCGACATCCGTCAGAAAGGTGCAAATCCCATCCTTATGTCCCTCACACCCCGTGATGCCCGTGACGAGAATGGGAAAATCATCCGCAAGCCGCAGACGGAGTGGGCAGCATACATAGCCGCCGTAGAAGGTGTTCCCTTCGTTGACCTGAACGAACGCAGTGGTGCAAAACTTGACTCCTACAGTGAGTGGAAGCAGCACTACCATTTCCTCGGCGACAAGATTCACACCTCAAAGTTCGGAGCCGAAATGAACGCCCTTAGTGCTGCCGAAGGTCTCTGGGAGAGCCATAACCCGCTGCTCAAGCCCCTTCAGGCCATGATGCAGAACGTAGAACCAGAGACTTTAGTAGGGCACGCTTCCCAGCGTGCCGATGCCAGCACCGTAGTAGCGCACGCTTCCCAGCGTGCCGATGCCAGCACCGTAGTAGCGCACGCTTCCCAGCGTGCCGATGCCAGCACTGTAGTAGGGCACGCTTCCCAGCGTGCCGATGCCGCCGCTCCCACGCTGGGAAGCGTGGGCTACTACGGCCAGCGCAAGCCCGTCGTGTTCTTCACTGGCGACTCCACGGTGAAGAACGCCGACAAGGACGATAACGGCATGTGGGGATGGGCTTCGCAGGCCGCCACAGTCTTCGACGAGACAAAGATCACCCTCGTCAACGCCGCCCGTGCCGGTCGCTCCACGCGAAGCTTCATTCGCGAAGGTCTCTGGGACAAGGTCTACAACTCTCTGCAGCCCGGCGACTTCGTCACCATACAGTTCGGTCACAACGACATCTGCCCCATCACCGACCAGAAGGCTCGTGGTGTCATTCCCGGCACACAGGACACCCTGCACGTCTACCACATGGACAACGACACTTACGAAGTGGTCTACTCCTTCGGCTGGTACCTGCGCAAGATGATTGACGATGTGCGAGAGAAGGGTGCGACCCCCATCCTCGTCTCCTTAACTCCCCGCAATGAGTGGCCCGGCGGCAAGATTGAGCGGCGCGATGCCACCTACGGCAAGTGGTATCGCGAGGTGGTGGAACAGACAGGCGTGGCGTTTATCGACATGCACAATATCTCTGCTGACTTCCTCGACAAGAAGTTCGCGGTCGGCAGTTTACCCGCTGACAAGGAAAAAGCGAAAGCCAAAGTATCCACCATCAAGGAAAAGGCCGGCGATACCTATTTCAAGAAAGACCACACCCACACTTCCAAGCTTGGTGCCCAGATGAACGCCCAGTCATTTGCCAAGGGTCTCCGCGATGCCCATCACGAACTGGCGAAATACCTGAAGAAATGAAGTTATTTCAGACCTGCGTTTTCTTCTTGCATTAGCTTTCATCCAAAGTTTTATCCGTTTTATTTTCTCAGTTGCTTGACGGGGAAGGTGAAATAGGTGTCGGGGAAAGGCTCGTCCTTCAGGGTGAAGTGCCACCACTCCGTATCGAAGGGCTTGAAGCCGTGGCGTAGCATTGCTTGACGCAGAATCATACGGTTCCGGAACTGCTCGGAGGTGATTAGTCGTTTGGGGGATTGGTCGTTTTGGCCTAAACCACTAAACGACGAGTCCCCTAAACCACCAGTATATTCGCCCGTCTCAGGATTGCCACAGAAGTCTGGATGACTCTCTGGACCGAACCAGTCGAAAGTGCCGCCCATATCCACCTCCTTCTCCGCCGCCATGTCAAACAGCGTCAGGTCGAGGGTAGAACCACGCGTATGACCGCTCTTCAGGCAGATGTAGTCCTGCGGAAAGAGCACGCTCTTGTCAAGGTCGGGATAGAAGTAAGTCTTCATCAGCGTGTCGGCGATGTCCTCGGCCCAGCGCACGAAATGGTCGACACCCTTCTGCGGACGGTAGGCATCGTAAATCTTCAGTCTGTACCCTAGTTTCTTCACATCGTCGCTCACGGCTTTCAGACTGTCGGCGGCCTGCTTAGTCAAAAGTGCCGTTGGCTCCTCATAGCCGTCGATGCGCGTACCCACAAAGTTATAAGTGCCGAAGTAACGTATCTCCAGTATCACATCGGGCACCACGTCGGTAAGAGTTACAAACTGGCTGGCATCGTCAGTTGCACTGACTGTCGCACTTTTCTTCGTGTCCGAAAAGCAGGACACCATTGTCATGCCGCAGATTATCAGGATGGCGGCGAGCACCCAAAGCTTAATTTGTCTCATTGTTGCTTACGATTAGTTATTCTGCAATTTGCGTGCAAAGGTACGAATAAACGAGCAAAATGCCAAATTTCTTTGAGCTTATCCGCTTCATTTCCTTTTCAGTGAAAGTCCTGTTTCCGTCGGCAGCCCGTTTCCAGGGTTTGAAGAGAGAGGGAGGGCGGTGCCGTCTGCCGTGGCGACGGGGCCGCCCTCCTGCGGGTTTGTCATTATCCTAAAGCCGACGTGCGGCTAAAATGGATAAATAGGTCAGAAGCCGAGCACTGGCCTAACATAAAAAGTATACGGCTTATTCATAAAGCCCCAACCATTATTGTAGAAGGTCCATCCGTTATATTGATCGCGCTCCGTAGCAGTCCAATATCTGTTAGAAGATAATGCCGTACCGCCGTTGCCTGTGGTGATATAGGCATCGGTATTCCTTGCGCCGTTTTCGTTGATTGACCTGCGGTCTTCCTCCGTCGCGACTCGGAAAAGCTCAAGCACGCTTGGCTCTTCTCTCGCTGCTCCGTCGGTTCTAAGCCCCTTACAAGCTGTAGGGGGGGGTAATTTTGCCGCCGCCTACACCCCTGCCGCCCGCCGTTGTGCGGGCAGCCTCAGAAGCGTGTATGTAGGTGAGGGGAGGCATGGATTCTGGGGGGTAATAGTCTTGTGATTCGGATTATTCTACATCCATCATATCGGTTATAACGGGTGCAAAGGTACGAATTTTTTTGATATAACGTGCGATAGTGTCGTTAAATATGCGAAAAGGGGTGTTTCCTCCGATTTAACTTCCTGAAATCACGTCGCGACCCGGCTAAATCGATGCGAGCATCATTATTGCGCTCACTACTCAGTGATTTCCGGATGCTGCACGGCGAGCGGCAGATCCTTCTGCGAGAGGTAGAACATATAGAGGATGACGGGCTTCGTGCCTCGGTTCTCGCCGTGGTGGATGGTGTTCACCATCTCTACGACGGCCTCGCCCTCATGCACGGTCTTCTCCTTGCCGTCCAGGCCGATGATGGTCAGTTCGCCCTGCACCAGTATGCCGTAGTTCATCACGGGGTGATGGTGCCAGCCCAGCTTCTGGCCGGCAGGGAACTCGTACTTCACGGCCACCAGCTCGGGGCGGCCCTGGAAATAGTCGGGCAGCTCCACGCCGTCCCAGCTCTGCGACGTGCGTATCAGTTCAGTCGATACCACCTTCTGGGCGGGGGCATCCTCCTGTGTGTTGGCCTTTTTACAGGCTGTTACAACTGTCATCGTGCCGCAAACGAGGGTGGCGGCGAGCACCCAAAGCTTTGTTTTCATCATGATGCTTACAATTAAAGTTTCTGCAAATCGCGTGCAAAGGTACAAATAAGTGAGCGAAAAACCAAAAAAACAGGGAAGAAACTCCTTTCCTCCCAGAGGTTTTGCGAGAATGTGTGTGGGTGACCACAGAAAAAGTTCAACGTTGCATATTCAAGAAATGTACGGGGAAAAGTTGAGAAAGGTACGTTCAAAGTGTGATAAAACACCGACATTGAACGTTAATTCAATGTCGGTGATTTAACTTTTTATGTCTGTGGGGTGAAGGCCGCACCTCTCTGGTTCATGGCGGGCGGCGAAAACATTCACCATTGCTTAAGTTTCCCGATGGCCTGGCGCGCGGCAGACGAGAGTGCGGGGATGTTGTGCGAGGTGGCGTAAGCGTCCAGCTGGTCGAGCGTCATCTTGTTGCTGTAGTCCTGCTTCATCGACTTTTTCTTGTCCTTCCACTCCTGCTTGTCCATGTAGTAGTGGTCGGTGGCGTAGTTCTCGATAAAGAACTTCACATGGCTCTTCTTGTCGTTATATTCCCAATGGTTCGATTCCATCAAGAAGTTTTCGACAGCTTGGTCCTGCTCCTGATTCTTGGACGAGCCAAGCGTCTCCTCCGTCGCCGGGCGGTCGTTAAGGATGAAGGTGAACTGATACTCGTAGCCTTTTTCCTGACGCCACTTCAGAAGCGATGTCTCTCCTTTGGCTTTGTTGGCATACATCTGTCCCTTGGCGGCATCAAGTGTCATGCGCATCTGACCACCCGTGCGTACGAGCTGGCCTACGATGCCCTCAGGATTGCGGTAAGTGGTATGGGTGGGGTTGTCAACAGTAGCAGTCATGAAATACTTGTCTTTCATCTGCTTCTCCATGTAAGCCAAGCCCTTGGTGCGCCCTATGCCAGCACCAAAATGTTCCGACCTGACGAACCATGTGGAGGCGGCTCCCATCTTGTTGCAATGTTCGGTGCGAGCCTGGTAATAGCTGCCATGCTCCATCTTCTTTTTCTTGATGTTGTAGGCGTTGGGCATGATGCCGCTGAGGAAGTAGCAGAGCGAGTCGCCGCGATAGACATAGACGCGGTAGAATACCTCGACGTAGATGTAGGGTTTCGGTTTCACCACGATTTCTTTCAGACCGTAGCCGACGTCCTCCATCGTGATACGACGGACGGGACCCCACCCCTGCCCCTCCCCTTGATGGGAGGGGAGATCGGCCAAGGTGACCAGCTGCGGCTTGTAGGCCACGTGGGTCACGGCCACCTTTGCAGCTCCCTTCACGTCGGCCAGCACGCCGTTGAGGTCGGTGGTACCTATCAGGTTACCATCCTCTGTCAATACACTTACGAGCGGTATGCCGTGTCCATCGGCATCCACAACTTCAATCTTCTGCGCCTGTACGCTCATGGCAGTCATCATGGCGACTGCGACCATCATTAAAAACCTTTTCATTGTATTATTTATTCAACTTTCGCAAGTATTAAAACTACCAAAATGACTTACTTTCTGCGTGCAAAGTAAATCACTTTTCCTGAAACCTCCAAATAAATTGCAGATTATTTTCTGTCTTTCGGGAAAAAGCGTTATCTTTGCACCCTGTTTCAAATGATTATCAAAGAATATGCGTATGACTGGCTATGATCGGAATGGCTTTTCCCTACCCTCTTTCCGAAGGGCGAGGGGAACTATTTTGTTGTTGACATTACTGTTTGCGGGCAGTATGATGGCTGCACAGAAGGAGCGTAAGCAGCTGTTTGATGCTGACTGGAGTTTCTCACTGGATAGTGCACAGTGGCGGACGGTATGTCTGCCCCATGACTGGAGCATAGAGGGGGCTTTCGACAAGGAGGCTCCAGCGGGTAACGATGGGGGCTACCTGCCTACAGGCAAGGGGTGGTACAGGAAAGAGTTTAGAGTTGAGAGTTCAGCGTTGAGAGACAAGACCCTGCGGCTCTACTTCGAGGGGGTGTACATGAACTCGGAGGTCTATATGAACGGACAGCGGGCTGGTGGTCATCCCTACGGCTACTCTTCGTTCTTTGTAGACATCACGCCATACGTCAGGATGGGCAATAACGAGGTGGAGGTACGTGTGGACAACTCTCAGCAGAAGAACTGCCGGTGGTACAGTGGTTCGGGCATCTACCGTCATGTCTGGCTCTTGACCACAGGACAGCGGTATATTGACGAGTGGAGTGTGAGCGTGACGACACCCGACATCCACACGGTGAACATCAAGGCCGAGGTGGTGATGGAGGATGGCAAGCGCAAGCCTATCGAGAAGACAATCCACGTGGAGAATCCCCGCCTGTGGTCGCCTGACGACCCTTATCTCTATGAGACGACACTGGAGGCTGAGGGTGACGTGCTGCCTGTGACCTACGGTATCCGCACCATTGACTATTCTGCCGAGAAGGGACTCTTGCTGAATGGCAAGCCCATCGTGCTCAATGGCGGTTGTGTGCATCATGACAACGGCATCCTCGGAGCAGCAGCCTTCGACGATGCTGAGTACCGTAAGGTGAGGCTGATGAAGGAGGCTGGCTTCAATGCCGTGCGCACCTCACACAACCCTCCGACAGAAGCTTTCCTCAGGGCCTGTGACGAATTGGGGCTGCTGGTCATCGATGAGGCTTTCGACGGTTGGCGTGAGAAGAAGAACGACTATGACTACTCGACGCTCATTGACCAATGGTGGCAGGAGGACATCCGTGCGATGGTGCTGCGCGACAGGAACCATCCCAGCATATTCTGCTGGTCGATAGGCAATGAGGTCATCGAGCGCAAGAAGATTGAGGTAGTAAAGACTGCCCATCAGCTGGCAGGCCTTTGCCGCCAGTTGGACGAGCAACGCCGTCCTGTCACCTCGGCACTCTGTTCCTGGGATAGCGACTGGGACATCTACGACCCCCTGGCCGCCGAGCACGACATTGTGGGTTATAACTACATGATTCACAAGTCGGAGAGTGACCACCAGCGTGTGCCCAGCCGAGTGATGGTACAGACAGAGAGCTATCCACGTGATGCCTGGCAGAACTACCGCAAGGTGATGGACTACCCCTATATCATCGGTGACTTCGTGTGGACGGCCATTGACTATCTGGGTGAGTCGGGCATTGGCCGATGGTATTATCAGGGCGATGTGCCTGGCGAACACTGGGAGCGTCCGCTCTTCCCCTGGCACGCTGCCTACTGCGGAGACATCGACCTGACAGGACTCCGCAAACCTATCAGCCATTACCGTTCGATGCTTTACGGCCTCACCCCTAACCCCTCTCCAAAGGGCGAGGGGAACTTTAAAGAGGGGAACTTTGAGCAGCTCTACATGGCTGTGCGTGAGCCGGATGGCTATCATGGTCAGGTGAAGACAACCGTCTGGGGAACATGGCCAACCTTTGAGAGTTGGACCTGGCCCGGCCATGAGGGCAAACCCATCGAGGTAGAGATCTATTCACGCCATCCCAAGGTGAGCCTGTATCTTAACGACCAGCTCGTCGGCGAGAAGGAGGTCAACGAGTGCAAGGCCGTCTTCACACTTCCCTATCAACCAGGAAAGCTCCGTGCAGAGGCTGGAGGTGAGTCCGTCCTTCTCAGTACTGCCGGAGAAGCCAAGAACATCCGTCTGACTGCTGACCAAAAGACCCTCCAGGCAGACGGTCAGAGCCTTGCCTACATCACCGTGGAGCTGACAGACGCTAACGGTATTCTCAATCCTAATGCCGACAACGAACTGACTGCTACCGTCACAGGCCCTGCCACCCTTGTAGCCTTCGGCAATGCCGACATCAAGGACTGCGACCGATACACCGACAACACTCACAAGGCATGGAAAGGCCGTGCCCTGCTGGTAGTCAGGAGCACCCAGAAGAAGGGCAAGGTGACCGTCACCGTATCAGGCAAAGGTCTGAAGACCGCAACCTGCAAACTCGGAACTGTGAACTCTGAACTCTAAGAATAATCCTAAACCAAATCTGTATTAAACTTTTCATGAAAGAAATGAAACTTTGGATGCTCGCCGCCATCCTGACCATCTGCGGCGCAAGTGTGTTGACATCGTGTTCGAACGACGATGACCCTGTCGTGCCCACTGACGAGGTGGAGGCACAGTTGCAAAAGATGACCCTGCGCGAAAAAGTAGGACAGCTGTTCTACGTGCGCCCGGAGTGCCTCGACACCACCATCCACTTCAACCTGCCCAGCGGCATTGACTACAGTGCCGACGACATCAAGGAAATCAAGCTGCAAGCCGTGAACGCCACCATGCTGGGCGTGAACGAGAAATACCCCGTGGGCGGCATCATCCTATATGCCCATAACATCGACGACGAGGCACAGCTCTCGGCGTTCATCCCTCAGATACGCGCCCTGAAAGGCTCGCCGCTACTCTGCATCGACGAAGAGGGAGGCCGCGTCGCCCGCATTGGCAACAACGAGAACTTCCACGTGGAGAAGTTCGAGTCGATGGGTGCCACCGGTCCCGCAGACGAGGCGCAGAACGCTTACCACTGTGGCAACACCATCGGTACCTACCTGCGCCGCTATGGCTTCGACATCGACTTTGCCCCCGTGGCCGACGTGAATACCAACCCCGAGAATATCGTCATCGGTGCCCGTGCCTTCAGCGACGACCCAGAGGTGGCCGCCCCGATGGTCGTCAGCTACCTGCAGGGATTGAAAGATGCTGGCGTGACGGGCTGCATCAAGCACTTCCCTGGTCACGGCGACACCAAGGCCGACACGCACTATGGCTATGCGCAAAGCCTGAAGACCTGGGAGCAGATGAGGAATTGTGAGATGATCACCTTCAAGGCAGGCATCCAGTGGGGTACGCAGCTGATCATGACGGCCCACATCGCCACGCCCAACGTAACGGGTTCCGACATCCCTGCCACCATGTCGTCGCTCATCCTGCAGGACAAGCTGCGCGGCGAGCTGGGCTACCAGAACATCATCATCACCGACGCAATGGAGATGGGCGCCATCACCAAGCAATACAACAATGCCCAGGCTGCTGTGGGCACGCTCCAGGCTGGTGCCGACATCGTGCTCGGCCCGCAGAACTTCGTCGAGGCTTTCGATGCCGTAGTCAAGGCTGTGGAGAACGGCACCCTCACCGAGCAGCGCATCGACCAAAGCGTGCGCCGTGTCCTGAAACTAAAGAAGCAAATAAGGGGTTAGACCTTTTTCCCCCTACGCATGGTGTCATAATTGTGAGGTTGTGTCATATATTATGAAGACATCGCCTTGCTACGACCCACCCATAATGTACTGATCGGATAATCCGAAAAATGATTATCCACAATCACCCGATAGCCTCCCAAAGGGACAATGAGCGATTAGCCCAGGGCGTTGCCCTGGGCTAATCGCTTGTTGGCTTTTCAGGCCGTCTATCGGGTACATGCAGATAATCATTCCCAAAAATCATTAAAAAAGTAATAGGAATATCGCTGTTCAGGAGAAAAACATTAAATTTGCGTTCAAATCACTACTTGGATGTGAGAAGAAAGAGCTAATCACAGATTGATTTGAATTTATAATGAGCAGTAAGTTTTTCAATAACGATACAGGCAACACCTTATTTGATAAACTAAAGGGGATTGCTTCTGGCATGGCCAACTTTAATCGTTTCTTGGCTGTTGTCGGTTTCTTCCGTTCTTCTGGCTATTTCAAACTGCGCAAAGAGCTGGGGAATGTAGAGGAAATAAAGATTTTAGTCGGCATCAATATTGACGACATCTTCCGTCGGCATAACAAAACGATGCTGATGTTGGAAAGTGCTGAGAAAGCGAAAGTCATTTATGATGAGGAATTCAGACAAGACATTATCAATGCCCGTTATTCGCCAGAGGTCGAGGAGGGTATATTACAGATGTGTCAGGATCTTGTGGATGGAAGATTGCAAATGAGAATCCACGCAACAAAAAATCTTCATGCCAAGTTCTACCTGTGCCTTCCTCACACTCATACTGAGAATACTGACGGCTGGGTCATCATGGGTTCTTCCAATATTTCTGATTCAGGACTTGGCACAACCCAGTCACCCCGTTACGAACTGAATGTAGCAATGAAAGACTTCGATGATGTTGATTATTGTCATTCGGAGTTTAAGAAGCTATGGGAAGAAGCGGTCGCCTTGACGAATGAAGACATTGAAAGCATCAAGCAGAAGACATACTTAGGCTATCAGCCTACGCCATACGAGATTTATCTGAAAGTGCTCATTGACACCTTTGGCGACCAGATAGAGGACGATTTCTCAATACAGTTGCCCAACGGAGTCATGGAACTGAAGTATCAGACGGATGCCGTCATCCAAGGTTTCCAGATGCTGATGCGCCATAATGGCCTGTTCCTTGCTGATGTGGTAGGCCTTGGCAAGACGATGATTGCCACCA
>JAEEGL016475596.1_pt1 | contig 10407 bp, 8 predicted proteins | sample 9134231 | NCBI WGS metagenome assembly JAEEGL01 (sample SAMN16246548, study PRJNA631951) | gut metagenome | biome: gut microbiome; feature: rumen; material: fiber-attached | host: Bos | place: Iran: Karaj | collected 2018-10
CGTTCGGCGATCCGGCGCTGTGCGCCGACAACGCCTGCGGCCTCGCGCTCTGTGATGAACGATGGCTCTGAGACCTGTTTCTGTAACACAGCTCAACGGATATATCAAGAGGATGATGGGCGCCGACCCGATCCTCATGAACGTTCCCGTATGCGGCGAGATATCGAAGCTCACGAAGCATTCGAGCGGTCACTGGTACTTCGACCTCAAGGACGAGACCAGCAGGATACGCTGCTTCTTCCCCGCGGACCGCGCCGCCGGACTGCGGTACGAGATCGGCGAGGGGATGAAGGTCGTCGCCGCCGGAGGAGTCAGCGTTTACGAGAAAGGCGGCTACTATTCGCTCACGGTGCGCCAGCTCGAACCGCTCGGCGAGGGCGAGCTCGCGAAGGCTCTCGAGAATCTGAGGAAAAAGCTCGAAGCCGAGGGGCTCTTCGATCCGGAGAGGAAACGGCATCTGCCGGCGTTCCCGAAGACAGTCGGAGTCGTGACTTCGCCTACGGGAGCCGCCATAAGGGATATAATAACGACGATAAAGCGCAGGAACCCGTTCGTCGACGTGCTGCTTTACCCCTGTCTCGTGCAGGGCGACGGCGCCGCCGACAGCATATGCGAAGGTATAGCGGCGCTGAACGCCCGGTTCCCGGAGCTGGACGTGCTCATAGTCGGACGCGGAGGAGGCTCCGCGGAGGATCTGTGGGCCTTCAACGAGGAAAAGGTCGCGCGGGCGGTCGCGTCGTCAGCGATACCGGTCATATCGGCGGTCGGCCACGAGGTCGACACCGTCATAAGCGATATGGCCGCGGACGTCAGGGCTGCTACGCCCACCGCCGCCGCTGAGCTCGCGGTCCCGCACATCGGTCCGTACATAGAGTCGGTCGAGCGGAATTCGCCGGCCGCGCTCTTCGGGATACTTCAGGACAGGATCGCGCAGGGCGAGGAAAAGCTCCATAGGCTGCGCGGAATGTGCGATATGGCGATAGCGGCGAAGCTGCGCGACGCGTCTCACAGACTCGAGATGCTCAGGCTCGATATAGAGGCGGCGGATCCCGCGAACCAGCTGAAGCGCGGCTACGCTATAGTGAAGGACGGCGCGGGCGGAAGGATAAGTTCGGCAAAAGTCCTTTCGCGCGGCGACGCTATAACCGTGATCCTCGCGGACGGAAGCGTCCGCTGTCTTGTGGAAGAGGTCGAGGCACAGATATGAAAAAGAAGGAATTATCGTTCGAGGAGGCAGTCGCGCAGCTCGAAGAGCTGAGCGGAAAGCTCAGGAGCGGAGAGCTCTCTCTTGAGGAGAGCACTTTGGTTTACGATAAATGTGTTATGTTATACGACGCGTGCCGCAAGATGCTCGACGCGGCGCGTCAGAAGATAGAGATATACAGACCTGAGACTGAGCGAACGGAGGATCTTGAAGTATGACGCTGGGAAATGATTTCAACAGGCTCAAGAAGCTGGTAGACGACCACATACTCGATTATCTCCCCGAGATCGATCCAAAGAGCGGAACGCTGTACGAGGCGATGAAGTACAGCCTGCTCGCGGGCGGCAAGAGGTTCCGTCCGGTGCTGTGCCTGGCGGCCTACGAGATGGCCACGGCCGGCAAGGGCGATCTGGTGTTCGCTCTGCCGTACGCGTGCGCTATCGAGTATATCCAGACGTATTCTCTTATACACGACGATCTGCCCGCCATGGACAACGACGACTACAGGCGCGGCAAGCTCACGAACCACAAGGTCTTCGGCGAGGATATAGCGATACTCGCCGGCGACGGGCTCCTTTCCGCCGCTTACGAGGTGATGGCCAAGGACATGCTTCTGTACCTCGACGAGCAGGACATGCTCAAGCGCAAGGTAAAGGCGTGCTTCGAGATCGCGAAGGGCACCGGCTGCCGCGGGATGGTCGCCGGCCAGGTCGCGGACGTCGAGAACGAGGGAAAGAACTGCTCCGCCGACATGCTGCACTTCATAGACGACAACAAGACTGCAGCGTTCATAAAGTCGTCGGTCATGTGCGGCTTTTATCTCGGCGGCGCGGACAAGATAATGAAGGAGAACGGAAGGACGTTCGGGGAATGCCTCGGCGTCGCCTTCCAGATCTGCGACGATATACTGGACGTCGTCGGCGACCCGAAGCAGAGGGGCAAGAAGACCGGCGGCGACGCGGAGCTCGGAAAGTCGACTTATCCGGCCGTGTACGGGCTCGACGAGTCCTACAGGCAGGCCGGCGAGCTGCTTTCCAAGGCGCGCGAATCGATGATAATCTACGGCGAGGACGCCGTCGTGCTCAACGACATCCTCTCGTACGTACAGGGATCCATCCGCAGGGATGATTGACGGAACATGTTTATAGACAGAGAAGACGAGGATCTCATACAGCTCATAAAGTCCATGTCGCTGCGCGAACTGGACCTTTTCGCCGTCGAGATCCGCGAAAAGCTTATAGATACGGTATCAAAGACCGGCGGCCATCTCGCCTCCAACCTCGGCGTCGTGGAGCTCACGCTCGCCCTCCACAGGGTGTTCGACACGCCGCGCGACAAGATCGTCTGGGATGTCGGCCATCAGAGCTACGTGCACAAGATGCTCACCGGACGCCTCGGCAGGATGGATACGCTCAGGCAGCTCGACGGCATATCAGGCTTTCCGAAGATAACCGAGAGCGAGCACGACTGCTTCGACTCCGGCCACAGCAGCACGTCGATCTCGGTCGCGCTCGGCTACGCGCGCGCCAGAGATCTTCAGGGCGGCACCGGCAGCTGCATAGCCGTCATCGGCGACGGATCCCTCACCGGAGGCGTCGCGTTCGAGGCTCTCAACGCGGCCGGGCAGGAAGGCACCCCGCTGATCGTCATACTGAACGACAATCAGATGGCGATCTCAAAGAGCGTCGGCGGGATGGCAAGGCACCTGCACGAGCTGCGCATATCCAGCAGATATCTCAAGTTCAAGGAGAGCGTAAAGAAGAAGCTCGACTCGGGCTCTTCGGTATACAGGGCGCTCCAGTCCGCGAGGGACACGCTCAAGCACCTGATCGTCCCCACGGGGATATTCGAGGAGTTCGGGCTCAAGTATTTCGGCCCGATCGACGGGCACGATCTGTCGGAGCTCATACCGGCTCTCGAAGCCGCAAGGCAGATGAACAGGCCTGTGCTGCTCCACGTTATCACGAAGAAGGGCAAGGGCTACCTGAGCGCCGAAAAGGACCCCGAGAGGTTCCACGGCATCGGACCGTTCGATCCGTCATCCGAGACGGGCCGCGCCGCGTCCGGCGGCAACACTTATTCGAACATATTCGGACGCCGGCTCGCGGAGCTCGCGGAGATCGATCCGCGCATCTGCGCGGTCAGCGCCGCAATGACGGATTCGACAGGGCTCGGGCTCATGCAGGAGAAGTTCCCGTCGAGGGTCTTCGACGTCGGCATAGCCGAGCAGCACGCCGTCAGCTTCGCCGCGGGGCTCGCCCTTGGAGGACAGAGGCCCGTCGTTGCGATGTACTCGACGTTCATACAGCGCGCCTACGATCAGATCGTCGACGTCTGCCTGCAGAAGCTGCCCGTCATCTTCGCGATAGACAGGGCCGGAGTCACCGGCCGCGACGGCGAGACGCATCAGGGCGTGTTCGATATCGCCATACTCTCCGCGCTGCCGAACATGACGATCTTCGCCCCGAGGGACGGAAAGGAGCTGTGCGGCATGCTCGAGCAGGCGCTCAGGATCGACGGGCCCTGCGCGATAAGGTATCCGAGGGGAAACGCTCCTGCAGAGGAGGACGACGTGATAACCGCCGGGACCGCTGCCGAGCTCATCGGACCTGACGGGGAATTCGCGATACTGTCGGCCGGAAGCATGACGGCCGTCTGCGCCGAAGCCGCGGGACTCCTTCGCGCGCGCGGCGTCAGCTGCGCCGTTTACGACCTTCGCACGCTCAAGCCGCTGCAGCGGCATTTTCTCGACGGGCTCCGCGGCAGATACAAGGCCGCGGTCGTATGCGAGGACGGCTCGATAGCGGGCGGAGCGGGACAGGCGATAGCCGCTTATCTGGCCGAAGACGGAGGACTTCCGGTCCTGTGCCTCGGCTGGCCCGACAGATTTATAGAACACGGCGGCGTGGATGAACTGAGAAAGCGGTATTCGCTCGACGGCGAGGGTATCGCGGCCCAGGCGGAGGCGTTCTTTGAAGAAAAGGCTCGATATAATCCTTACTGAGAGAGGCATCTTTTCGTCGAGGGAAAAGGCAAAGGCCGCGGTGATGGCCGGAACGGTCTTCGTCGGCGGAATAAAGTGCGACAAGGCGGGAACTCAGGTCGCGGAAGACGCTGAGATCGCCGTAAAGGGGAACGACTGCCCGTACGTCAGCCGCGGAGGGCTCAAGCTCGAGAAGGCTCTGGACGCGTTCGGGATAGACGTTTCCGGCTTCAAATGCGTAGATATAGGCGCTTCCACGGGCGGCTTCACGGACTGCCTCCTCCAGCGCGGCGCGGAAAAGGTCTGGGCCGTGGACGTAGGCTACGGACAGCTCGACTGGAAGCTGAGGACCGACCCGCGCGTGGTGTGCGTGGAAAAGACGAATTTCAGATACATGGATCCGGCGGTCGTCGGCGAAAAGGTCGACTTCGCCTGCGCGGACGTATCTTTCATATCGCTGAAGCACATGTTCCCCGTAGCTTCGGCGCTGCTGCACTGCGGCGGACTCCTGGTGTGCCTCGTAAAGCCTCAGTTCGAGGCGGGCAGGGAAAGCGTCGGAAAGAACGGCATAGTCCGCGATCCGGCCGTCCATCTGCAGGTGCTGCAGTCCGTCTGCGGCTACGCGAACGCGAGCGGATTCTCCGTTCTCGGCGCGGACTTTTCGCCCGTGACGGGCGCTAAGGGGAACATAGAATTTCTTATGGAGCTCGAGCTTTGCGGGACCGGATGCGCGATGCCGCGTCAGGAGGAGCTCGCGGCCGTGGTAGAGGCCGCGCACGCGGAGCTGGGATAGAGGCGGACTGATGGCGCTCACACCGATGATGCAGCAATATATGGCGGTAAAGGAGCAGTATAAGGACTGCATCCTGTTCTACCGCCTCGGCGACTTCTACGAGATGTTCTTCGACGACGCGATCGTCGCTTCGAAGGACATGGACGTCGCGCTCACCGGCCGCGCGTGCGGAGAGAAGGAAAAGGCTCCCATGTGCGGCGTTCCTTATCATGCCGTCGACACGTACGTCGCCAGGCTCATCGAAAAGGGACACAAGGTCGCGATCTGCGAGCAGATGACGGATCCGGCGCTGTCTAAGGGCATCGTCGAGCGCGAGGTCATACGCGTGATAACCCCCGGCACCGTCATCAGCCAGAACATGCTCAGCGACGGCGACAACAACTTCCTTGCGTGCGTCTACGAGGACGCCGGCGGCTTCGGGCTGTGCTGGTGCGACATCTCCACGGGTGAGTTCTTCGCGGCCAGACTGACCGGGAGCGGCGCCAGACAGGAGCTCTCCGCGCAGCTCATGAAGATACAGCCCAGAGAGCTGATAACCAACGTTTCGCGCGAAGAGGATCCGGAGCTGTATTCCGCTGCCGACCTTCTCGACAGATGCCTCGTTAGCGACTGTCCGGCGGACCTGTTTTCGGAGAGCTCTTGCGGAAAGCGCATACGGGAGCACTTCGGCGGCGCGTCGGAGCAGTCCGTCGGTCTCGGAAGGGATGACGCTCCGCTCCTGTTCTTCAGCGCGGGCGCTGTCCTCGGATATCTCCTCGAGACGCAGAAGCAGCAGCTGAAGCATCTCTCGAAGCTCACGATATGCTCCGTCGGAGATTCCATGGACCTCGACAGGGCGACCGTGCGCAACCTCGAGATAACGGAAACGCTGTTCGACAGAAAGATAAAGGGCTCGCTGCTCGGCGTGCTCGACAGGACGCGGACGGCCATGGGCTCAAGAAAGATGAAGGCCTGGCTGCGCGCTCCTCTCAACAGGACGAAGGAGATAAAGCTGAGGCTCGATGCGGTCGAGACGCTCGCGGGCGACGTGATGCTCAGGAACGATCTGCGCGAAGCGCTGCGCTCCGTCTACGACCTCGAGCGCCTCTGCGCGAGGGTGTCGTGCAGGACGGCGAACGCGAGGGATCTTTCCGCGCTCAGGAGCAGCCTGGCGTGCATCCCGGATATCAAGGCGGCCCTCGGCTCCTGCGGCGACGCGCTCCTCGGACGGCTCGACCGGCAGATAGACGAGTTCGCGGATCTGCGGGCTAAGCTGGAGAGCGCCATCGTCGACGATCCTCCGTTCACCGTGCGCGAGGGCGGCATGATACGCCCCGGCTACAGCGCGGAGCTCGACGATCTCGTCGCTTCCGTCGCGGGAAGCACGGAGTGGATAGCTTCTCTCGAAGCGGCCGAAAAGGAGCGCACCGGCATCCGCACGCTTAAGGTCGGCTTCAACAAGGTCTTCGGATACTATATCGAGGTCAGCAAGTCCTTCACCGGCAGCGTGCCCGAAAATTACATACGCAAACAGACTCTCGTCAACGGAGAGAGATATATAACGCCCGAGCTCAAGGAGGCCGAGGGCATCGTGCTGAACGCCCAGGCGAGGATAAACGACATCCAGTACAGGCTCTTTTCGGAGCTGCGCGCCGAGGTCGAGGCGAAGACGCAGGCGCTCCAGCAGACCTCCGCGGCGATCGCGTGCGCCGACGTCCTCGCCAGCTTCGCGGAGAGTTCCGAAAAGCTCGGCTACGTCAAGCCGGTCGTGAACGACGGCGACGTCATAAGCATAAAGAAGGGGCGTCATCCCGTGATCGAGACGACCATCGAGGACGGCCTGTTCGTATCGAACGACCTGTATCTCGACAGGAAGAACGACAGCATGCTGCTGATCACGGGCCCAAATATGTCCGGAAAATCCACGTATATGCGCCAGCTCGCCCTCATCGTGCTGATGGCTCAGGCCGGCTGCTTCGTGCCGGCACAGGAGGCCGAGATAGGCATCTGCGACAGGATCTATACGAGGATCGGAGCTTCGGACAATCTGGCTATGGGCCAGTCGACGTTCTACGTCGAGATGTCGGAGCTCGCGTACATACTCAACACGGCGACGGAAAAAAGCCTCGTGATACTCGACGAGATCGGACGCGGCACGAGCACCTACGACGGTCTTTCGATCGCGTGGGCCGTAGTCGAGGAGCTCACCGGGCAGAAGCGCAGGGTGCGCACGCTGTTCGCCACGCATTATCACGAGCTGACCGCTCTGGAGGGCAGCATCCCGGGCGTCAGGAACCTCAACGTGGACGTGACGGAGGAGAACGGGTCTATACTTTTCCTTCACAGGATCGTTCCGGGCAGCGCCAGCAGGAGCTACGGCATCCACGTCGCGAAGCTCGCGGGCGTTCCGAAGAACGTCCTTGCGCGCGCCGAAGACAAGCTCGCGGAGCTCGCGGACGAAGACGCTTCGGTGTCTTTGCGCGCGGGCGCGGGACAGCCGGACCGCGCGGAGGAGCAGATCTCGATGTTCTCGCCAAAGGACAGCGTTCTGGCCGCGAAGGTGCGGGATCTCGATCTCATGAACATCACGCCTTCGGGGGCGATAAGGATCCTCGAAGAGCTTCAGGCATACGCGAAGGGTGAAGACGATGCGGACTGACGCTGTTATAAAGGCTCTGCCGAAGGACGTCGCGGACAAGATAGCCGCCGGAGAGGTCGTCGAAAGGCCTCTTTCTGTCGTAAAGGAACTCGTCGAGAACTCACTCGACGCCGGCGCTTCCGCCGTGACCGTTGAGATACGCGCCGGAGGCAGGGACTACATACGCGTGACGGACGACGGCTCGGGGATCCCCAGGGATCAGATGGAGCTGGCGTTCCGGCGCTACGCGACGAGCAAGATAGAGACGAAGGACGATCTGTTCGCGATCGGCACGCTCGGGTTCAGAGGCGAAGCGCTCGCGAGCATCGCGGCCGTCACGAGGACGGATCTCCTGAGCCGCACGCGCGGCGCCGAAAAGGGCGCGAAGATAGAGTTCGAGGGCGGCGTCCGCACCGGGCTTTCAGACGCGGCCTGCGAAGAGGGCACGACGATAGTCGTGAGGGACATGTTCTTCAACGTTCCCGCTCGCAGGAAGTTCCTGAAGGCGGAGAACACCGAGAGCTCGCTCGTCGCGGACTACGTTTCCAAGATGGCGCTCGCGTATCCGGGCGTAAGGTTCAGGTTCATCAGCAACGGCTCGATAATGTTCTCGACTCCCGGAAAAGGCAGCCTCAGGGACGCGATAATGACCGTCTACAGCCCCGTCATAGCGAAGGGCCTCATAGACGTGGACCATTCGCGGGACGGAATGAGGCTGTGGGGATGCGTATCCGCGCCCGACGCGAGCCGTCCTAACAAGCGCAGGCAGGCGTTCTTCGTGAACGGGCGGTGGGTAAAGAGCTCCGTCATCGACCAGGCCGTGGCCGCGGCGTATTCCGACAAGCTGTTCAGCGGAAGATATCCCGTCGCGTATCTGTTTCTCGAGGTCCCGCCCGAAAGCGTCGACGTAAACGTGCATCCGCAGAAGACGGAGGTCAAGTTCGACAGCGACGACGCCGTAAGGGACTTCTGCGTGAAGGCTATAAGAATGGCGCTGCTCGTTCCGGAAGCGGCTCCTGATATCGCCGTGCTGGCAGAGGACAAGCTCAAAGCCGACGAAACGGAGCCGGAAGAAACAATAGAAAGCGAACAGGTTAACATAAATACTTTATCGTTAAATAACGCCGCGAAGGACTTCGCCGAGCAGGAGACTTTCTTCTCAGGGCTGCGCGAAAAGCAGAGTGAGGCGGAAAGCGCTCCCCGCCGGGAGGTATCCGAGGACGGCTCAGGATACGGACGCAGGGAGACCGAAAGACCGTTTTCCTTCGCGTCTCTCGAGCCGCTCTGCCAGATCTTTTCGACGTATATAATCGCGAAGGACGGGGAAAGGCTCTACATAGTCGATCAGCACGCCGCGCACGAGCGCATAATGTTCGAGGATCTTCTCTCGAGGTACGAGCGCAGCGAAGTCTCGTCGCAGACGCTCATGGTGCCGATAGTGCTCCATCTCGACCCGCGCCAGCAGGCTTCAAGGCCCGGCTGGGAGCCCGTGCTTACGCGTCTCGGATACCGCGTCGAGGATTTCGGGCCGTCCGATATATCTCTGCGCGAGATACCGTCCGGTCTTTCGCTTTCCGAAGCCGAGGACTTCGCCTCGAGCATCCTGGAAGAGGACGTCCGCGACCCGCGCGGTTACACGGCGAAGCTCGATCAGATCATCTCGGCGGCCTGCAAGGCGGCCGTCAAGGGCGGCGACAGGCTCTCGCCCGAGGAGATGAAGGCTCTTTTCTCTCGCCTCGACGGGTGCGCGAATCCGTTCTCCTGTCCGCACGGAAGGCCTACGTTCCTTCGCTTTTCCGAGAGCGAGATAGCGAGATATTTCAAACGCTGAACATGATAAAGGTCGTTTTTCTGGCCGGTCCGACGGCCAGCGGAAAAACAGAATACGCGGTAAAGCTCGCGCGCGACCTCGGAGGCGAGATAGTCTCCGCCGACTCCATGCAGATCTATAAATACATGGACATCGGCAGCGCGAAGCCGACGCCCGAAGAACGCGCCGCGGCCAGGCACTGGCTCGTCGACGAGGTCGATCCGCGCAGTCCCTTCAGCGTCTATATGTATCAGCAGCGCGCGCGCGAATGCATACAGGAGATCGCTTCGAGGGGCCTGCTCCCGATAGTCTGCGGCGGCACCGGGCTGTATCTGAGCAGTCTTATATACGACATGGATTTTTCCGCTCCCGGCGGCAGCGCGGGGCGCAGGGAAGCTATAATGAACAGGGACAACGGCTCCGCGCGGGAGCTCCACGAAAGGCTCGCGAGGCTCGACCCCGAAGCCGCGGCTCAGATACATCCGAACAACGTAAAGCGTGTCGTAAGGGCTCTGGAGCGCCTCGAAGGCGGCGAGGAGCGCATATCGCGCTTTTCCGGCGTGACGGCCCTTTATCCGGGATACGATCCCGTGCTCGCCGTCCTTTCGCGCAGCCGCGAGGAGCTCTACGAAAGGATAGACAGGAGGGTCGACAGGCTCATGGAGGCAGGACTCGCGGACGAGGTGAGGTCGCTCATGGCCATGGGCTTCACTTCGGACGACATCGCGATGAAGGGCATCGGTTACAAGGAGCTCATAGACGCTTTCAATGCCGGGACGAGCCTGAGCGACGCCGCGGAAGTCATAAAGCTGAACACGCGTCACTACGCGAAGCGCCAGCTTACGTGGCTGCGCAGCTATCCCTTCGCGGAGTGGTTCACCGTCACCGGGGCAGGCATAGACAAAGCAGCGTACGAAAAGCTCCTCGGATATATAAAAGAGAGGCTGTAACATGGAGAAACGGCAGGTCGTCGTACAGAACAAGTCCGACAAGCCTGACA
>JAEEGL016736356.1_pt1 | contig 10407 bp, 11 predicted proteins | sample 9134231 | NCBI WGS metagenome assembly JAEEGL01 (sample SAMN16246548, study PRJNA631951) | gut metagenome | biome: gut microbiome; feature: rumen; material: fiber-attached | host: Bos | place: Iran: Karaj | collected 2018-10
CGGCCGCTGCTTCGGGCAGAGGCCCAGTTCCCATTTGATGCAGTAGCGGCTGCGAAGGAGTTCGTCGGGGAGGGAGAGGGTCGAGCGGTTGTGGGCGGCGGCGCCGGGCTGCGGCGCGTGGAGCGCCGCGGGACGGGGCCGGTTCTCGGCCTGGCGACGTAAGTCGGCGGCCAGGTCGCGGCGCCAGCCGTTGATGCGTGCCGCCGGGTAAAAATAATCGGTATCCGTATCGATGGCTTCCACCCGGAAGCTGAAAATGTCGGTGTGCTTGGCCAGCTGCGCCTGCAGCGAAGCGCGGGCGCGGGCGCCGTCGTTCGCCGGCTCTGCTGTCTCGGGGAAGGCGAGCTCCGCGCGGAGCCCGTCTTCGGTGACGGCCGTCAGGCGCGTCTCGCCGCCGCGGGATGCGTAGCGGACCGCCACGTCGATGACGCGGTGCGGCATATTCTTTTCGAGCTCCCGCTCGAAGGTGGCGTCCCAGTTGCGGTACACCCGCATTCCGGGCGTGAGACCCTTGGCCTCACGCAGCGTGATGCGGTTTCCCTGCACCACCTCGGCGCGGCTGCCGGTCACGGCGTCGCCGCGGCCGGCGAACGACAGGCCGTCGCCGTTGGCGATCTGCCGCCCGCCCTTGAGGACGATGTCTCGTCCCTTCACGGCCGCGATCTCGCCCACCGGCTCCCCCAACGCCTTGGCGGCATCGACGCTCGCGAGCTTCAGCCCGCGGCCGTCGAGCAGCGCCTCGGTGTAACCCCGCTGGAACGTCCGGTCCGGGTCGGGCGTGAAACCGCCCTCCGGCCGTCCGGCCGCCAGCCGCGCATAACCGGGATTCTCGGCGATGAACCGGTCGATGACATCGCGGTAATGCCTTACGACATTCTTTACATATGAAGCATTCTTGAGCCGCCCCTCGATCTTGAACGAATTGACGCCGGCCGCCACCAGGTCGGCGATCCGGCCGTCGAGCCGCAGGTCGCGCGGTGAGAGGAGCGTGCGGTCGCGGGCAATGACCCGCCCCTGGCTGTCCACCAGGTCGTAGCGTGAGCGGCAGGGCTGGGCGCACACGCCGCGGTTGGCGCTGCGGTCTGCCAGGTACTGGCTTAGGTAGCACTCCCCGCTATATCCCACGCAGATGGCGCCGTGGACGAAGAATTCGAGTTCGCACGACACCGCGGCGCGGATGGCCCGCACCTGCTCGAGCGTCAACTGGCGCTCGAGCACGAGCCGCTTGAAGCCCAGGGCTTCCAGCTCCCGCGCCCGCGCGGACGTGCGGATGGCGTTCTGCGTCGAGGCGTGCAGTTCCACGGGCGGCAGCGGCTGCGACAGCAGCCCCAGGTCCTGGATGATGAACACGTCGACACCCGCCTCGTAGAGCTCCTGCATCAGCCGGAGCGCCTGCGGCATCTCCTCTTCCTGCAGCAGCGTATTGACCGTCGCATGAATTCTCGCCCCGTACAGGTGGGCGTAACGGCAAAGCCGGGCAATGTCTTCTACGTCATTGCCCGCCGCCGCCCGCGCACCGAACGCGGGTCCCGCGATATAAACGGCATCGGCACCACAGTCGATGGCTGCGATGCCGATTTCCGCATTTCTCGCGGGAGCGAGAAGTTCAAGCCGGGTTAGTTGCATTTAAGCGTGGTGATCTGGTAACGGGCTGCTTCGCCGAACTTCGCGTCCTGAGCGATCTGCTTGAAGTAACCGCAGGCCTTGGCGTTCTCGCCGGTAGCCACCAGTGCGGTACCCAGCTGATAGATGATCTGGTTCTTGTCCTTGGCGTCAGGGCTCATCGAGAGGTAAGCCTCGAAAGCGTCGACAGCCACCTTGTTCTGCTTGAGCGAGAGGGCGCTGAGGCCGATGATCCTCTCGGCGTACGGGTTGTCGGCATACTGCGTCGATTTCTGTGCGTTCTCGAGGGCGCCCTTCATATCCTTTGCCTTCTGGCAAGCGACGGCCTTCTTCACATAGGTGTTGGAAAGCTGCTTGGCTGCTGCCACTTCCTCACCGTTCTCGGAAGCCAGTTCGAATGCCTTGATGGCGTCGTCGACCTTGCCGAGTGCTGCCAGGGCCTGGCCCTTGCGGAGGTGTGCCTGTGCGTTTTCGGGGTTCGCGTCAATGACCTTCTGGTAAGCCGCCACGGCGCCTTCATAGTCCTTTGCGTTGAGCAGACCATTGGCGTCCGCCAACAGAATCTGGGGGATCAGGGCCTCTGCCTCTGCGGCGATCTCATTGTCACCAAACGACTTGCCGACCTCGGCTGCTTTCTGCAGCTTGGCCACTGCGTTGTCCATGTCCTTGGCTGCAGCGAGCTCCTTGCCGAGAGCCATATAGAGTTTCGGGATGATTCCTTTGCACTGCGAAGCAATCTCAGCGCCCTCGCCACCGAGCTGCTCGGCCATTTCAAGGGCCTGCTCAAAGAGGGTGATGGCCTCAGCCTTGTTGTTGTCAATGGCTGCAGCGGCGTTGTTGTAAATCTCGGTAGCTTTCTCCAGATCCTGCGCTGCAACAATGCCCATCGTGCAGAGGGCAACCAAAATCGATACGAAAATCTTTTTCATCGTTTATGAGTTTTTGTTTTGTCCAAAAAACGCCTTATGCGAAAAGGCTGCCAAAATTACCCACATTTGTTTAATTTTGCAAAGAATCTTATGAAAAACGTCCCTTCCATCCTCCAGATCGGGGAGATTCTGGTCTCCTCCGAGATCCTCACGGAGTACTTCTGCTGCGATTACGACACCTGCCGCGGGGCCTGCTGCATCATCGGCGAAAGCGGCGCGCCGCTGCTGGAGCGCGAGCTGGAGCCGCTCGAGCGCGACTATCCGCACTATGAGGCGTGGATGAGCGTGGAAGGGCGCGCGAAGATCGAAGAGAGCGGCTTCTTCGAGGTCGACCGTGACGGCGACCTCGTGACGCCGCTGCTCCACGGCAGCGAGGAGTGCGCCTACACGCGCTTCGAGGGCGAAAGCTGCTTCTGCGCCATCGAGCGCGCCTACTGCGCCGGGCGCTGCGCCTTCGCCAAGCCCATCTCCTGCCGCCTCTATCCCATCCGCGCCAGCATTCTCAGCAACGGCCTGACCGCCCTTAACCTCCACCGCTGGGACATCTGCAAGTGCGCCTTCGAAAAAGGAAGGCGCGAAGGAATCCGTGTCTACGAATTCCTCCGCGCCCCGCTCATTGCCGCTTACGGCCAGGCCTTCTACGACGAGCTTTCCGCCGTCGCCCGGCAGCTTAGACTGTCATAATCTCTTTCTCCTTGGCGGCGAGGATTTCCTCGACCTTCTTGGAGAAGGAGTCGGTAAGTTTCTGGATTTCATCCTCGAAGTCCTTCTCGGCATCTTCGGGGAGGCCTTCCTTCTGGAGTTTCTTGAGGGACTCGATGCCGTCGCGGCGGGCGTTGCGGATGCCGACCTTGGCATTCTCGCCGGCGGTGCGGGCCTTTTTCACGAGTTCCTTGCGGCGCTCCTCGGTGAGAGCCGGGATGTTGATGCGGATGACCTCGCCGTTGTTCTGCGGGGTGAAGCCCAGGTTGGCGTCCATGATGGCCTTCTCCACGGCATGGAGGAGGTTGCGGTCCCAGGGCTGGATGAGCATGGTCTTCGCGTCAGGCGTGCTGATGCTGGCCACCTGCGGGATCGGGGTCATCGAGCCGTAGTAGTTGACCTGCACGCCGTTGAATACGGCGGGGTTGGCCTTGCCGGCACGGTAGGTCTTGAGATCTTCGTCGAGATACGTGACGGCGCTCTGCATCTTTTCCTTGACGGCGTCGGTCACGGCTTGTGCTTTGTCAAACATATTCGGTTCTTTTTTATTTGTTGCTCAGTACGGTGCAGCGGCCGGTGCCTTCGACCACCTTTTCCAGCGTTCCTTCGGTGGTCATGTCGAAGACCACGATCGGCATCGCGTTTTCCTTGCAGAGGGTGAAGGCCGTCTGGTCCATCACCTTGAGGTTGTCGGCGATCGCCTTGTCGAAGGTCAGCGTCTCGTAGCGCTTCGCATCGGGGTGCTTTTTCGGATCGGCGGTGTACACGCCGTCAACTTTCGTGCCTTTCATCAGGGCGTCGCAGCGGAGCTCGCAGGCGCGCAGCGCGGCGGCGGAGTCGGTGGTGAAGAAGGGGTTGCCCGAGCCGCCGGCAATGAGGGCCACGCCACCCTGTTTCAGGTAGGCGTCCACCTCGTCACGCATATAATATTTCGCCATGGGGCGCATCGGGGTCGAGGTGAAAACCTCGGCGTCGAGGCCGGCGTTGCGGAGCGACAGCGACAGGCCGATGCTGTTGATGACCGTCGCCAGCATGCCCATCTGGTCGCCGCGGACGCGGTCAAAACCGCGCTCGGTGCCGCTGAGGCCGCGGAAGATGTTGCCGCCGCCGATGACAATGGCTACTTGTACGCCTTTTGCGGTGACGGCTGCGATCTGCCGTGCATAGGCTGCCATCACATTTTCGTCGAGGCCGACGCCGTCCGGGCCGCCGATTGCCTCGCCACTCAGTTTGAGAAGGATTCGGTTGTATTTCATGAAACAAAATTAGCCAATTATTACGATTTTATCAAGTTTTGGATTATCTTTGCATAATTAACGCGAATATTATAAACAAAAACTATGGCAAGCATATTCAAGTCATCCATTGGAAAGAAACTGCTGATGAGCATCAGCGGCCTGTTCCTCATCCTCTTCCTGACACTCCACATGTGCCTGAACCTGACCTATGTGTTCGATCCCGAAGAGACGGTCTTCAGGGGCGTTTGTGAGTTTATGTCGCTGGGCATCATCAACGTGGCGGTTCCCATTCTGGCAGCCGGCTTCCTCGTGCACATCATCATGGCCGTCGTTCTGACCATCGGCAACCGCAAGGCTCGCGGCGAGCAGCGCTATGAGGTCGCCAACAAGGCGAAGACGGATTCCTGGTCGTCCCGCAATATGTTTGTCCTGGGTATTGCCGTCCTGATCGGCATCGCCCTTCACCTGACGGATTTCTGGGCGAAGATGCAGCTGCAGAACTGGATCGGCGGCGTCGAAGGCGACCCGTACGACCTGATGCGCGTCACGTTCGGCCGCTGGTGGGTCACCCTGCTGTACCTCATCTGGTTCGTAGCCCTGTGGTTCCACCTAACCCACGGCTTCTGGAGCGCACTCCAGACCGTCGGCTGGAACAACAACATCTGGATGAAACGCTGGAAAGTGATCTGCGGCGCTTATGTGACGATCATCATGTTGGGCTTCGCTGTCGTGGCTATCTACGCCTTCTGCAAAGCCAACGGCTATTGTTAGTCGGGAAACAGGCGGCGGATGATGCCGTCGGAGACGAAGAGTTCTTCGGGCACGATCCGCACAACGTTCCCGTCCCAGAGAATCTTACCGGTCTTGGACAATTGTTCCAGGACCGGTTCTTTTTGTGCCAGGAGGGCGCGCTCGGCCGGCGTGAGCGCGGCGAGGCGAAGGCCTTCGGCCGTGCGGAGCGCGAGCATCAGCTTCTCCTCGTAGACCTCCCGGTCGGAGAGGAGTTCTTCGCCAGAAGGACGCGACGCCAGGTAGGCGTCGATGTCGGGGATGTTCCAGCTTCGGCGGCGGTCGCCGTCGAAGGAGTGGCCCCCCGGCCCGAAGCCCAGGTAGGGCTCCCGGCGCCAGTAAGCGCCGTTATGGCGCGAATCAAAGCCCGGCAGGGCGTAGTTGGAGACTTCGTATTGGCGGAAGCCGGCCGCGGCCAGGCGCTTCTGCAGCAGCGTGTACTGGCGCCGGCAGCGCTCCTCGTCCGGGTCGGCCCAGCGGCCGGTCATCTGGTAGCAGGAGATGTGCTCCGGGCGCAAGGCCAGCGCCCGGTCGATGCTCTGCTGCCAGTGGGCCTCTTCGAGGCCGGTGAAGCCGAAGATCAGGTCGAGGGAGAGGTTGTCGAAACCGGCGGCGCGGAGCGTCGCGAAGGCCGCTTCGGCCTGAGCGGCGGTATGCCGCCGGCGCATCCAGCGCAGGTGTGCGTCGTGAAACGACTGCACGCCCATGCTCACCCGGCTGACGCCGGCCGCGCGCAGCGCCGCCGCCAGCGCCGGCGTCACGTCGTCGGGGTTCACCTCCACGGTGAACTCCCCGACCTGCACCCCACCGAAGGCCGCCTTCGCGGCCTCCGCCACGCGCGCCAGCAGCTCCGCCGGCAGCAAAGAAGGCGTCCCTCCTCCGAAGTAAATGGTCGAAGGAGGGACGCTCAATTCGTTTTTCCGGTCCCGGATCTCCCGAAGGAGCGCCTCCACATAGGGTTTCCAATCTTTCCGGACCCGTGCGTAGAAGTCGCAGTAGATGCACTTCGAGGCGCAGAACGGGAAGTGGACGTAGAGGCCGGCCATAGGGCCTACTTCAAGATCGTCTCGGCCGTACCGAGCTTGGTCTCGTCGGTGTAGATCTCAACCGTATATTTGCCCTTTTCAAAGCCCTGGGACGTAGCGAAGTAGACGCAGATCTCAACTTCCTCGCCCTGGTAGTCCACTTCACGCGAAGCGGAGTAAATCATCTGCTCGCCGCCCGAGGTGAACACCTTGCCGCTGTCGTCGGTCATCAGGATGTCGTCCGGACCCTTGATGCGGATGTAGATGGTGCGGTAGCCGCGCTCGGCGATGCTGTTCTCGATCAGGCTGAGGCAGGTGCGGAGCTTGCGCGCACGGCTGCTGCGGTCGGTGGTCTTGTTCGACTCGTTGATGGCCACGAGGTTGAAGCCGCGACCCTTGACCACGGCGCCGGCCGATGCCTTGGCCGACAGCTGCTCGGTGGTCTCGCGCAGGTCTTCATACTGGCGTTTGCTCTCCTGGGCCTCGCGGCGGGCTGCCGTCGCCTCGTTGCGGAGCGAGACGTTGAGGGTGTTGAGCGAGTCGATCTGACGGATATAGCCCTTCATGATGGAACGGAGCGTGCCGAGTTCCTGCTCGTACTGGCGGATCTTGGCGCGGTTCGTGGCCTCGGTCTTCTGCAGGCGCTCGATCAGCTGCCCGACCTTCTCCTTCTCCACTTCCAGGGAGTCGTTGAGAGCCTTGTTGTTGGTGCTCAAGGACTCATAGTCGCCCTGCAGCGCAATGAGTTCGTTGGTGAGGTTCTGCTTGTCGATATTGAGGTCTTTCACCAGCGCGTTCTTCTGGGTCAGCATCACGATGAGGGCGACCAGCAGGGCTGCCGCCACGGCGCCCAGCACGATGGCCAGGGTCTTCATCGTCCCGCCGCTGTTACCGCCGGACGGGGTTCTCGGGTGATCCTTTTCAAACTGGATCATTTCTTCATCAAGTTCTTCCATATCCCTGATCTTTTTTCTATTATTATGCAAAAATATATAAATTTGTAGAGATTAACAATTTAACCTTATGCGCTACGTTATCCGTTCCCTTAAATATCTGGTATACTTTGCCATAATGTTTTTCATCATCGTCGGCATCGTCTACCTCTTTTCCTCACAGAAAGCCGCGGGGCTTTCGTTCGTCGAGCTTTTCAAGGAAGGTTCGCTCCCGAAGATCGCGCTGTTCTTCGTAGCCGTGGCCGCCATCTATCCGAAGCTGAGCTTCTACAAGAAGGAAATCCACCTCAACGGGGACTTCACAAAATATGCCGAACTCTTTGACGAAGTGATGAAATCGATGGATTATGAGCTCGAGACCAAGGAGCCCGGCTGCGTGACCTACCGCAAGAAAGGGGTCTACGCCCGCCTCTCGCGGATGTATGAAGACCGCGTGACGTTCGACACCACGGGCAATCCCGTCATCGCCGAAGGCTACCGCAAGGACCTGGTCCGCGTCCTGAGCGCCATCGGCTACCGCCTCCGCGAGGAAAGCCGCAACAATGAAGAAGCCTGACCGATAATACATCCGTTATTATGAAAGTCGTAGCAGAATATTACCACGAATACGAGGCCGAAATCGGCAAGGGCCGCCTCGAAAGCGAGGGCATCACCGCCGTCGTGATGAACCTCAACAGCAGCTACCCCGGTGTCCAGATGGGCAAGCACGGCATCCAGCTCATGGTTGCCGACGAAGACTTCGAAGCCGCCCAGTCCATCCTCGCCGCCCCCGCCGATCCCGCGGCCGAATAACTCTAAAACAATGAAAAAGACCTTATTACTCAGCGTCACCCTGATGGTGGCGCTGGCTGTCGTTTCTTGCGGGAAGCAGGAGACGGCGACGTTGAACGCAGGTGCCGACAACGAGACGATCCGGACGATCATGAACCGCAAGAGCGTGCGCGCCTTCACGGACCAGCCGATTCCGTCCGAGATGATGGAAACGATGCTCAAGGCGGCGATGGCCGCACCGACGGGCTCGAACATCCAGCCCTGGCACTTCGTCGTGCTGACCGACAAGTCGCAGTACGAGCGGGTGTTTGAAAACAATTTCAATATGCGGATCTTCCGTTCGGCCGCCGCCGTCGTCATCTTCTGCGCCGACACCACCGTGACGCGCCCGCCGCGCGACAACCCCGAGGGCGTGCCGGTCACCCGTCCCAACGGGACGTGGCGCGACGACCTGGGCGCCTGCACCGAGAACTTCCTGCTGGCCGCCGAGTCCTTTGGCCTCGGCGCCGTCTGGACGGCCGCCTATCCCTACAGCGACCGCTATGCCTCGATGAAGCGCGAACTGGGAATCCCCGACCCGATCCTTCCCTACTGCGCCGTCGCCGTCGGCTGGCCCGCCACCAACGACGCCCCCAAAGACAAGTGGAAACCCGACCGCATCCACTTCGAGCACTGGTAACCCCGCCTCCCCGCAACGAAGCAGGCGGTGGGAATTGTCGGGAATTATTCATAACTTTGTACGATTATGCGATTTTCGGAGATTATCGGCAATGAGGAGCTGAAGGAGTCGCTCGTACGGATGGTGCGGGGCGGACGGCTGGGGCACGCCATCCTCCTGACGGAGGAGAACGGGGGCGGCGGCCTGGCCTTTGCCCTGGCGCTCGCCCAGTACGTAAACTGCCGCGCTCCGCAGGAGGACGACTCCTGCGGCGAATGCCCTTCCTGCCATAAATTCCAGAAACTCATCCACCCCGACCTGCACTTCGCCTTCCCGGTGAGCAGCAGCACGGCCCTGTCGGAAAGCGAAAAGAAGGCGCCCATCTCGGACTACTTCCTGAACGCCTTCCGCGACCTGGCCCTCGCCAACCCCTACTTCACCGAACAGGAACTCTACGATGCCCTCGGCATCGAAAACAAAAGCGGCCTGATCAGCGTCCACGAAGCGAAACGCATCTTCGAAAAACTGTCGCTGCGAGCCGGCGAAGGCCTCTATAAGACGATGGTCATCTTCCTGCCGGAAAAGATGAACCTCGACGCGGCCAACAAACTGCTCAAACTGCTGGAAGAACCGCCGCAGGGGACCCTGTTCCTGCTCATATCGCACAACCCGGAACGGCTGCTCCCCACCATCCGGTCGCGCTGCCAGCTGGTGGCGCTGCGGCCGCTCAGCCGCGAACAGCGGCGTGCGATGGCGGCCCCCGACAACGCCGAATACCGCGAGATCGCCGTCTCGTTGCTCGAAGCCGGCCTCAAGAAAGACCTCGCCGCCCTCTTCCCCCAGTGGGAAATGCTGGCGGACCTGGGTCGCGAAAAGCAGCGCGAGTGGTGCCTGTACACGGAAAACTATTTACGGAAAATCCTTCTGGTGGCCCGCGGCCTCGACGGACTGGCCGACCTCACTCCGCAGGAGGAGGTCCAGGTCCGCGCCTTCGCGGCCCGCATCAAACCCGGCTTCTACGAGAAAGCCTTCGCATACCTGGAAGACGCCCTGTCGGCCATCGGCAGCAACGTCAACCCGAAGCTGGTGTTCTGCGACCTGAGCAACCGGATGCTGTTATCATTATAGATGGAGAGAAAATCAATGTCACAGACTCTCAAAGAAAAAGGAACCCTCAACTACGACTGTTCGCGCGGCTGCGAAGTGGAACGCACGCCCAACGGGGAGTTGAACATCCGCTATAACCCGCGCTGCTGCAAACTCAGCAGCTACAACTGGATGGAGGGCATCCACCAGAACCGCTACAGCGACCTCTTCGAGGTGCGCTTCAAGAATACGCGCAAAATCTTCTTCCGCAACACGTCGGGACAGATCATCAAGAAGGGCGACCTGGTGGTCGTCGAGGCGCAGAACGGCCACGACGTGGGCATCGTCACCCTCGAGGGACCGGTGGTGCTCGAGCAGCTCGCCCGGCACCGCATCGACCCGGACACCTACGAATTCCGCCGCATCTACCGCAAGGCCAAGATCCTCGACATCGAGCGCTGGCAGGAAGCCATCGCGCGCGAGCACAAGACGATGATCCGCGCCCGCCAGCTGGCGGCCCGCCTCGGCCTCGAGATGAAGATCGGCGACGTGGAATTCCAGGGCGACGGTACGAAGGCCATCTTCTACTACATCGCCGACGAGCGCGTGGACTTCCGCCAGCTCATCAAGTAC
>JAEEGL010021661.1_pt1 | contig 10406 bp, 19 predicted proteins | sample 9134231 | NCBI WGS metagenome assembly JAEEGL01 (sample SAMN16246548, study PRJNA631951) | gut metagenome | biome: gut microbiome; feature: rumen; material: fiber-attached | host: Bos | place: Iran: Karaj | collected 2018-10
ATGCTTAACCATATTGTGGCCATGGGCCGGCTCACCAGAGACCCGGAACTCCGCACCACGATGAATGGCGTGAGCGTTGCATCCTTCACGGTGGCCGTCGACCGGGACTATTCCGGTCAGGGTCAGGAGAAAAAGACCGACTTTATCGACTGTACCGCATGGCGGCAGACGGCGGAGTTCATCAGCAAGTACTTCCATAAGGGCAGCATGATCGTCGTCTCCGGCCGGTTGGAGTCGAACAAGTGGACGGATCGCGAAGGCAACAACCGCGTCTCCTGGTCCATCAACGCCGACAATGTGTACTTCGGCGAGAGCAAGAAGGACAGCGACTCCGGCAGCACACAGTCCGGAGGCGGCTACTACGCCCAGCAGGGACAGTACCAGGGCGGCGCACGGACGGCCTCTTATCCGCCTGATGTGTCCCCCAGCCCTTATGAGGAGCTGGAAGACGACGGCGAACTGCCGTTCTGATCGGAGGCGTGATCGATGGCAACTGGAAAGCGCTACTACTGGATTAAGCTGAAAGAATCCTTCATGACGTCTGACGCAGTGGATTTTCTTATGGGCCAGCCTGATGGCGCGAACTATGTTGTTCTGTATCAAATGCTCTGTCTAAAAACCATAAACACGGGCGGGAAGCTGGAACGCCATATTGGAGAGGTCATCATACCTTATGACGAATCCAAGATCCAGCGCGATACCAAATGGTTTTCCGTCGATACCGTCCGTGTTGCACTGAATCTCTACAAAGCACTCGGTCTTGTTTATCAGGATAACGACGGAGTTCTTGCCCTTGCTGACTACGAAAATCTTGTCGGCAGTGAAACAGATTGGGCTTTGAAAAAGCGGCGTCAAGTTTCAGGGAGAGAGTCTCCGGAGCTTCCACCGTCAGGTGGGGAAAGTGGTGGGGAAAATTTCCCCACAGATATAGAGACAGATAATAGAGATAAAGAGATTAGAGATAGAGATGAGAGTACAGAGAAAGACGAAGGAACACTTTCTGACGAAAGTGTTTGTCGCCCGGAGGACGTGCGACGAGTCTTCGACGCCTGGCAGTCGCTCGGGATCCAGAAGCTCCGGAAGATTCCGGATTCCACAACCAATGCCGGAAAGATGCTGAGGGCCAGAATCAAGGATTACGGCATCGGCTCTGTTCTGGAAGCCGTGGAGATCGTCAGGGCCAGCGACTTCCTGATGGGAAAGGTTAAGGACTTCCAGATCACCTTTGACTGGTTTGTCCGGCCGAACAACTTCCTGAACATCGTCAATGGCAAGTATGACAACCGGGACAAGCCGGAGCAGCAGACCAGACAGGGCCGGGAGATGCAGCAGAAGTACGACATGATGCAGAAATGGAGCGAGACCTATGCCGATGACAACGGATGAATTCAAGCTGATCGCAGCCGGACTGCAGACCGCTTATCCCTGGGCAAACCTCTTCCCTACCGGGGAGGCCATGACCATCTGGTTTAAGAAACTCCGGGATATTCCATACGAGGTCATGTCTGCGGTGGTCAACCGCTGGATCGATACCAAGTCCTCTCCGCCGTCTATCGCCGATCTGAGAGCGGAAGCCAACGTTGTTGTGAACGGCCTCCCTCCCACTTGGGCTGACGGCTGGGAGCAGGTACAGAAAGCAATAGGCAGGTACGGATACATGCAGCGGGAAGCCGCCATCGCCTCCATGGATGAGGTCACGGGGGAGACGGTGCGCCGGATGGGCTGGCAGCTGATCTGCGAGAGCGAGAACGTGGACGCACTCCGGGCCAACTTCCGGATGGTCTATGAAACCATGTCCCGCCGTGTCCAGGAAGGGCGGATGATCTCATCCGGCACACAGCAGAAATTGGAAGCGGTGAGGATCCCGCAGATTGCGGACCTTTCCGAAACCCTGAAGATGCCCAAACCGGGCGAAACACATACTGACTGACTTGCTGAAAGGAATGATACACATGACAGACACGAACGCAAGAGCACTTGTCCCCGTGTGGGCTTCTCAGGACGAGCCCACTCCCCCGCCCCGGCAGACGCCGCCGAGATCCGATTTGCAGGACTGGTTCCACAATTTCAAGATCCGGAACGGGATCACCCTGATCTTGATCTTCGCATGGGCGGCATCCATGATGATCGGCTGCATCGCCACCGGCGTGATCGTCTGGCACAACACAACTAAAAGGGTTACCAGGCAGGTAAAGTCTGATACCGAAGGTGAGATGCGTGCAGGATTTGCCAAGTGGTGTTCTGACCACAATATCGACCCACAGACAGGAGAAAAGATTGAGAAGCTCCTTGTCGATGAAGAATCGAAGCAGGCACAGATCACGGCGCTGTCAAAACTGTTTGCAGAACATATTGCGTCGTTGAGAATGGACAGGCATGTAACGAAAGACGGCGCAATAACATATATCTGGGGCGTTGATATCCCAAGGGCGGAATCCGGAAGATACGGTGATATGCAGTCTGTATTGGACGGAAGCGTGGAAGGTTATGTGAAAGGCCACCCCACTCGTCCTGAGGACGATGCCTTGGGTCTTGAAATTGCGACAGACTATATCAACGGCAAGCGTCCTGATCGATGGAGGCCTGATCTGGAATTTGCAGTTATCAATGCTGACGGATCTGTCACGGCCAGGAATGAGCATAAAACAGGCCCATCAACAGCATACTGGTGGTATGGAATGTGAGGTGGAAAGCATGAATGTAGTCAAAAGCCAGGATGCGCATATCACCGTCCCGGTCTCCCGGATCGTCAAGACGGAGGTTCAGAAGAAAGCGGACAACCGCTGGATCGTTGTCGCCGTTATCGAGAATGACCACCCCGTCACACTCGCCCGGTATTCGAATGAGAATGACGCGCTTGCCGCCGACATCGAGATGTGGATCTGTGAGGATCCAGTGTATTACTTCCCTGTTTTCCGGGAGGAATCCTGATGGCCAAAGATGCAAGGCTGGTGCGAGACCCGCATCAGAAAGAGATCGTCAAGCTCTTCTCTGCCTTTGACGGCAGCAAGAACCGGCGAAAGATCTTCGATGACTTCCTTGTCATGACCGCCTGTATGCTCTCTAACCTCGGGGATCCCATCCACTATGACGAGCGGGAAAAGCTGTACATGCAGTTCGCCGGCCAGTACAAGAAGAACGAGCTGGATATCTTCGCCAGGATGATTGCCGAGATCGTCAACGGTCTGGAAGACAATCCGGATCAGGACTTCCTCGGTGAGATGTACATGGCGCTCGACTTCGGAAGCGCCGCCGCAGGCCAGTTCTTCACACCGTATTCCGTTTGCCGGTGTACGGCAGCGCTTGTCTCTGACTACAAGGTGCTGGAATCAAAGATCGCAGACCAAGGGTTCGTCTCCGTGACGGACCCGGCCTGCGGGGCCGGTGCCCTTCTGGTTGCGTTCTGTAACAGCTGCATCCAGCATGGTATCAATCCTCAGACACAGTGCCTGGTGATCGCCCAGGACATTGATTTCACGGTCGGCTGCATGTGCTACATCATGATGTCCTTCATGGGCCTTGCCGGTTACGTCGTGATCGGAGACACCCTGTGCAATCCGAACACGACGCGGGACAGCCGGGGTCTGATCCCGGTCGATGACTGCAGCCGGATCTGGTACACCCCGATGTTCATGACCAGCGAGCTGTGGGTAGGCCGGAGGATGGCAGCGGCGATGGACCTGATGCTGTCACGCGGCAGAATATCCCCGGCAGAGAAAACCGAACCCGTAGCCGTGGAAGCCCCGCCTCGCCCGTTGCAATCGCCTCCCGTGGCCGTGACGGTCGAACCCCCTGTTGTTATATCCCCAGAGCCGGAAAAGCCAGTGGAAGCCGAGGAAACGGTTTTCTTTGGCGACGAAGCCGGACAGCTGATGTTTTTCTGAGGGAGTGCAGTATGAGTTGTCGAAGAACTACCCCGAACTGGACTCCCGAAGAAGTGGAGTATCTGCGAAACGCCTGGGGGCACACGTCCTATGAGGGTATGGCAAACGCCTTGCACCGGTCTGTTGATGGGATCAGGGAAAAGGCTTCAAGGCTGGGGCTCGGCAGATTCTACAGCAATGGCGAGTACGTCACGCTGAATCAGCTGTACATTGCCTTCTACGGCAGAAACTTCAATTCCTACAACGTGAAGAGCTGGCTGAAGGACCGAGACTTTCCGTATCACTACAAGAAGCGCAGCAACAGAAGCCGTGTCCGGATTGTCTATCTGGACGAGTTCTGGAAATGGGCAGAGAAGCACCGCTCGTTCCTGGACTTCTCTCAGATGGAGGAACACGCCCTCGGTTGGGAACCTGACTGGGTATCGGATCAGCGGTCGAAGGATTTCCGGAAGCACCTGATCCATCGGACAGATCCGTGGACGCCTTTTGAGGATCAGCGTCTTCGCAATCTCCTGAAGCAGCACCGCTACACATGGCCGGAACTGTCGAAGGAGCTGAGCAGGTCAGAGGGTGCCATCCAGCGGCGCATCAATGATCTCAAAATCAAAGACCGGCCAATCCGCGCAGATCCTCACTCCGGGAGCTGGACGCCTGAACTGGTTGCAGTCCTGAAAGACGGAATCCGGAACGGGGATCCATACAGTCTGATCGCTCAGAAAGTAGGCAAATCGGAAAAGGCGGTCCGCGGATATGTGTTCCGGATCTGGAAAACAGAGGTTGCCGATAAGATTCGGCAGATCATAAAGGAGGAATCCAATGCCGACGTTTGAAGATTTACAGCCAGGGAAGCTGATGTACAAAGACTCGAACGATGTGTGGTGTGAAGTCGCTAAAGTAGCTCATGAAATCCACTTTGACCCTGCTCCCGGAGAAGATTTCACCGCCACATCGACCTACTTCATCCATGGTGACGACGCAGTTGAGATTTGTGGAACGTTCGCTCCCCCGCACTGTATCCGGAAGAGACTTAGCAGAAAGCGCATCCGGAAGGTGCTTATGTCGATCGGTATTCCCCGCAATATAGCAGAAGTGCAGAGCCGTGATATGGTTCAGAAGCTCAACATGAACGACCGAGCTATAGAGATTTTTGCCTGTCTTCTGACTGATCTCAGATTCGGGGTGGGAACATGAACCAGCTGCCGCCTCTCCCCTCTCCGAACCCGGTTCGGCAGAAGCAGGGCCGGAAGAACCGGGCAGAGGGCAAAGCCTTTGAGGAACGCCTCGACGCCACCTTCGCCTACTATACCGACAAGGGCTATGCCCAGATCGACAAAACGCCTGAGCCGTTCAAGATCATCAAACGCCTGGAACAGACCCGGTTCATCGGCTGCTTCATCAAGCGCGCCCAGCCGGATTACAAGGGTACCATCAAAGGCGGGCGCTCTGTGATCTTCGAGGCCAAGTACACCAGCGGCGACCGAATCACCCAGGACCGTGTGAGTGACGCGCAGTGTTCATACATGAATCTTGCGTCAGAACTCGGGGCCAAATGTTACGTAATCATAGGATTTCATACAAATACAGTTTATCGAATTCCCTGGTCCGTGTGGACCGACATGAAAGAAGTCTTCGGTCGCAAGTATGTGACCGAGCAGGATTTGAAACAGTATCGGGTAGCAGAGTCGTGGAATGACCTGCTTCTGATACTCGACTGAAAGGAGAAAAAACATGAGCGAATCCACTAAATACGATGCCCAGAAAAAGAAACTCGACGGCCTGTGCGAGGAGCACGATCTCACTTACAGGCTGAAGCACGATCGGTACCCGATCACACTGACCATCAAGCCCCTGACCGGAATGGACCAGCAGCTGGACATGCTGGCCGATGCGGAGAACAAGGACTACATCTCCCAGGACGCATCCATGGTGATCTACCGCAAAGACGGAGAACTGGCCACCAAGATCACCGGTACCTTCACGATCAGCGAAGCGCTCCGGAATAAGTTCAAGAACATCTATGTGAAGGTCTCTGATTTCTGGCTTCAGTACTTCTTCCGGCAGGTCATGGAAAACAATCTGCTGCAGCGAGCACAGCTTCCGGTGATCGATGAGGACGAGGCGGAGGATGACGAGGACGAGGATGTGTCCGATCTGGATGACGGCGAGGTTGAACCGGAAGAAGAGAAAGAGGAAGACGCCGATGAACATGATCCGGCAGAGGCTCTTGATGACCTCGACGTTGACGAGATCCTTCCGGATGATCCCGGTGCCGGCGAAGATGCCACCACCGAGGATCTGGTTACCGCGGCCACGCAGCTGGTCAGGATGGAGAACAAGGCATCCATCACACTGCTGCAGCGCCGTCTGAAGATCGGCTACTCCCGTGCCGCCCGCATCATGCAGGCGCTGGAAGATCTCGGCGTGGTCGGCCCGTATAACGGCAGCGAACCGCGCGAGGTTCTGCCCTGTGACGTTCCCGCGGAGGGCTAAACCATGGCAGAGATTACTTACATCCCTGTTGACCAGCTCCGTGAGCATCCGCTCAATCCCCGAAAAGATCTCGGGGATTTGACGGAGCTGGCGGAGAGCATCAAGGGCAACGGCATTCTGCAGAACCTGACTGTCGTTCCGATTGCCTGTGTTCCGAAGCTGACCGGCCGGGAATATGGCGTGACCGATCCGCGGGACGATGACCTCTATGTGGTCGTGATCGGCCATCGCCGTCTTGCCGCGGCGAAGATGGCAGAAGAGGACACAGTACCGTGCAGCATCGTCACCATGTCCCAAGGGCAGCAGCAGGAAACCATGCTGATTGAGAACATGCAGCGGTCTGACCTGACAGTCTATGAGCAGGCCCAGGGATTCCAGATGATGCTGGACATGGGACACAGCGTCCAGACCATCGTGAACCGGACCGGCTTCTCCGAGACCACCGTCAGGCGCCGCCTGAAGATGGCCGAGCTGGATCAGAAGAAGCTCAAGGAAGTATCCACCCGGCAGATCTCCCTGATGGACTTTGACCGCCTCGCTCAGATTGAGGATCTCAATCTCCGGAATGAGTGTCTGGATAAGATCGGAACCAACGACTTTGAAATAGCGGTTAAGAAGGCCGTCAAGAATCAGAATATCAACCAGAAAATGCCGCAGGTGAAAGCCTGGCTGAAATCCGTCAAGGCAAAGAAGCTTTCGCGCTCCGAAACATGGAGCGGAAAATATGAGCGGATCGGAAGCACCATCTACATCGACAAATGGGGCGAAGACGTCAACAAGCCGCCAGCTGGAATTGAGAAAAAGAAGATCCTTTACTACCTCGGCGAAAACGGCTATGACTTCGGGGAACTGACACTTTACCACGAGAAGGAAAAGGCGCCTCCGGTGAAAAGAACGCCGGAAGAGATCGAAAAGGAAAAAGCCATCGCCGAGGCGCATCAGAAGCTGGATGCAGCCGCTTCCCTCGCCTACGATCTCAGGAAGCAGTTTGTTGAAAAGCTGACTGTCACGAGGAAAAACGAATCTCAGGTGATCCTCGGTGCGGTGTTTGCCGGCAGCTTCAACGCCATAGCCTACAACAGCGCGGACAGGATCATGCTCAACAAGGTCATAGGAATCGACCCGAGCGAGGCGTATACATCCGAACGTGAGAAGAAGCTGTGGGATGCGTTCGACAGGATCTCCGGCGACGACTGGGCAAAGCTGGTGTACTCTCTGTTCGGAGACGATGCCAACCAGACCTGTGCCAGCGGCTACAAAAGGGAGTTCCCGAAGTATACCCGCAGCATCAAGCTGGAACTGATCTACCGCTGGCTTTGCTCCCTCGGCTATGAGATCAGCACGGAGGAGGCGCAGATCATGACCGGGGATCATGAAGCATTCAAGGCAGGTGAGCAGTATGCCGAGGTGTAGATCCTGCGGTGCTGAGATCGTCTGGATGCAGATGAAATCAGGCGGTCATATGCCATGTGATCCACCTCTCGTTCCCTTCTGGGCGAAATTCCGGGCGAAAGGCAAGGTTGTTACCTTGACCGGAGACGTGGTGAGCTGCGAGTTTGAGGGAGCACCCGATGACTTGACTGATGTTGGCAGAATCCCACACTGGGCCACCTGCCCGAACGCCGATCAGCACCGACGGAGGAAATAGCATGGACGAGCAGAGATGTTTTCTCTGCGGCCGGAACGGTACCGGGGATCCGCTGGAACTCCACCACGTTTTTCCCGGTACCGCGCTCCGGAAGAAGTCAGAGAAATACGGTCTTGTCGTTTACCTATGCGGTAAGCGCTGCCACCGTGACGGAAAGAAGTCAGCACACCGGTGCAGAGAAACCCAGCTCAGTCTGAAACAGTGGGCGCAGCGTAAAGCCATGGTGGAGCAGGGCTGGTCCACGGAGGACTGGTGCCGGGAATTCGGAAAAAACTATCTGGAGGAGGGAGAAGATGTCTGAAAACATAGAGAATCAGGAAGAAATTCTGGCTCAGAACAAGAAACGTCTGATGGGATCCCCGTGCGGATATGAGGCATTTGATACCGTAGCAAGAAAGAACCGCATATTTTATCCTTCCGTATCCTGTCACGGCGAGTGCGACAAATGCGGCTGGAATCCTGCGGTAAAGAAGAAGAGGGTAGAAAAGATGCTGGCCGAGATCGCCGCAAGAAAGAAGGTGAAATGATGAAGACGGTTCTGACCCTGTGTGAAGCATGCCGGGCGGTGTATTCCGAAGCGTTTACCCTGAAGACGATCTCCGGCGAAACCACCACCGAAAAGAAAAAGCAGTGTGAGAAGTGCGGGCGCAAGTTCAGCAGTCCTTATGACCTGAAGCAGTATCTTGTGTCCGGGAAAGGCGGGAGGAAATGATTGAGCTGAAGCTTACCGGCTGTTGTAAGAATTGCAAGTACAGCGATCTGGAATTGAAAAACTATTCCATATTCTTTGACATAGATGCAGCTCACCGGTACAGTATCATTTGTAAGCACGAGGATGTTTGCGGCACCCTGGCCAAAGAAAAGGAGGCAATGAAGCATGAAAACATACAACCCTCCTGAGCACAAATGTGTCCGCTGCGGGAAGCCCTTCATCACCCGGAATCCCCGGGAGTATCTCTTCCGTGAACGGGACTGGCGCAAAGGCAGCGAGACCTTCGGCAAAACGCTCTGGTTTTGCTCCGACACCTGTATAAACACCTTCAACCGGGAAAACCAGAAGAAGGAGCACAGAAAGGGGTTTAAGTCATAATGGCTGGTATGGCTAAATACGCAGAGGAAGATTTCAAAACGACGAACTACAAGAAGATCATGCGTATGTCGCAAATAGAACTCGCTTCTTTCCTTGACAGCTGTTTCCCTATTTCATGCCCACCCGGATACAAATCTGGCATCTCTTGCATAAGTCCATGTGGAAAATGCTGGTACGACTGGCTAAGCGAAGAAGAGGAGGACTGAGCGATGGAAGAATTGAAACCTTGCCCGTTCTGCGGTTGCAGAGACACCCGCCTCAGAGAGACGGCAATCGGGAATTATCAAAACATCTTCTATATTGCTATATGCCATGACTGCGGAGCGACGACAAACTACTTTCGGCTCGCTGCCGAGGCAAAGGCAGCATGGAACAGGAGGGCTGAGTGATGGAAAATCTGTACAGGAAACGAACCTGTTCCAGATGTGGAGTATCGACCTATGAGGCCGTCACCGGAATGAATGAAGAGATCTCACCATATCGTCCCCTTGACGCATTTGAGTTTGAGCCGTCAGGCTTTGTGGATGTAGAGGTCCGTTGTGAAGGCAAGATGAACGTCTCATTCACTCTCTGTCAGAGCTGCCAGGACAGGCTTGACCAGATGCTTGATGAATTTCAGCAATTTTGACGTAGAGGAGGATCAGGAGCATGGCGAAACTGCCGAAATACTTCTATTTCAGAGTCCACGTCGGACGAACCTCAATCGGCTTGGAGGACGCCAGCGACGCGGATGTTGTCGAAGTGGTCCGGTGCCGTGACTGCGAGTTCGGAGAGGTGGATGATCCGGATTTGAATCCATACCAGTATCTTTGTCACCACAACGGATCAGATTGGAACCACGCCTTGCACTTTTGCTCATATGGCAAGAGAAAGAAAAATCATAACCGCAAGGAGGCGGATGACGATGTATAAAGACCTGATTGCGCGATTGCGTCTGTTCGAGACGGTTTGCAGGCACTGCGAAAAGCCGGATATCGCTGATCTTGTCCGCAGCGCCTGGCATGCAATCGAAGAACTCTCCAACAACTCTCCAAAGCTCGACAACGGTCTTGGTGAACGGAGCGCGGTAAAGGCAGGAAACATGAGTCTTTTGATCAAAGGCATGAAAATGCCGAAGAACTGTCGTTATTGTATTTGGGTGCAAATAGATAAGCCTGCCGGGAAGGTGTATTGTACGGCAACCGATCCTTGGCTCGATATATCCAGGGTGTTAATCAACAACCGGCACGATTGCTGCCCACTCATTGAAGTCCCACCGCACGGGCGGTTGATTGACCATCCTCTGCTTATCCTG
>JAEEGL012165932.1_pt1 | contig 10406 bp, 3 predicted proteins | sample 9134231 | NCBI WGS metagenome assembly JAEEGL01 (sample SAMN16246548, study PRJNA631951) | gut metagenome | biome: gut microbiome; feature: rumen; material: fiber-attached | host: Bos | place: Iran: Karaj | collected 2018-10
CAAACGCGGCCTCAGCCCTCTCTATCCTTCCCTGATCCGCAGCGTTGGCCCCCGTATCGAAAAGCCAGACCGCTTTTGTCAGCCGGTCGTCCGGGCTGTCTTCGGAATAAGCGGTCAACGCCGTCTCATAGGCCCTGTCTGCCTCAGCGTAGCGCCCCGCTTTATTCAGAAGCGTACCTTTATTGTGCCATGCGGAAGCAAGTGCTTTCTGTTCTGCATTTCCGCCGCTTTGTGCCAGTGCCTCAAAGCGTGCAATGGCGACATCCTCTGCCTCAAGCGCTTTGTCATGCTGTCCGAGAACTGAGCTCGCATTGGCGAGTTTCTCGTAGTTCGCCGCTGCTTCATATGCGGCTTTTTCTTTTTCGGTGGACATCTCCAGGATCTTCTCAATATCCTGCGTGTTCTGTTCCAGGATCCCCGCGATTCGGCTGTATGCCCCAGGCACGTCGGCAAGGTGGGTGGGAAGCCCATATGTGAGCTCACTGAGGATTCTCATTGACGCCTGTTCCCTCCGCTGCGCTTCGTCCCGGTAGTTTTGCGCGAGGTTCATGAGCCCCAGCGATACTCCTGCCACCACGGCAAAGGCAGCTGCAGCGGATCCTGCGCGCGCAGCAAGGCGTCTGTTCCTGCGGAGCTTGTGCTCCCGCAGAAGCTCGGTCTCCTTGCAGCCTGTGACGCCCGAAATGACCCTCAGAAGTTCTGTTTCCTCTTTGGCCATCATCTTTTTGACGTTGTTCCCAGGGGTCCGGATATCCATAACCCGGTCCATCACATCCGGAACCAGCTTCAGTGATGGCGGGAAGGAGTGTTCGGGGTCGCCGTTTATGAGCAGCGGGTAGATGTGGTCGGCTCTGCCGATCTCAATAAAGGTCTCTACCTCACGGTCGATCCATTCCGAGCTCGGCGTATCGGTGGAACAGACGACCACCAGGCAGTTGGTGGAGTGGAGGGCCTTGTCGATGGTGTCTGTCAGGATCCGGCTGACCGGAAGTTCCTCCGTATCACGGAAGGCACGGTGAATATCCTGAAACCCCTTTTCACGGAGCGCTTTCGGAAGCCGGTAGCTCTCCAAAGCGTTAAAAGTCTTCTGTGTGATCTCCCCGTCGAGCGGGCGGTGGCGGTAACTGAAGAATACGTCGTAATTAAAGCTCATGATCCACGCTCCGTTTCCGGCGCATCCAGAAGATCGGCGAGTCCGATATCATCCAGTGCCCCGCGTGCGTTTTCAATCGCTTCATCGATGTATTCCAACGCATCTGCCTCTCCCTCGAACATCTCCGGCAGATCCTGCATGGTACGCTCCGCAATCTGAACACTCAGCTCGGTCTGCTGCTCGGCAATGTCGCCCTCTGTCTTGGCGATATAGCCCAAACGCAGGAAAATGGCGGCCGCTGCAAGACAGACAGCTCCGACGATCGACAGTGCTGCCATAACTGCACGCTTCCTGCGCGTGCGGTGGCGCTGCTCCAGGTCGTCAGGATGCAAACCGAGAACCGATGCCGTGATGCGCACAGTCTCATAGCGCAGCACCTCCCGTTGCCGTTTCCTGGTCTCTGCACGCAGATCCGCCGCGACAGGCTCAATGGTGTCGACCCGTTCGACGATGGACATGTCCGGCATAATATGCTGAACTACTTTTTTCTCGATGAAGCTCTCCGGGAAGGAGTCGATCGGTTCCCCACGGACGATGATGGCGATGATCTCCTCCTGGCCGTGGGCGTTGCGGAAATACTCCAGACGGTCGAGGATGTTTTTATTCTGACGGGTGTCCGGCGAACAGATCAGCGCCAGGAAGCGGCTTGCGTCAAGCTGCTCCCGCACTTTATCATTCAGGGGCGTATCCTCACAGTCGAGCAGGATTCTCCGATAGTCAAGGTCTCCCTGGAGGCTCACTGTCCGAGGGAGTCTGTAATTTCGAATGCTGTCCGCCAGTGTACGCGCTATTTCCGCGTCACTTTTCGGTGACACAATACAGATATCATAGATCTCCGGCACTGTCTTTCCCCCTTTTCCCTGTCGTCCGGGCTTAACCCAGTTTTTTTACTTCATCCAGTCTCCCGAGCGTTTCGTAAAATCCATCGGAGAACTCTATGCCGTCGTAATGCATGCTGACCACCACAAAGCGTCCGAGGCGGCCGGTTGTGAAGATCAGTTTGCCCGTTGCGGCGTCATAGCGCGCTTTCACGGCATTCAGCGTCCCGTCCGTGTTCCGGAATACCACATACAGGTTGTTTGTCGAGACGCCGGCAGTTGGCTTATAATCCATCCGTACTTCTCTTCTGCCGACGAGGGTGGAGAGCTCCACTCCGTTGATGCTTGCTCGCAGGGCATAGACACCCTGGCTGCCCTTCACCGACTCTGCCCAGACTACGATTCCCTGCGCTGGGGCGGTTTCCACTGTCGGGTTTGGATTTGGGTCCGGTGTCGGGTCAGGATCCGGGGTTGGGTCGGGATCCGGGGTCGGATCGGGGTCCGGAGTCGAATTGTTGCTGAGAATGGATGTGCTGTTTCCTCCGGTGACCGATCCCGCTCCGCCGTTACTCAGGACACCGGTTCCAGTAAACGTGGTGCTTGTGGTGCTGTCGGTGCCGCTGCCGTTCGGTTTCTCCAACCAGCCGTAACAATAGATGCGCACCTGTACCAAATTGGTCGCGTCTACCGTTCCGCTGAGGTTGTCCGTGCCGTTCAGATCCCCGTCTGTATAATAGGCTACATTGATCTGTCCATCTGCGTCCTGGTACACCAGCTCGACCACTACTGTTGACAGAACATCAACCTGTTCTTCCACCCCATCGATGATATAGCATTGCAGCTCATCATCATAAACCCATACATCCGTGTAGTGGTGATACGTTTTCGCCCTGTCGGCGATCTCTTTCACATCATCGAGGTTGAGGAGCAGCTCATCTCCGACCACAGTCGCAGTAACCATGTAGTCATCCTCGCCAAGCTCAACTTCCTCCTTGAAAGAGAACGAGATGGTATCATCGGGATTCGGATACTCCACCATGATTGCAGCTGTCACGCTGATCTTATGATCCTCTGTCTGCTCCGGGAGACTCTCCGGATCGATCAGGAAGGATGGGCTGATCCCGCTTAGACCCTCCTGGCCTTCCGCCGCAACTGTCGGCGAAGCTCCGCTGAACGCAGCGTTTTCGGTATCCGCCCCGCTCAGGTCATAGAGGCCGGAAGACAAATTCACCGCTCCCTCCACCTCTCCGTCGATCGTGATGGTCTGGCTTTCGTCGTAGCTTGTGAACCGTTCCAATCCCATCAGAGTAAGGCTGTCTTCCACGCTGATATCATGAAGCTCCGCGCCTGTCGGGAGAACAAGGGTGTCGCTGCCGGAACTGATCAGCTCGTCAATCACGAGGCCGTTATTCGTTACATACACCTTGCTGTCCTCGATCTGTAGCTTGTCGAGTGTACCGCTGCCGTTTAGTACCATATCTCCGGAAGAAAAGGTTACGTCCGCACCGTTGATCGCTTCCGGCGCATCTACGGTGATCTCGCTGCCCTCCATTCTGCCGCTGCCGGCGAGCGCAGCGTCTCCGCCGATATTGACGCCGCCGCTGCCCTCGATATTTCCATAGAGCTCCAGTACGGCATTGTCAACCAGATTGAGAAGCGGGGTAATAAAGTAATTTCCAAGAAGCTCACTGGCGAGGTGTTCCATCTGAACTTCCGCGTTTGTCTGCACAATCAGCTTCGCGTCCTGGCCAAGGGTCAGCTGACCGGCGCTCTCATCTTTATTATTGGTGCCGTCGGATGGAGTGCCGGACGGCTCACCCGGATGATAATACGTGATTTCACCCGTCTCCGAATCCTGCACCGTGCCTATGCTGCTGATCAGAAGGCTCGATCCATCAGGGATCACCAGCGTGATGCCTTCGATCACGTATTCCTCATCCAGAATTCCCGGAACTTTATCTCCGTTAATGAGCAGATAGCTTTCGTCCTCCTGCTTCAGGAAGACCGCAACACTCCCGCCGTCTTCCCCATAAATCTCGCTGTTTGGCTGCAGGAAGAACGAACTGTTATCACCCAGTACGATCTCATCGATCAAAAGAATGCCTGTGCCGATGAGGTTGATATCGCCGTCTACCGTGAGAGACTTCAGATAGTTCAGCCCGGCCGCCTTGATGGTTACCCCTGTATCGGTCGCAACGAGGTCCACACCGTCGCCGCAGTTTACCAGAACCAGACTCCCGTCCTCAGCATCATAGCTCCAGCCTTCGCCGCTGCCGCCAGCCGTCAGATCCACCTCACTGCCGCCGATCGTCAGAGAAGGCGTCTGTTCGGTCTCATCCCCTGATTCGTTTCCCGTTTCCTCTCCGGACACACTCTGTACGGAGAAGCCCTCTTCCGCGATGACCGCGGTTTCCGGAACTCCGTTCGGCATGGGAAGCACTGCTTCTCCGCCCCCGGTATGCTCAGCGTCTGCATCGTCCGTACCAACCTGATCACCGACTTCATCTTCGGCATCTTCCCCGCTGGTTCCGGCTTCATTCTCTCCCCCGTCCGGGGCAGTCTCCGGCTCAGGCGTTTCCGGGTTATCCGTCGTGTTCTCTGACGCAGAAACAGATAGTTCGTCGTCATTGGTTTCGGTCTCCTCCGGAACAGAAGGCAGTTCCTCGGCCGGCTCTTCCAGATACGGAGGCGCCTCTGCCGGCAGGACTTCGTCCTCTCTGTCGGCAAAGGCAGTAGCGCCCAGTGACGCCGTCAGCGTCAGTGTGCACATCCAGCTGATGATTTTCTGTGTCAGTTTCCGCATATTTACTCATCACTTTCCATACGAAATCTATATCCACTGTTATTCACATCACGAATGACATGACAAGATACTAATCCAATTTGAATTATATAGCAAAACCGCTATGTTTTCAATCGGAAATCTGCAAAAAGTCCTTAATTTCCCTAAAGAAAGTCTCCTCGAACGTGCAAATGATCCGTTCGGGGAGACTGCGTTTTCTGATTCTGTTTTTATCTGATCAATGCGGAGCCGCAACGTGCTTTTACGCCCATCTGATTTTCACGCTCACGGTTGCATTGGGGCTTCCGCTGTTGTTCTCCGCAAGAGTCACCGCCAGTTTCAGCGTTGTGTTTTTCGCTGTTTTCGGTGTCACCCTGTCGGTACAGCTGATGACGTACGTGCCGTATCCGACCTCTGTCAGTTGATACAGGCCTTGCCTGTCGTTTGTGATTTCCGCCCCGACTATTCTGTGGGCTGGGTTTTCCGTGCCCAGTATGATGCTGCCGCTTGAGTTTTTGTCTTTCTTCAGGAAGGTCAAGGCTGTAGTGTCCTGGGTGATTTTTGCCTTTCCCATCGTGAGCGGCAGGGCAATATACTGTTTCGTTTCGGCTGTTCTGGTGTCGTCTGCGGGATCTGTCACAGAGAATTTTACAAAGAACCTGTCCGTCTTGTGGTTCACTCCGTATCCCGGAGTCATGCGGATCAGAAGCCCTGTGCCCTCTGCGTTCGGTTCCGCGCTGAAGAGCTTACTGTCGAATTCCGGACCGTCTTCACCGCTTTCGATTGCATCGGATAGTTGCTTATAATCCCGGCCGTCTTTCCAATAAAACTTTAATTCAACCAGGTCTGAGTTGTTCAGATCAATGCCGTACCCGTTCTTGATTGCAGGTGTCAGCAGAACGGCGCTGTCCGGATTGAGGACGTCAATCTTCCCGCTTGCCTTCGCCGTCACCGTCATCGGCACCTTGTTCGGATCGGAGCTCTTCGCAGGAATTTTCACTTCCGTCTCTGCTTTCGCCGCAGGGCTTTCTCCGTAATCAACAGCAACTTTTGCAGTGTAGGCAAAAGTTGTCGGGTCATATGCCGCTCCCCCCAGATCTTCCTGCGTAAGTGTGATCCGGGTCAGACCGGAGCCTGCAAAGATGAATCTCTCCGGCGATTCCACACTGGTAATCGTATTTACCGGCGCTCCATATGTGTCGCGGAAGATCTCAACCGTGTACAATCCGCAGTTCCATTCCTCATGAAACGCGTCCGGATGAACGGTACTCGTGTTCTTCAGAGTCACATCCAGTGTGACGGGACTGTTGGGAACAGCCCTGTCGATGGCGCCCTTTGCCCTGACGCTGATCCTCAGTGCGGCTTTGTTCTCCGCCAGCGTCATGATCGTGAGCGGGAAGGCTTTGCCCAGGACGTTGAGCGTGAAGCTGAATGTCCTGGGTTTCTCCGCGCTGCCGAAGCCGGTTCCGCGAGAAAATGCGAGCATTATTCTGCCGCTTCCGTCATGATAAGGTCTGATATCTACTTCCAGTATGCCCTCGCCCTTAATGCTCTGTCCACCCTCCGTCAACTCATAGCTCAGGCAGGCATCCTCGAGCATATCATAATAATCCGGGTGATTTATACTTGCGACGACAGATGCCTCATTGATTTCTAAGGTCGGATTGACAATCAGAGGCTTGCCGGGAAACGCGATCTTGGGTTGGATGGGAACTGCGGTCAGCGGGACCGGGACAACCTGATCGACTGCCCAGCCTTCCACCTGCGCCGTCAGTTTCAGGGTGGCTTTCCGGCTCTTTCTGTCAGCCGTTCCATGGATGAGCGTCAGCTCGTCCGGATTGATGTGCTCGGGATCGGGTAAGGGAACCAGCCAATCCGGCATTTCGCTCACACCTGTGATTGCGGTTACCGTTCCGCCGCTGAACACTACGGGCTGTTCATCCCGGATAAAGCTGTTGAGCTTCACGGCATTGGCCCTGACCTTAGGCAGGCTCTTCTTCACCGTCAGCGTCAGTTTTTCCGTTGGCGGCAATTCGACGCCGTCGACTGTTACTTTGATTGCGGCTTTATAGCTTCCCTTCAGCTCCCTGCTGTTTTCCTCTCCCTTTTGAAGCGCTTTCAGCGTAGGAACAATCTCCAGCGTACGGTCGTCTACCACACGGAGCTTGAAGTATTCATTAATATCGGTCGCTTTCGGGTCATCAAACACCGCGCTTTCGATCGCGTATTTGCCCTCGTCGATTACCGGTTCGGAAAAGCCCTCGATCAAACTCTCGGTTTGAAATTCATTCTGTCTAAGGTTGGGTACCACGGAGATGCGTGTATATTCCGTCCGGAAAAGCTCGACAGCCGCTTTGTCGGACGTAAGAGAAACGCTCTCCACCTCGGACGGAAGATCTCCCTTCGTCACGTCAATGCGGCACAGGGAAACGAAGCGCCCCTTTGTGGTGTTCATCGTCACACTGAGCCATGCAATGCCCGCAGTTTTTGCTTTTATCGTCGCATGGCTGTTATCGCTTGCCGTGATTCTCGCGACCGTGCTGTCGTCCAGGCTCCAGGTGAGAATCGCTTCAGTCGGGAGCTTATCCGGCTCGGTCACAGTCAGCGTTGCCTCGTCCCCGACCGTCAGCGCAACGTATTCCATATCAAGCGCCAGAGACACGGCTCCCACGCCGTACGGGAGAGTCGCCGCATCCGTTACGTCAATGCGGCATCGGGCGTCGAAGTTCCCCTCCGTGGTGCTGAGCGTAACGCTGATCCATGCTGTGCCCACTGCTTTTGCCGTAACCGTCGCCCGGCTGTTATCACTTGAAGTGATTTCCGCAACCTCGCTCCTGTCCACCGTCCAGCCGAGAACTACGCCGGCCGGGAAGCTCTCCGGTTCCGTCATGGTCAGAGTCGCTTCATCCCCGACTGTCAAAGCAATGGTTTCCCGGTCAAAAGCCACAACCGGCGACTCCCCGCCCTCCGGGATTAAGACCCACAACGCCTCTGCCAGGGAATCGTTATATCTCCCGATTTGAATCCCGCTGTGTTGACTTTCTGTCCCCGCGTAATACACGGTTTCAATCGGGCAGTTTTCGAATGCGCCCTGAGCAATCCGAAGCACACTGTCCGGGAGCCTGACTGTTTTCAGCCTGCCGCAGCCATGAAATGCCTTCTCATCGATCGTGGTCACACCACTCGGGATGATGATCTCCGCAAGAGATCCGCAGCCGGAAAATGTGAATCTCTCAATTTTGTCGATATCGCCGGGGAAGCTGACGGCCGACAGCGAACTGCAGTTGCAGAATGCCTGTTCGCCGATGGACGTTACGCTTTCAGGAATCATGACCGTTAACAGGGAACTGCAGTCATAGAATGTATTTTTCTCAATTGCGGTTATGCCGTTCGGAAGCGAGATGCCCGTCAGCGCACTGCAGCCATAGAACGCACTCTTCCCGATCGCGGTGATGCTGTCCGGAAGTGAGATGCCCGTCAGCGTGCTGCAGCCGTAAAAGGTATAGTCTTCGATTGCAGTTACGCCGGACGGGATCTCAAGCCCGGTCATAGATTTGCAGCCCAGGAAAGCCCGACTGCCGATTGTCGTTACGCTGTTTGGAATTGCAGCTGTCTGCAGCGAGCTGCAATTTGCGAATGCGTACTCCCCTATGGCCGTTACACTGTCTGGAATCGCAATGCTTTTCAGAGAACTGCAGCCGACAAAAACGCTTTTCTCGATTGTCCCGATTCCATTCGGGAGGCTGACACTTGACAGCACGCTGCAAAACCGGAACGCCCGCTCGCCGATTTCCGTCACGTCGTCCGGAAGTGCAATGCTCTCCAAAGAAGCACAGTCTGCAAAAGCTTCGGATTTAACGGCCGTAAGACTGTCCGGAAGCGCAATATCCGTCAGTGCGCTGCAGGCCTGAAATGCCTGCTCGCCGATCGTGGTCACTCCGTCCGAGAGCGTAACGCATGTCAGAGAAGCACAGTTGGAAAACGCTCCACTCTGAATTTTCGTCACGCTGCCCGGAATTTCGATGCTTGTTAAGCCGGAATACTGAAATGCCCGCTCGCCGATTACGGTCACGCTGTCCGAGAGCGCAATGCTTTTCAGAGAAGCGCATTCGGCAAAAGCTTCACCTTCTATGGTCGTCAGGCTGTCGGGGAGCATAATGTTCGTCAGCTCAGCGCAGTCGCAGAACGCTCTGAAGCCGATGGTATTCACACCGGAGGGTACGGTTACGCTGCCGCTACGCGCGATTGGGCACAGGCGCACTGTACTCATGTCTTTGGAATACAACACACCGTCATAGGCACTGTAGTTGGCGTTCTCCGCGTCCGCCGTGAATACAGCCAGGTTTTCGCAGTCGGTAAAGGCGTTCTCGCTGATAGATGTCAACCCTAGGGGAATATGGAACGAGGTCAGGGAACTGCAGTTCATAAACGCCCGGTCATTGATTGTAATCACGCTGTTCGGAAGCGATATATATGTAAGACCTGTGCAGTCCCGGAATGTCTCCGTTGCAATATTCGTCACGTTCCCCGGAATCGTTATGCCTTCCAGCTTCCAGCAGGCCATAAAAGCCCAACCGTCGATGAACGTCGTACTTTCCGGGATCGTGATGCTTTTCAGATTAATGCAGCCTGAGAATGCACCTGCTCCGATCTCGGTCACACCTTCTGAGATTGTAACCGTCTCTATGTTTTTGTAGCCTTCGAATGCCTGATGAAGGACCGCACACACCGAATAGCCCCCGAGCGTCGTGGGGATCACCAGATTTGCCGGTTGATTGTTATAATCGCCGCCTGCAACGTATGCTCTGCCGTATATAACCTTGTAATGCAGACCTGCGTCCTCGTCCCAGAGTATTTCGTCGGGAGAAGGATCTTCTCCCTGCTCGGACATTGGGGTAAAGTCCGCGTCGCCGTCCTCCTCATCCCCGGGCGGGAGCAGATCTTCCTCTCCGTCTTCGGGCTGATCCGACATCTCATCGCTGTCCCCGGGCAGAACCGTTTCTTCATCCCCGTCTGTTTTCCCGGTCGGAGGCAGCGCTTCTGTGTCGTCCTGTTCAACCAGCGCTCCTAGGACTTCCTCTTCTTCCTCTGGTTCCGCATCGTCGGCTGCCAGCGCCTCGACCGGCAACAGCGACAGGGAGAGCAGCAGAACCAGTATCAGCGCGATCGGTTTTTTCGCCCGTTTCATGGGTATTCCTCCCGAATGTATTCTCGACATATCATCCAAAATATGCAAACAATAATCTATTTTACAGTATAGCACAAAGCTTTTCATATGGAAAGAAGAATATCCTCCCAACCGTGCTCTTTCTGCTCCGCCAAAAGCGCAGGGAAGCCACCTTAATACGGGATGGCTTCCCTGCGCTTTTCTATATTGGCTGAACTCCGTCTGTTCCTGCGCCTCTCAGGCGAGCTTCTTTACTTCATTCAGGTTCCCGAGCGCCTCATAGAAGCCCTCTGAGAATTCCGGGCCGTCATACTGCATGCTGACCACCACGAAACGGCCGAGCCTGCCTGTTGTAAAAACCAGCTTTCCTGTTGCAGCATCGTACTGCGCCTTCACGGCAGACAGTGTTCCGTCCGTATTCCGGAAAATCACATACAGGTGGTTCGTCGAAACTCCGTTTTCCGGCTTATAATCCATCCGTACTTC
>JAEEGL012576017.1_pt1 | contig 10406 bp, 8 predicted proteins | sample 9134231 | NCBI WGS metagenome assembly JAEEGL01 (sample SAMN16246548, study PRJNA631951) | gut metagenome | biome: gut microbiome; feature: rumen; material: fiber-attached | host: Bos | place: Iran: Karaj | collected 2018-10
GATATCTTTGATTATTGACTGTTCCGGCAGTTCTTCAAGTACTTTCACAAAGCATTTTTCGAGCTGCATAGTTCTGTTAAGAGGTTTCCTCTTTATGAGCTCGGCCGCAAGCAGCTTGTTCATTGAGACAGCAAAAGATGATATCTCTGCCGGCACCGTATTACTATAAATCAACAGTCTGTATATTGTCTGTCTGTCAGGCAGATTTCTGTATTCAATTATCGTACCCACAAGATTTCCTCCATCTATAATTCTGCTCCGGAACACACCCTCATAAATCAGACCTATTCATTCTCTTTTTTTCTATCGTGCCATCAACACAATATGCAGATTATCACAACTTTTTCTAAGATCTCAGACCTTATTTTTTCTTTTTGCATGCTTTCCAGCGACAGCAACATTATCCTAGCATTGCGCTTTGAATATTTTTTGCCGCTTTTGTAAATAACAGTACCAATATAATATGCTTATCTTCCGGTATATGAATTACTGAGTCTGCCGGTTCTCCTGTTGCTTCAGCTATATGCCAACTTAACCGATTGCTATATATATTTTGCATTAAATATTCATAACAGTAAATAAAAACATACTGTTTTTCATCATTAATTTTATTTATTTAAAAAAGCGGGAAAGGTGTCCCGGAATTGGTGGTTCTGAGGATAGGATTCAACAGCAATGCGGGGATGTCTTGACAGTCTCCCTGATATTAAAAACAGCGGGTACTGCTCTCACTATTTGACTGAAACAGTGAAAAAGCGGTGCTTCAACAGCAAATAAAAGACAAAAGCATTTAGGCGACGGAAGATTATTATAGCAAAGTCATATTTTTATATAAATAAAGCTTGAAAATATGACATATCGGCCATACAATACTATCAGGAGGCGAAAGGAGGAGTCGCCATGGCTGCAATTTATGAAAAATTGAAAATGATGAGAGAAAAAGCAGGCTTGCGGCAGGGACAAATTGCAGATTATCTGGGAGTGACTCAGACGTTTATTTCAAAGGTTGAGACCGGCGAGAGGAATCTCACCGTAGATCAACTGGAGAGCGTTGTGAATCTTTACGGCTATAGCCTTGCATCGTTTGCGGAAATGGAACAGGATGCACATCCGATTCAGTTTGCGTTTAGAGCACAGGATGTAAGCCAAAATGACCTGCACATTATTGCTGATATCGGGAAGATCGCGATCAACAGTAGATTCATGGCAAAGTTACTGGGAGAATCGAATGTTGGATAAGCTGGACCTGAATACCAAAGCACAGGAACTGCGGGAGGCTCTTGGCGAAGACGCTAATTCCCCGGTCGATATATTTTCTCTTGTTAACCAAATAGAGGGGCTCACGCTGGTTTTTTACCCTCTTGGCGAAAACATCAGCGGAATGTGCATCAGAGACAATGAAATACGGCTGATAGCGATCAACTCGACGACATCTTACGGACGGCAGAGATATTCACTTGCCCATGAGTTGTATCATCTGTATTACGATGATAAATCAGGATTCAATGTTTGCTCGGCAAAATTCGACCCCAAAAGCGAAAATGAGAAGTGCGCTGATCAGTTTGCCTCCTACTTCCTCGCCCCATACAAGTCTTTGCGATCTGCTATAAGAAAGTCCGCCGGGAACTGCCAGCTCTCCATGCAGCATATTATTGCACTGGAACAATACTATGGGATGAGCCATATGGCAATGCTTTGGAGATTGGTTTCGGAAGGATATCTCTCTTCAGAGGAACTTTACAGCTGCAGCTGCGGCGTAATATCTGCGGCAAGAAAGCTCGGTTACGACGACAAATTGTACAGACCTACGCCCGTTGATCTCCAAAGAAGAACGTATGGCCATTATTTGAAGCAGGTAGAAGAATTACGCCAAAAAGAGCTGGTCTCATCCGGAAAGATTGATGAACTGCTGCTTGACGCTTTCCGTGAAGATATTGCATTTGGCCTTGATGAAAACGGTTTAGGGGGGGCGGCGATTGACTGAAAAGTATTTCTTTGATACTGATTGCCTCTCTGCTTTTCTTTGGGTCCGCGAGGAAAGTATTCTGGCAAAACTATACACCGGAAGAATAATCCTGCCTGCACAAGTATATAACGAGCTGCAAAAAGTGCCTCATTTACAAGCAAAAGTAGATACGCTAAAAAGCGGCGGTGATCTTTGTGTTGAGAGCATGGAGGCTGGCTCGGCTGAATATGTTGATTATCTGCAGATGACAACAGCGCCTGAACAAGGCATGCGGATAATAGGCAGAGGTGAGGCCGCCGGTATTGCTATGGCAAAACACAGGGGCGGTACTCTTGCCAGCAACAACCTGCGCGATATCCGTCCCTACGTGGAGAAGTACGATATCTCATACATTACTACGGGGGACATTCTGATTGAAGCAATGAACGCCGCGATCATCTCGGAATCAGAGGGCAACGCCATTTGGGCAGATATGATACAAAAACGACGCATGCTTCCAACTGCTACATTCTCAGAGTATCTGACGATCTGCGGGGAAAAAGACTAAGCAGGAAACGATTCCCGTTTTCCAAAAGGATATCTATTACAGCAAAGTGTTCCGATAAATGATCCTTTTACAAATGACACGCCTGAGCAGATTCAGGTTGTTAACTTATTCTTTATAAACTGAGCTTGTGAAAATTTCTAAAATAGATTTCCTGTAATATCGGTTTTGCCGGGCGGATCCGGTAAACCAGCCGCCCTGGCGCCGAAGCGTTATCGGAGGCTGTTATCTGAGAACAGCCCCCGCTTTAATCACGCATATAAAAAATATTTAAGCAAAACCCTTCCGTGCTGCGTGTTATTTAGCTCCGATAAGCGCGGCCCCTATTGCGCCCGCGTACTGGGAAAGGGCGTGTGAGACTACCCGGCGGCCGGTCTTTTCTTCTATAAGGGCCCTGAGCATGTCGTTCTGAGCGCAGCCGCCGGTGAAGCAGATATCGCCGCTTCCGCCTGCGCGGGATATCATCGTAGCGGCTTTCTGCGCGACGGAGTCAAGCAGGCCGGCGCATATCGATTCTTTGGCGACGCCTTTAGCGAGAAGACCGACCACTTCCGATTCGGCAAATACCGTGCACATGCTGTTTATCGGCTGCATCTCCGTGCCCTCAGGTATATGGCAGAAGTCGGAGAGCGTGCAGCCTAAATGCACGGCCATGTTCTGCAGGAAGCGGCCGGTGCCGGCGGCGCATTTGTCGTTCATTATGAAGTCGGCTACCCTGCCGTCCGGATGCAGCGATATGACTTTTGAATCCTGCCCCCCGATATCGAGCACCATGCCGGCTTCCGGCACAAGGTAACGCGCGCCCGCGGCGTGGCAGCTTATCTCGGTGATGCGCTTGTCTGCCGGGAATACATTTCTGCCGTATCCTGTGGCTGTGACGGTTATTCCGGGAGCATCGGGCGCGATACCGGCTTTTTCCTTTATCGCGGCAACTGCGGCTTCCGCGCTTTCCTTCGGGGTCCAGCCGGTAGGAGTCAGGCAGCAGATGATACCGCTTCCGTCCCAGAGCGCGCACTTCGTTGCGGCGGAACCGATATCAACGCCGATGCTGTGCATCTTACAGCATCTCCGCAAAGGCGCCGAATCTTGTAGCTAACTGCCCCACGTCTCCCTGCGAGTAGTCGGTCTCCACCGCGATGTAGGGTATGCCCTCCGACGCAAGAGCGGTGCGGACCGAATACGACTCTACGTTGTAGGTATGGCAGGCCTGGAGTATCACGTCCGCGACGCCTGCCGCATTGTACTTTTTGATGTAGTGCCTGATAAGCTCTGTCCTTTCTCTGTTCGGGGACATCACGGAGCAGGGTATCGAAAGGTACTTCTCCGCGATCGCGTCAAGCGGCGGGATATCCTCGCGTACTTTGTAATGGGTGCATTTAAGGTTGCCGCAGTTCTCAAAGCCGACTACGACGGCGGAGTTCTCAGGCGCTTCTATCGCGTCAACTACCTTTTCGAGGGACTTGCCCATCGGACATCCGGTGATAAGTATGCGTTTGGAGGCGGAGATGCGGCGGACCCCGTTCTTGTACGCGTCGATCAGGATGTCGGTGAGTGCGTTTACGTTTGCTATCGCTTCTTCGTAGTTGAAGGTAAATTTGATATAGTCGGATACGAGCATTATCTCTTTGCCGGAGACGACGGCGTCCGGAAGGGCTGCAAGGTCGTAGAAGCGCAGCGCGGCGGCATTTAACGAGTTTTTCAGCCTGATGGCGGACGTGAGCTTTTCGTCGGTTATCGACGCGCCGAAGCGCTCTTCCAGCACTTCTTTGAGCTTTATCACTTCATGCTTCCAGAGTTCGAGGCTCTTTGCGTGTTCGGTGGTCTGCGGCAGCTGCATCACATGTGTGGGGCGCAGCGCATTCAGCAGCTCGTACATTTTTTTCTTGCCGTCGCAGGTGGTCTCCCCTATCACGATGTCGCAGAAGTGGAAGTACGGGCAGGTATCGGTAAGCGCAAAGCCGTAGCTGGACTTTATAAGCGGGCAGAGGTTGCGCGGAAGGTGCTGCTCCGCGGCCGCTATCGGCTTTTCGCTCGTGCTGCATAATGATACAGTCACTCCGCCTGCCGCGTATATCAGCTCCCAGGGCGTGACGGTGCAGTACATGCCCACGACGGGGTGCCCGGCTTCCTTTATCTCTTTCACCGCGACCGGTGCGTTCCGCACTCCTTCGCGCATTTTTTCGAACAGCTCATCTATTTTTTCCATATAGTTTCTAATGGTGATCTCCCCCTCTTATTTACTCCGCGATGCTTTAAATATCATGCAGGGCGTTTTTTGCATGGTATCCGCTGCTTTTCAAATACATACAAAGGCACGGCGACGCCTTGCTGATGTTTGCGGCGTCCGCCTGCCAGAGACAGGTCATATACAGAGCGGGACTATACTTGCGGTATTATGATGAAAAGCCGGAGCATGAGTCCGCATGAGCGCGGCGCATCACCTGCGCCGCATTATCCCGGGCACTTCACGAGACAGAAAACATGGACTCACCCCCGAATGGATCGATAGAACTGCTTTTGCAGTCCCTACTGATTTTATCACATTATGACAGCCCGTTAATAAAGCACGTGTTTACATCAGCAAAAGCATCTGACAGACGCCCCTTTTTTCTGTCCGGGAGAGACATCGCATCTGCGCATTTTCGCGCAGCTTTGCTCCGGCTCATGCATAAAACCAAAAGAAAGATAAATATTTCACTTAAATATTTGCCCGACATTTTTTTGCAATATTGAAGGAAAAGGGCTACAATGAGCTAAGGCAACCTATTATAAAAATCTCGGGAGGAGATTCCAATGGATGTAAAGAGCAAAGCATATCAGGAACTGCTGAAAAAGCGTCCGCTGAACGTGCAGGCACGCTTTGGCAACACGGAAATGGGGTTGGTCAGCGGGCGTGATATAGCGGCAGCGGCCAGGGAAGTCGATTCCATCTGCCTCGCGGCAAATGCGCGTCACCCGCTGGTTATCAAGGCGGCACTTCGCGCTGCAAAAAAGCTTAACGCGGCTATCCTTATCGAACTTGCAAAGTCGGAATCCACATACTGCGGCACAAATTTCGATAATATGCCGGATTATGCTCTGAAATATTCGGAAGAGATCGGCCACGGAGCCGTCTTCGGCCTCCATGTGGACCACTACGCGATAAAGGGAGATGCTGACGTACTGAAGGCGGTAGGACAGCTCACGAAGGTAACCGCCAACGGCTTTACCTCCGTTGCGCTCGACGCCTCTCACCTCCAGGATTATGAGAATTTCGCAGCTACGCGCGCCTTGGCCGGATGGCTTCCGACAGAGCTCGGACTCGAGGTCGAGGTCGGCGAGATAAAGGGCCCCGGCGAACTTTCAACTGTGGAAGAAGCTCTGTACTATATCGGCGGGCTGAACGCATGGAACGTATTCCCCGATTATCTTGCGATCTCCAACGGCAGCCTCCACGGCACGTATGACCCGGCTGTCGGTCAGATGGAAGGCATCGACCTTAAGCGCACGAAGGAAATAGCGGACGCGATCGCGCCTTTCGGCGTGGCAATCGCTCAGCACGGCATTTCCGGCACGCCGCTCGACAAGGTCTCGACCTTCCGCAAGTACGGCATCCGCAAGGGCAACGTCGCTACGCTCTTCCAGAACGTCTACTTCGGCATCAAGATGGATCCGGACACCGGCAACGCGATCACCGAGGGCGGCACCTACACGAAGGAAAACGACCGCGGCATCTCAAGGGAGCTGTGGGACAAGATCGTAGCGGCCGGAGACGAGAAAGGATACAGCAGAAAGAGCGGAGACTACAAGAAGCTGAACCTGCCCTTCTGCGATATGATCCTGGCCGAGCCGCAGCCGATCATCGATAGAATAGTGGACGAGATGCAGTACTGGGCCGAGCGCTTCATCAAGGCATTCGGAGCCGAAGGCAGCGCGGACGCAGTCGCCGAGATCATGGCAAAGCGCGTCGACCATAACGCGTCGCCGGACCGCAAGGTACTCACCGAGAGAAAGAACTACACGAAAGAGAACGCTCCCGGCAAAGGCGGGAACGACGGCAAGGATCACGACGAATAAGTCGTTCCTTTAGACAATAAAAATGCGGACCCTGCTTTTGCGGGGCCCGCTTTTTTATGCTTTGGCGCTTACTGCTTTTCTATTTTCATCTTGCGCAGCTCGCGGCGCAGTATCTTACCGGTCGGCGAAAGCGGATATTCGGTGACGAAGCCTATCTTGCGCGGGACCTTGTAGTGAGCAAGGCGCTCTTTGCAGTAATCCATCAGCTCTTTCGGCGTGGCTTCCGCACCCTCGTTCAATATGATAAAGGCCTTGACAACCTCCCCTGCGACGTTGTTTTTCTCGCCTACCGCGACCGCAGCGTGTACGGCCGGATGTGCGCAGAGCACGGCTTCCACTTCCTGCGGATATACGTTGAAGCCGCTGACTATGATTATGTCGGTCGCGCGGTCGACGATCTTTATATAGCCGTCTTCGTCGATGCGGACGACGTCGCCGGTGTTGAACCAGCCGTCATGGAATCTGTCGTTCGTATTGACTTCGTCGCGGAAGTAGCCCGGAACGACTGCCGGTCCCTTTACCCACAGCACGCCCTCGTCGTGGAGGCCGATTACATTGTCTTTGCGGTCGCGCACCTGGATCTCGTAGCCTGCGAAGGGCAGCCCTACCGTGCCGAGCTTTTTTGTTTCATCGCTGCGGTTGACCGCAACGACCGGCGAGCATTCCGTGAGGCCGTAGCCTTCAACTATGCCGACGCCGATATATTCTTTGCAGCGTGCGTCAAGCTGTATGTTGAGCCTGTCGCCGCCCGTGATCACGTGCTCTATGCCGCTTAAGTGCTCGCCTTTTTTCGCAAGGACGCCCAGCAGGAATGACATTATCGTGGGCACGGCAATTATCTTGTTGACTCCGGCTTCTTTTATCGCGGCTATCGTGTTGTCTACCGGGACGAAGCTGGGGACCAGCGCATGCCTGATGCCCGACATGAGCGGAAGCAGCCCCGATACGATGAAGCCGAATGTATGGAAGTTCGGCAGTACATCAAGGAAAACGGACTGAGGCGCTATAAGGCCCGGGACATGGTCACTGATGGGCGTGAGGTCGCCGATTATATTCGAATGCAGGCAGATAACGGCTTTCGGCAGCCCGGAGGTGCCGGATGTGGAGAATATGACAGCCGTTTTGTCGTCTTCGGGAATGCCCTGCCTGCCCTTCCATGAAGGCAGAGTCCCTTCCGCCGTGACGGCCACGATAGGCGCGTCGGCAACAACGCCTTCTGCCTTCAGGCCTCCCTCTTCCGTGACGACCGTCGCGCTCACGTCAAGCATTTTTATCGTATTGAGCAGATTTGCAACGCCGGTGCGCGCGTTAAGAGGCGCTATCGCGCCGCCCAGTCTCCAGCATGCCAACGAAAGAGCGTGCAAAAGCGGAGAGTTCGGAAGCAGGACTGCGAGGCGCTGCCCCTTTCCGAAGCCGGAAGCTTTAAGTTTTTTCTCACAGTCGTCGGCAAGAGCGAAAAGACGGCCTGCGCTCCACCACTCGCCCTGAAACCACAGGCAGTCGCATTCTTCCCTGCCGCGCCATGTTTCAGCGATTATTTTTTCCAGGCGATCTGCGTTGAATCTTGTTGTGATCATCGATAATTAACCCCTCTGCAGCGTTATTGTCATAATTATCACCGTATTAAGTAGATATTATACACTTTCAGGCGCATAAAAATAAACAGCGCGGTTTTTATTCCTTGCTGATCCTTATCCTGCGCTGGAAAATACCCCTGCCGTCGGCGCAGTGGACCAGCGCCATCGCTTTATTGAGCGGGGTGTGCGTGCGCGGATCCACCGTCAATGTCGCGTGCGTCAGCGGAAGGTTCATCGTGGCAAGAAGTGTGTGCCTTATCGCTTCCCCGCGGAAACCGGGCGCTTTGCCGAGAGCGGATGCTATCCACATAACGCCGTCGTATGAGAGTATCGCGGATACTACCTCTTCCTGAGGACACTCCTCATTGTAAAGACGCTTGTAGTTCTTGAGCACGGAGCGTATCGCCGGGTCAAGCGAAGAGACTTCGTTTATCCACCAGGAACCGGCTGCGGCGGCTCCTGCTTCTTTATAGATCATGTCGGTGTATCCCTCGCCCAGTATCAGCCCGCTGAAGCCGGCCCCCCTGAGCGAGGCCGTCATCCCGGATTTGTCGGCGGCAAGTCCGGTCACTATCACAACGTCCGCGCTGCTTTCGGCGGCGGCTTTTGCCACCTGCGCGCGGCTTTTGGTGTCCTTTCCGGTAAAGGGGATCTCTGCCGCCACCGTCATGCCGAAGGCCTCAGCCCATTTGCAGGATGACGAGAATATCTCTCTTGAAGCCGGGTCGGATATGTTGTAGCAGTATGCTACATTTTTGCTCAAAAGAGCCTGCGACGCGAAGTATGAGAGCATTTTGCCGCGGTAGTTCGGGTCGTTCGCAAGACTGAAGGAATAAAGCAGCGGAAATTCCCCTGCCTGCATGCCTTCTTTGAGCGGCGGGTTCTCGGAGACAAAGACAAGGGGCACTTCAAGGCTCTCGGCAACTTTTGCGACCGTCTCCGCGCAGTTGTCGTCAGCCAGCATCATTACAAGAAAGCTCTTGTCGCTCATTGCGCTCACGACCGCTTTTTCAGCCGCTTCAGGGTCCTTCGGCAGATCAAAGCCGACTACTTTGAGCCGGTAGCCGCCTCTTATAGATTCAATGGAATTGACGCGCTCCACCGCAAGCTGCGCGGCCCTCAGGCGCACATGCGCGCTGCGGGCTCCGGCGCCGGACATCGGCGCGAAGAACGCGACGCGGAGCTCGTCGCCGACAGGGGTCCTCTGTCTGCCGATCTGAAAGAAGAGCAGCATCAGAAATACCACCGCTGCTATTATGATTATGCCGCCGCTTAAATTCTTTCTTTCACGGCTTGCGTGCCGCGGACGGCTGGAAACGCCGCCGGCTATCTGTTTCAGGTTTCCCGGCACCGCCACCAGATCTTTGTGTTCGTGCGGGTATTCTGTGCCGGGGCCCTGCGCAAGTGCGGAGTTTATTATGTCTGCGGTCCTTTCGGCCTGTTCTTCGGTCAGGCCCAAAAGCTCGCGTAATCTTCTTTTTTCTTTTTTGCCGATAAAGGGATCCTGGGAGTTCGGAGTCCAGCCGTCTCTGAGAAGCTGTCTCAGTGCGAACGTAAGATGGAAGACTTTATCCGCGCCCTCCTGGCAGCGGTTCTCCAGAAGCTGCGACAGTCGGTCGGGATCCTCAAGGATGCTTACTCCGTATTCCTCGGTAAGCTCCGCCATGATAGTGCTGAAATCCACGGTCATCCCGACACCTCACTTTCATCAGTAGTATACAACAACAGGCCGTTAAATAATAACTTTACGATTGAAAAAATAAATGACGGGTGATATTCTGAAGCAGGGAAGAGACAAAATGCTGAGGAAATTATTTGTGATCCTGATGATACTGACGCTGCCCGCCGCGTTTATTGCCGCTGCGAAGGGCTGGCATGTATGCGGACTTTCTGTCGCCGGAAGCGACGGCAAAGTCCTTTTTCAGGCCCCTGTTCCCTACTGCTTCAGATTCACGACCTCATATATACATTCTGTCGAGCTTACGCCGGTCGAAGACGAGTACGCCGTCGCAGACGGACGCATATGGCCATGGCAGGAGCGCGTAAAATCCTCTAACGCCGGCATGCCGAGCTTAAAGCCCGAGCGCGGGCTCTACATAAGCAGCGCCGAATGGCTGATCTTCCAGGGCGGGCGCACCGCCTCCGAACGCTTTTTCCTGCGCGTCGGCAGCGCCAAATTCGGGCGCAACAAGCTTAGGATACCGCCTTTCGGCGAGGTCTCTCTTTTTGAGCTGATTCCCGGAAAACGCGTTGCTGTGGAAGC
>JAEEGL013593832.1_pt1 | contig 10406 bp, 9 predicted proteins | sample 9134231 | NCBI WGS metagenome assembly JAEEGL01 (sample SAMN16246548, study PRJNA631951) | gut metagenome | biome: gut microbiome; feature: rumen; material: fiber-attached | host: Bos | place: Iran: Karaj | collected 2018-10
ATGGGATCCACGGGCATCACGTCGTAGTGGCCATACACCAGCACGGTGGGCTTCTTCGGGTCGATGATCTTTTCGCCATACACGATGGGATTGCCATCGGTAGGCATCACCTCGGCCTTGTCGACGCCGGCCTTCAGCAAGTGTTTGCGCCAGCATTCGGCACAGCGGATCATATCGGGTTTGTGTGCTGCCTCCGAGCTGATGGAGGGGATGCGAATCAGTTCAAACAATTCCTCAAGGAAACGGTCCTTGTTTTCTTTGATGTACTTGTCGGTTTTTTTCATATTGTGTGAATTAATAGATTATTCAAATCGTTTCAACTCCATCGTTTCCCCGTCGAACACCGCATACGTGAAGTCGTAAATCCAATTCCCCACTACGGTAGTCAAAGCATGATCACCGCTTTGGTATTGCATGGGTTTATGCTGGTGGCCGAAGACGAAAAAATCGATGGAAGGGTCCAAGGCAGCTTGCTCCTGGGCGTATTGATAAAGACGTGTGTTGGGAATGTCATCATAATACCCCCGTTCCACCTCGTTCTTGAGCTTCTTCAACCGATGTTTGTGCGAACAGCGTAAGGCTACACGGATGCCGACGTCGGGATGGATCCAGCGGAACAAAAACTGGTTGATCTTGTTCGAAAACACCTTCTTCAGGAATTTGTAGCCTTTGTCACCGGGACCGTAGCCGTCGCCGTGGACCATGAAGAACTTCTTGTCTTTCAGCATGAAAACTTCTGGTTCACGATGCAACTGTAATCCAATTTCGTCATGGAGATAACCGAAACACCATAGGTCATGGTTTCCGATGAAAAGATGTACGGGGATGCCAGCGTCGGTAAACTCAGCCAATTTGCCTTGGATGCGCACGAAACCTCTGGGAATCACCGACTTGTACTCGAACCAGAAATCGAAAAGGTCACCCATCAGGAACAATTCCTCGCAGTCAGCCTTGATGCTGTCAAGAAAACGCAACAGCTTCAACTCGCGCTCATGGCTGTCCTTAAGCGAGGGGATGCCCAAATGGAAGTCGGTGACGAAGTAAACGGCCATCAGAACTGGATTTCGGTGCTGCGACGGATGAGCTCGGTAATGAGGGTGATAAGCTTGGGCTCGACGGCGTTCACCGCCTTGATGACCTCCTCGTGGGTGATGGTGCTCGTGTGATTCATGCCGTAGATGTTCCCCATGTCGGAGACGATGCTCAAACCAAACACGGGCAGTTTGCCTTGCCGTGCCACGATGACCTCTGGGGTGGTGGACATACCGATGGTGTCGGCGCCAATGGTGCGGAAGTAACGGCATTCGGCGGGTGTTTCGTAGGTCGGTCCCGTAGTGGAGCAATACACACCGTGTTGCACCCAGATGTTTTTCTCCATCGCGATCTCGTCAGCCAACTTGATCAAGCGCTTGTCGTAGGGTTCGCTCATGTCGGGGAAGCGCTCGCCGAAACGGTCGTCATGCGGTCCGATCAACGGGTTGGGCATGGCATGGATCTGGTCGGTGATGATCATGATGTCGCCCACCTGGAAATTCGGGTTGAGACCGCCGGCGGCATTGCTCAGGATGAGGAACTTGATGCCTAACATCATCATCAAACGGATAGGGAAGACGACAACTTCCATGGGGTAACCCTCGTAGTAGTGAAAACGGCCTTGCATGGCGATAACCTTGCGCCCGGCTATGGTGCCAAAAAGCAACTGTCCCTGGTGACCCTTGACGGTGGAGACCGGGAAGTTGGGGATTTCTGAATAGGGCAGGGCATATTCCACCTCGATGCCATTGGCCAAACCGCCTAGTCCTGAACCTAACACAACGCCGACTTCGGGCTTGAACCCATTGGTTTTCATGTTGATATAATCAACCGTGGTGAGCATTTTTTCGTACATAACTCAATATTTCTTCGTTAAACTTTTCTTCTTGATCGATTTTAATACGGACGGGGGCCACAAACAACGGCACCGCATCAAATTGACAAAGATAAGGAGAATTTGTGAAACGTGCCAAATCTTTTTCGGTGGTGACGACAATTTTGTGTTCTCCTGGAAGCTGTTCAGCCCTCTCAAGAAGGTGTTTTACCTCGTTTTCGGTATAAGGATGGTGGTCCCCGAAAGTGATGGCCTCCACTTGTTTAAACTGCTTTTCCATGTGCTCAATCAACGGCTGGGGACGGGCGATGCCGCAGAACAGCAGTACCGCGTCGGCCTCCATGGGATCGCAATCAAAAGCCATGGCATTAACGGCTTTCAAAGGCTCATACACTACTGAAGAGAAAAACACCTTTTGGTGGAGCTGGGGGCTCAGTTTGCCAATCATCTCCGCTTTTTCTAGATTATCTAAACCCTCGGGGGCCTTGCTGACCACGATGATATCGGCTCGCTGGGCGGCTGATTTAATATCCCGCAAAGTTCCTGCGGGAAACAGAAAATCAGTTGAATAAGGCTTGTTGTATGCAGTCAAAAGGATATTGAGCCCCGCCTGGGTGCAACGGTGTTGGAAGGCATCGTCGAGGAGATAAACCTCTGGTGGGCGGTCCATGGTGTCAATCAGTTCGATGGCGCGGTTGCGGTTCTCGTCTACGGCCACCATCACATCGTTGAACTTGCCAACATACTGCATGGGTTCGTCGCCGACGGTCTCGGCCCTGCAACTGTTGTTGGCCAGCTGAAAGCCTTTGGTCTTGCGTCCATAGCCTCGGCTGACGATGCATACCCGATATGGTCCCGAAAGCAAATCGGCCAAATATTCCACATGAGGGGTCTTTCCTGTGCCGCCCAACGCCAGATTGCCCACGCAAATCACCGGCACCTCGAACCGCTTGGATTTTAGGAGGTGCCAATCATATAGTTTATGCCTGATTTTCAGGATGATATGGTGGAAAAATGCTATGGGTAGCAGCAAAAATCTCATAATGGGGTCAAAAGTAAAAAATTTTCTCTAATTTTGATGCCCAAAATTTCGAAAATAATGACCGTAAATGATATTATGACCTGCATCACGGAGATTGCACCGTTGTATTGGCAGGAGGATTATGACAATGCAGGCATTCAGGTGGGTGACCTCAATGCCGAAGTCCGTAAGGCTTTGATCGCCTTGGATGTAACTGAAGCCTTGGTGGACGAGGCTATCGCCAAACAATGTGATTTGATCATCAGCCATCATCCATTGTTATTCCATGGATTGAAGCACCTAACCCCAGAAACATACCAGGAAAGGGTGGTAATGAAGGCGGTTAAGCATGACATCGCCATTGTCTCCATGCACACCAACTTGGATAACAGTTACTTGGGAGTGAGTCGCGTTTTGGCAGAGCATTTGGGTCTTGAGAACCTGAGCCTACTGCGCCCCGACTTGATGGATCCAGAGTGTTGCGGTGCCGGCATGGTTGGTGAGCTGCCATCACCCCTTGATGAACAGCAATTCCTAAATCTGGTGGCAAATACCATCGGCTCACCTTGCCTGAGACACACGGCCTTGACTGGTCGCCAAATCAAAAAAGTGGCACTTTGCGGAGGATCCGGCACGTCTTTTCTATTCAACGCCCTTGAAAGCCATGTCGACGCTTATCTCACCGCTGACATCAAATACCACGATTTCTTTGCCGCTGACCCTATTTTGTTGGTTGACGGAGGTCATTTCGAAACGGAACAATTCACTAAACAATTAATTAGGGAATTAATTCAGAAAAAAATTCCTACCTTTGCAGCCGAAATTGCTGAGACCAATACCAACGCAGTTCATTATTTTTGCAAAAATAATCAATAACACATACCATGGCAGAAAAGAAGACTAAGACCGAAAAAGCGGAAAAGGAAGAAAAAACCACCAAGACCGCTAAGACTACCAAGACCACCAAAACCACTAAGACCGAAAAGGACAAAGAAGAGAAGAAAGAGGTGGCCGAAAAAGCCCCCAAGGCAAAAAAGGCCCCGAAAGTCGAAAAGGCTCCTGTAGTTGAAGAGGCTCCCAAGGCTGAAACCAAGGTAGAAACCAAGGAGGAAACCAAAGCTGAAAAGGCTCCCAAGAAAGTGGTGACCCCCGAAGAACAGGTGGAAATCAGCATCGAACAGAAGCTGGAAGCCCTTTATACCTTGCAGCAGGTGAATTCCAAGATCGACAAGATTCGTGCCTATCGCGGTGAGTTGCCCTTGGAAGTCCAGGATTTGGAAGACGAGGTTGCCGGTCTGGAGACACGTATCGCCAAGTTCCAGGAGGAAGTCAAGAAACACACTACGGACATCTCCAATTACAAAATCAAGATCAAAGAGGCCGAGGCCTTGATCAAGAAGTATGAGGACCAGCAGAACAATGTCCGCAACAACCGCGAGTACGACTCCATCAGCAAGGAGATCGAATACCAACAGCTCGACATCCAACTCAGCGAGAAACGTATCCGTGAGGCCACGGCCAAGATGGAAGAAATCAATACCAAGATTGCTGCCGCACAGGAGCGTCTTGAAGAGCGTAAGCAGGATCTCGCCGTCAAGAAGGAAGAACTTCAGTCGATTGTGGAAGACACCCAGAAAGAGGAAGAGGCACTGCTGCAACGGTCCACGGAGTGTGAGAGCTTGATTGAGGATCGTCTGTTGGTGGCCTACAAGCGCATCCGCAAGAACGCCCGCAACGGTCTCGCCGTGGTGGGTATTAACCGTGATGCCTGCGGTGGCTGTTTCAACAAGATTCCTCCGCAACACCAGCTTGATATCTGCACGCACAAGAAAATCATCGTGTGTGAGTACTGCGGACGTATTTTGGTCGACAAGGCCATTATCGACAACTACCAGGATTGATAAAAAAAGCCGCTCGCGAGCGGCTTTTTTTATGCTTAAAACTTCATTTTCATGGTGACAACCAACTTGTTGCGCCAGTAATGCTGGACGATGTCGTCAACAAGGTACGCTCCATCAACATAGCATTGGTAGGGGGTGTAGCCGATCACACTTCTAGAGAGCTCGTAGGCGAAATCCCACCAAAGAACTTCTTCTGTGGTGGCATAACCGATGCCCAAAGCCAGTTTTTGGGAACTTCCGTATTTTTCGCCGAAACCATAGGGACTGCCATAATAAGCCGCTCCTCCTCTGATGTGATATTGGCGGAACCTCCATTCCGTGCCAATCCTGATGTTGAGGCTGGGCTTGAGCAGGTCGCGAATGTCGTTGTTGGCGTCGCTGAAGCTAAACTCTTCACTCTTAAGTTTAGAGGTTCCGTAATCGAGGTAATCCACATCGGCGGTGAGCATCCCCCTGGAATCGAAGAGGATGGCCAGGCTTCCGGTGAAAGAGTGGGGAGAGCGGAACATGTAGGTTTGGTACAAGGTGGGAGAGTAGTATTTTTGATATCCGATGCCATTGTTGAGCGTACTAGCCATATTCGTTGACCAGATCTCACCGATGGAGCTCAAGGTTCGTGAGTGCCAGGCTGCACCAATGCGAAGCCAGGAAGCGGGATAGTACACCAAGCCGCATTTGAAGTTGATTCCCCAAGCGGTATCGGCCAGTTCTTCCTGATACGCCCAATTGCCGAAATTCCCATTCTCGGTATAGTCGCGATTGTAGATTCGCTTGAGGTGGGTGAGGCCTATGCTGGAGCCGACAAACAGCTTGTCATAGAAATTGCCCGCAAGGGCGATGGTCCATTCCTCAGAACGGCCTCGGCATGAAATGATGTCCTTTTGATGGACATTGCCGGGTGGAACAGGGCTGTCAAAGTAATATTGTCCCAACGAATCGATGTAACGGTTAATGAGATGGGTTTCCCAAGCAGGATTGAGATCAAAAGGATAGTTGTTGGCAAAATAATCGCCTGGGTCGTTATTGGAATTCAGGATTTCGTCCATGCCATTGGCGGCTTGCAAGAAGGCGTCGACCATGGAACTGCTGGGGTTAAGGCCTTGGGCAAGGGTGCGATAGTTGAAATCGTTCGTGCGGGTGAGGCCGAAGCTGAGCAGTAGGTAACGGAGGGGTTTGTAATTGCTGACCTCACCACCCATCACCAAGCCGACGTTGGGGATGGAGAGCCGTAGCCGATGGTCTGAATCTTGGGTTCCATAGTAACTCGACGCAATGTTGACCTGTTGCAACCCGGTGGTGAAAGTGAACTCGCCGCCCCGATACAATCCAAGCGCGGCGGGATTGATGTACACAGCGGTGAGGTCACCGCCCATGGCGCCGGTGGCATTCCCCATGGCCATGCTCCGTGCGGTTCCCTCATAGCGGGTCTGGGAAAGGAAGATGGCATCGTCGACCCCCTGGGCGTGGAGCCCAATGGAGATGAACAGAAGCGGTATGATGATTCTGAAAAGTTTCTTCATGACAAAAAACAAGGACTATCTTCGACTTGCAAAGATAGTCCTTTTTATGGTTATCTCAAATTTTTTAGCGTCTTCCGCCGCTACGTCCGCCGCCACTGCTATGGCTGCTTCCGCTGCTACGGCTGCCACCGCTGCTGCTACGGCTGCCACCGCTGTAGCTGCTTCCACTGCTACGGCTTCCACTGCTGTAGCTGCCAGAACTGCTTCTCGAGGAAGAGCTGCTGCTGCGGTTGTAGCTCCCACTATTGCTGTGACTCGACGAGCTGCTGCGGTTGTAGCTGCTGCTTGAGCTACGGCTCGGACTGGACTGTGGACGTACGTATTCGGAGCTGGAGCGAGATTGACGGCTGTCGGAAGGCGAGGTGTAGGTCCTGCGGGTAGAGGTGGTGTTGCTTTCCGGACGGCTGGTGGTAGTCGAAGGACGGCTGACTGAAGAAGATGAAGAACGTTGTGAAGTAGTGGTCGGCCGATTACTAGTTGTTGGACGACTGCTTGTTGTTGCGGTCGGACGCGCGCTGCTACTGCTGCTGGAGGGTCTTACGCTGCTACTGCTGCCGGAAGGTCTTACGCTGCTACTGCTGCCGGAAGGTCTCACGCTGCTACTGCTGCCAGCGGTACTGGCACCTCTAGGCGAATTGTTGCTTGGGGAACGGTAACTCATCGAGCCAGGGGTATTGCTGCGGCGTACGCTGGCGACGTAGCTTCCTAAGCTGTTGTTGTTTCCGTAGCCATGACCATTGTGGCCATAACCGTGGCCATAGTGATGGTGGTGGTGATGGTGGTGCCAGGGGTGATACCAATAGGAACTATACCAACTCCAGTGGTAACCGTACCAGTGGTAGGGACGATACCAATAGTAGTCATAATACCACCATGGGCTGTAATAACCGTAGTAGTATGGATAGTAGTACGGGTAATAATAGGAATAATGGTATGGGTAGAAACCCCAGTTCCATGCATCGCCTACATAAACATAGGTGGTATTGCCATTGTTGTAGCCAGTGTAGTAGTCGTCGTAGTAGTCCATGGTGGAGCTGGCCCCTGTGCCGAAACGCTTGACGCGGGCGGCAAAGTCCTCGTCATAATAGGTTTCGGTGGTGGTGTAAACCACGCCGTTGGTGTCGGTCACCGTTTCAGTGGTCTGATACACGGGATTGACGTTGGGCTGGTAGTTCTTGCTGTCGGAGTAATACGTTTGATAGTCGTAGGTAGCATTGCTGCTGATACCGGAAGTTGAACTGCCGCTGCTACCCGTGTGCTGTCTTCCGGCATGGTTGTAAGGCGAGTAGTAGGTGTCGTCGTAGGCCATCTTCTTGTTGGAGGAGCAGCTAACGGCCACAAGGCCCGCCATCAATACCGTAATTATTCGAATTGCTTTCATTTTGTTATGTATTTTGATATTATTTCCTATTTTTGCAATCTCAAAAACAAGAAAAGTTATACAAATATTATACCAAGATGGCAAAAGAACTAACAACCCGTAAAGAAAATTATTCGCAATGGTACAACGACCTCGTGGTGAAGGCCGATTTGGCAGAGCAGTCCGCCGTGAGGGGATGCATGGTGATCAAGCCCTACGGCTATGCAATTTGGGAGTTTATGCACGATGCCTTGGACAAGATGTTCAAGGAAACCGGTCATGTGAACGCCTATTTCCCCTTGTTCATTCCCAAGAGCTTTTTCAGCCGTGAGGCCGACCATGTGGAAGGCTTCGCCAAGGAATGTGCCGTGGTGACCCACCACCGTTTGATGAACGACCCCAATGGCAACGGTGTGGTCGTCGATCCTTCTGCCAAGTTAGAGGAGGAACTCATTGTGCGTCCCACTTCGGAAACCATTATCTGGGATACCTATCGAAACTGGGTGAAAAGTTATCGTGACCTGCCTATCCTTTGCAACCAATGGGCCAATGTAGTCCGCTGGGAAATGCGTACCCGATTGTTCCTACGCACGGCTGAATTCCTGTGGCAGGAAGGGCACACGGCCCACGCCACCATGGAGGAGGCGGAAGAGGAAGCCAAGAAGATGTTGGGTGTCTATACCGATTTTGCTGAGAAATATCTGGCCATTCCCGTGTATCAAGGTGTGAAGTCGGCCAACGAGCGTTTCGCTGGTGCCCTCAATACCTATTGCATCGAGGCGATGATGCAGGACGGAAAGGCCTTGCAGGCGGGAACCTCGCACTTCCTGGGACAAAATTTTGCCAAAGCTTTCGATGTGAAATTCCTCAACAAGGAAAACAAGCTTGAATACGTATGGGCTACCTCTTGGGGCGTTTCCACCCGTCTTATGGGTGCCTTGATCATGTCGCACTCCGATGACGACGGCCTTGTGCTGCCACCCAAGATTGCCCCGATCCAAGTGGTCATCGTTCCGATTTACAAAAATGACGAGGAAAAAGCATTGACCTTTGCTCGTTGCGAGGAAATGAAGCAAAAACTTGTTGCAGCCGGTCTTCGTGTGAAGTTCGACGACCGCGACACCCAAAAACCAGGCTTCAAGTTCCACGAGTGGGAGCTCAAGGGTGTGCCGGTACGCTTGGTGGTTGGACCTCGCGATGTGAGCAACAACACTGTTGAAGTGGCCCGCCGCGATACCATGGCCAAGGAATCGGCTTCTTACGAAGAGATTGTGACCAAGGTGCTCGGCTTGATGGACGAGATCCAGGTGAATCTGTACCAGAAAGCCCTGAAATACCGCAACGACAACACCTACGACGTCAATACATGGGACGAGTTCAAGGCTCAAATCGAGAAGGGTGGATTTGTCCATGCTTTCTGGGATGGCACTACTGAGACGGAGCTGAAGATCAAGGAAGAGACCAAGGCTACGTTGCGTTTTATCCCCTTGGATGTCAAGGAGGAGGAAGGTGTCGACGTGTATTCGGGAAAACCCGCTAAGATGCGAGTTTACTTTGCCAAGGCCTACTAATCCCCGCTAAGGTTCTTTTTTCAAGCCTGGAATCTCGTTGTTGTAGGTCCAGGGATCGAGGTATTCTCCGTTATAATGGATGACCTCAGGGCATACGATTGTTTTTACGATGGAATCGGTTTGGTGCAGGGTGTCGTTCCAGAAGTACGTTGTTTTTTGGGTGAAATACTTCTGAAAATGAACTTCGCCGATGTTGCCGTTTATCACATCCAACATGTGATAGGTTCTGGCTTTGATGATATTGGTGCTATATGTTGTAATATAATATATATGAGTATATAAATCTTTGTTATTAATGATGCCATGGCAATCATAATCGGCATAAGTTGAAGCCAAGGTCGCCTTGCCCTTGATGCTTAGGACAGAGGTCCCATGGATGTATTTGGAAATCAGCTTGTAGCAGTTGGTGAGTACGTTAAAGTTACCCGAACCGCCTTCCACTTCAAGAATGAGATTTGGGGCCAAGGAATCCCATTCGAGTGTGTCGTTTGTGAAATGGGTCAGGTAATTGTACCCTCGCAGGGTGTCAGTGTGGATGTTCCTGCCATTTGAATGGAAAATTATCTTGTATATGGTGTCGTAATAGACAGTCATTTGCGGGGTATGGTTGTAGGGCCTGAGATAGTTGACGGAATTGTCATTGGTGATGACCAATTTGGAGAATCTTACGGTGTCACTTCCCTCGATTTCCAAATGCTCTTCGATCTTTGCGTTGATGGCGTCCATCAGATTTGCTCCGGTTTTGACATAAACGGTTCCCGCAGCAGTGTCAGCGTTGCTGTGCCGGAGCGACACGTCGATATCGTCGCGGATCTCCACGACTTGGAAAGAGTCGACCGGAAGACGTGTTTCCTCTATGAGATCTCCGATGCTGAATTTGTTGCATGAACAAAACAACAAGCTAATGAAAGCCAGGAGGATGGTGACGGGTGCCTTTTTCATGGTTCAGATAGTATTTTTGATTGAAGCGGTAACCCAGGCCGAAGCAGAGATAGTCGGCCCTTCCGAAATGGGTCATTAGGGCGAGGTGGGCATATAGGTTGTTGTGCAATTGATAGCGAGCGGTGACTTTTTGGTAGATGTTGCCTTTGCTGAGGGGAATGTGGTTGTATTTCAGATGCCATCCGAACTCGAAATAATACGACAGCCGGCTCATGGTCATGACA
>JAEEGL014118151.1_pt1 | contig 10406 bp, 10 predicted proteins | sample 9134231 | NCBI WGS metagenome assembly JAEEGL01 (sample SAMN16246548, study PRJNA631951) | gut metagenome | biome: gut microbiome; feature: rumen; material: fiber-attached | host: Bos | place: Iran: Karaj | collected 2018-10
CCGGAGGAAACGATTGCCATGTTGGGAAATAAGAAGATATCTGTGACGGAGAATCTGCTACAAGTCGCTTTTTACAATCATTTTTCCAAGAAAAATGAGGTCTTTTCTTTCAAGTTTCACGAGGGAAAGCTATACGGAATAACCCGGCCAGGAACAAACACTCTCCCGACAAATGACGTTTGGACAGCATTTCAACTGGTGGAGTTGAGGTCAAATATGCAAAAGCTGAAGGAAGTATTAGATAAGCTCGAGAAATAGTATCATCTGAACCCCAACAAGCAGAACCCAGTCCGCCATGATCTACATCGCCTCCAGCTGGAGAAACCCATACTACGAGAAGGTGGTCAAGCGCCTCAAGAAAGAAGGCCTGCCTGTTTACGACTTCCGGAATCCGCCCCACGGCGGCGGAGGTTTCCATTGGACTGACGTGGACGAAAACGCCCCGAATTGGACTTTCAAGGAGTATGCCGAGGGATTGCACCATCCGCTGGCTGAACGTCAATTTGAGGCCGACCTGGAGGCCCTGAAAGCCGCCGATACCTGTGTCCTCGTTCTTCCTTGCGGCCGCAGCGCACATACAGAAGCCGGATGGATGGCCGGAGCCGGCAAGCGCGTCATTGTCTATATCCCCGAAATGGTGGAACCTGAGCTGATGTATAAACTCTTCGATGAAGTCGTGGATAACCTCGATGACCTGGTCAAATGCTTTTGGTATGACGGAGAGATCAAAGAGTAATCACTTATTCAACAGGCACAATAGACTGTTTGCACATCTCCAGATAAGCTTCCTTTGAAGTGCAGTGAGCAAAGCTCAATGCCGTCACATCCTGACATTCCCTGAGCGCCCGAACAAGACCACTTTCACCGACGCCCTTTTCCGGAACAATGAAGATATAGCCATCATTTCCATGGAAATCACTTTTGCAAAGCGGTGATTCGTGGCGGTTAAATATATCAAGGACATTCTCCAAAGAGCCATTCAGTATAAAAGAATAATGGGAAAAGTACACCGAATCCGGATCCTCTACTTTGTCCCGGTTAATAAGGTCGCAGTCCTCCGGACGCTCATCCATCGACCAATATTTGTATCCGTCCAGGTAGAAATAGAAGTAGGTTTTGCCGTAGAATAGGCCTGGCGTGCTGTGTTCCTGGATATACCGGGCGAACCACAGGAATTCTTCCACGTCGCCCTTATCTTTCCGGAGACAATACCAATGAGGAATCTGCGGCATTGTCTTCGCGAAGTGCCATTCATGGGATTCAATGAAAGAGCGAACTCTGGCAAGTTCCTCTTCCGTGCCCTGACTATGCATACGAGAATTCCTTTTCCTCATCCTCGCCTGAAATCACCCTGTTCAGCTTCCATTCAAGCGAGGATTCAATACTCTCCATCCGGGAGTAGAATGATTTGTAATCCGGGCAAGATTGAGGTATATTGACGCTGATGACGTGTATCTCACCACCCCGTCCCTCGAGAGAACCGAATCTGTGATACATCAGATTCCAACTGGTGTCAGGTTCCACTTCACCAAGCGGCATAACTACTTCAAAATCATCCCTGGGGCAAATCAGAATGCCTATGTTCCTATCGGTGAGGTGAAGATATGATATCATCTGATACAGATCCTCACGGGGTATACCAAGTTCGGCGGCATCTTCCACCTGTCTATAGTACCGCTTATATTTTGCGTCGGCAACCACGAGTGGATGAATGTAGTCGGGATAGATCTTCCCTCTTGTGCGGTTTATATAGACCGGTAAACCACCCTGTCTTTCCTTATTCTTCGAATGGTCAAAGCGGGCCTTCTTCATGGTGATCCCCAGGTATTCCTCCCAAAGCCACGCTCCATCAAATAGGACGCCGTGGATCCTTTCTGAATTCTGGCCATAGCTTATTCGCTCGTGACGGAGAATCTGCAGGCAAAGACGCTGCAGTGGGCGATACTCTGAGTAGTAAGGATGAATCTTCGGGCGGACATTCTGAGCCATCACCTTCGCCAAGTCTCCCTTCCTGTAAGAAGGAGTGGCATCAATGATTGTCTGAACATACGCTTTGATATCCTCATTGGCGAACAAAATGTACGAGGAAGACTTCAGAGTCTTGATGTATTCGATTGTATGACGGACCAGCTGTGTGATTGAGTTGTCGTATCGGTACTCTTTCGTTGTGTATGCAACTTTCCCATTCCGGAAAGGGTAGTTCATCTTTATGTGCCTGTTGAAATCAATGGCACCACGCACCCGATCGTCATTGTATTCAATGCGCCGATATTCCCGATACAAGCCCTGAAGCAACGCTTTCTGCAGGAAATAAGGGAACATCAGCACGGCCATATCCAGAGCACTTTCGTTGGAACGGCTATGGTTGAGGTCGAATATGTTTATGGCAAACACTTTCTGCAGTAGGTACTGCATAAAGTAGTCATCCTCATAGCTTGCAGAAAACCTGGAATGAATAGTAACTTCTGTTCCTCCGCAACCGATGAACCCCATGATATTTCCGGTGGTCAGCCTATTATCATCAAGGGTGAAAACGGTTTCCTTTTCAATCTTATCTCCATAGCGGTCTTTTTCCCTCGGGAACAACCATAGCTCATTGCCTGCAACGGACATAAGGTCAGATATCCGACGTCCGGCAATCTGCTGGAGATTACCGAGGTCTTCGCTTCCGACGATGCAATTGCCGGTATTGTTGTCCGAGGTATAAATCATCGCTACTCTTCCACAAGAGCCTTATGGATCTTCTCAACGTAGTTGGGACCATCTGGATTGCCACGGAAGTACTCTTCCACGAGACCCCTAATATGATTCTCCCAAAGGGGCTCATAATCGGTGCCCTCATATCCTTTGAAATAGGCCGCGCCAATATGGTATGCAGAAGTAAGCTCGCAATCAAGAATAGCATCGTTGACTTTCTTCATCTTTGCCTTCAGTTCGGGACTCAGCTTCATATTGTTGGCGCTCTGCTCTGCCGTAACTTCCCGCCATGCAAAACGTCTCCTGATGGCGAAATCCATGGATTCAACACTGCGGTCAATATCATTCATGGTTCCGAGGATATAAACGTTGCTAGGGACGTAGAACCCATTCTTGAAAACGTCGCCAGGATCTGTTATCAGAGTCTGGTACTGGGTACTGATACGTCCAATGGTGCCACGATAGCCGGGATCGATTGCAAAAAACAGCTCGCCGAAAATCTTGGACAGCTCGCCGCGGTTAATCTCGTCGATGATGAATACATACGGAGTATTCTTCGTCTCCTCATCACGCAAGGACAGCAAAGCTTCCTTACAGAATTTTTTGAAGATACCATCGAGGCGTTCAAAAGAGACACCAGCAGATGCATTTGAGCCATCTTCATCTGGAGGTGTAGGCCTCAGTCCCTCGACAAAATCGGTGTAGTCGTAAGAAGGGTGGAACTGCACGAACTGGGTGACCGCGCCCATTTTGCTTGCGATGGCTTTTGATAGCCAAGTTTTACCTGTTCCCGGAGCGCCAGTCAGAACAAGGTTATGCTTATTCTTGAGCAGATTGATGTATTCTGAACAATCAAGGTTATAAACGGCGCCAGTTCCCGTTTGAACACCTAATTGCTCAATATCCAGATCTGGAATAAGCTGCTGCCATTTCTTCTTTCTGACTTCTGAATTCAGATATGTCTCCTTTTCATCAGGATTAACAACAGCAATGCTGATAAGAAGCGTATCCTGCTTCTTCACATCGATGTCATAGGCAAACCAACAAGCCTCTTCGCTCATTTCAAAAGCCTCGCGCACCTTTTTGATGAAGGTGGCATTTCCATAGAATTCCTCGCCGTCCTGGTAAATGATCTTGTCAGAATACCGGATACTCAGGCGCCCGGGATGAGATTCAGATTCCTCTTTGTCCAGAATGAGGACAAAAGGATAATCAATCTTGACATTGTTCACATAGACCTTGTGAAATACTGCTGCCAATTTGAAAGCATCAGTCTCCGTTCCGCTGAGTACCTTGCCTCCTTTCCCCACAGGCATCTTTACGTACTTGGTGGGAACTGAACAATAAACCATCCCCATAATGAGACGGTCCGCGCCCTCTCTAGTAATCTTGTACTCGGGTCTGGATTGGCCCACAGCAGTGCCCCATGAAGGAGTACCGGTGCCATTCTGAAGGCTTGAGCCAAAAGCGAATGAACCTAAATCAATAATCATAACTGGCTGAATATGTGTTTTAATAATATTCCAACTAGATTGACGTCCCAACCATTCCCGGCGCGCTTGGACATCTGAGAGTATGACTGCCCGGTATAATCCAGTTCACCATCTTCGAAGCCCATGAAACGGAACTGCTCATCAATGGACATTTTCCGGACAATTTCTTTGCCTTTCTTGGGAACTTCAACTACACGGAGGCTGTTGTGTTCCGGCTGTGTGATAGTAATGCAGAGAGCGTCCTTTTTGATTTTCTTGTTGTAAACATCAAAGCAAAGAGGTTCCTCCACTACAAAGCTGTCGATGTGATGCTTTTCTTTCAGGTGCTCAATCTGCTTCTCTGAGAGATACAATTCCTTCGGCGGATCCGCATCAAGGAAATCACCGAAACGTTTGGTTAACTCTACTTTGGGCGGCACGATGTCAAATCCTTCGGGGAGTCCCCCAAGACGGCCGAACATCCATAACCTTTCTCTGTTCTGAGGAATGCCATAATCCTTCGAGTTGAGGACGGTATAGGCAATATCGCCGTAGCCAATCCTTTTGAGACGCTCTTTGATGCCTTCGAAGGTAGAAGCGAATTTCTTCTGCGTAAGGCCTTTTACATTCTCCAGAAGTATATACTGAGGTTTCTTAACATCACAAATTCTTGCAATATCAAAGAAGAGAGTTCCACGGCCATATTTATCGTCAACGCCGAGCTGCAAGCCGGCAGAAGAGAACGGCTGGCAAGGAAAACCACCCGTAAACAAATCAAAATCCGGAAGTTCTTCCGCATTTATTTTCGTGATATCTCCCCAATTCTTTATGCCCGGGAAATTCTGGCTTAGCAGTTGACTGGCGAAACTGTCATATTCAGACATGCCGACAACTTTATATTTCAGGCCAGAGCGTTTCAACCCAAAGGAAGCACCGCCATAGCCCGCAAATCCTTCAAAGACTCGTATTGTATTTTTTGCCATTTTGCTTGCTGGATAAATAGATGTCAAAGTTAAGAAATTTTACTGACAATCTGGCAAAATGGGCTATTATCTTCATTTCAAGAGCCTTCCAAAAACGTTTTATTGACGACAATTAGGATGATTTGAGAATAAAGCGTAATTTTGTAAAACAAAGCCTCAACATACTAGAATGGCCGATAACAGGACCCCAGAACAGCGCCATCGCAATATGGCCGCCATTCACTCCGTCTCAACCAAGCCGGAGCTGAAGCTGCGCAATGCTCTCTGGCGCCTCGGCTTCCGTTACAGGGTAAATGACAAACGTCTGCCCGGCAAACCCGATATCGTCTTGCCCAAGTACCGCACCGCCATCTTCATCCACGGCTGCTTCTGGCATGGCCACAAAGACTGCAAATACTACACGATTCCCAAGACCAACTCCGACTTCTGGAAAGCTAAGGTCGCCCGCAATCAGGAACGGGATCAGGAAGAATGGCGTCAGCTGGAGGCAAAAGGCTGGTCAGTCATTATTGTCTGGGAATGCCAGCTGAAGAAAGCAGCCCTGGAGGATACAATTACTCGCGTGGAGGCTGAAATCTGCCTCAACGGAGAGAATTACCGCAAGGAACAGGCAGCAAGAAAAGCCTCCCGCCTTGCATATCAGCAAGAGCGGAAGGCAAAAAAGGAACGCGAAGCAGCCCTTACGGCGGAGCTTCTGAAGAAATAGGCTCCGCCCTGATAAACTCCAGCCCCAAATCCCTGATGAGCGCCTCCAGTTCCTCGTGCTTGTCGGCCGAAACAAACTCGGCCGCCTTCAGGAACTCGGCGTGGCACAGCTCTTCCTCCGTCGGCGCCGGGCCGTACATATACCGCAGCAGCCAATCGGCAATGTCGATGTGGGCCTCGCGGTCGGCCGCCGTAGCATTCTGCTGCAGAATGGGCGAAACCGTCACCCCTAGCTCCGGGTAGTCCTGCAGCTTCCTCTGCCATTCGTCGTAGCCATCGATATCCGGGAACGCCACAATCTTCCGGCCACGCAGCACCAGCAGCCGCTCGTTGATCTGGGACTTGCCACCGGTGGCCATCCACAGGAACCGCGGCATCAGGCCTGCACAGATGACGGCCGTCTTTTCGCTCTCCACCAGGGCAACCACTTTCTTGGGGTACTGCTGCAGCAGATGCTCCCCGAAGAGACACTGCGTGAGCGTCCAGTCCTCCGGGAGCATCCCGCGAGCCTTGAGCACGGAATGGACCCAGTTGATTCGGCCGGGTGTGTTCTCGTCTTTGATGCGGTGGCCAGTCTCCGGGTCGTACTTCATGATCTTGCCGGTGCGGCAGCTGCCGGTGACGTCCAGCTGGAAGAATATCACGTCCTTCTGGGATGTGACTCCCAGCTGGTAGTCCCGGATGAGGTCCTCAACGACGTTGGGCTCCAGGATAGTGAGAAGGAAGGTGACGAAATCTGAGTGCCGGTCGGTCCGGACGCTCTTGACTACGTTCTCCGGCGGGATGAACCAGTTGGCGACAGGAAGGGTTTTCTTCTGCTGTTTCCTAGCCTCCAGCCAGTCCACTTTCTGGTAGCGCCAGTCTGGGCCTGGCTTGCGCTCCGGATGCTCGATGAAGAACTCCCTGGGCGTCTTGTGGTAGTTGCAGGATCCTGTATGGTCGCATTTGCCCACGGTGGGATCCAGGGGCTCGCCGTTCTCATCGACGTAGAGCGTGAAGCAGTGGGGCTTCTGGCAGTTTGGGCAGGTGTGGCGCGATGCCGGGCCTGCGTATTTCTGGAGTTGGTACATAGCTAATCGTCATTGAAGGGTAATCGGGTTTGCCGTCCACAAGTGTCCACATCGTCCACGGTGTCCACGTCCGTGGACGGCTGGACAGGCCCGAGCTGGCCTTTCTCCTTGAGGCGGTTGACGACGTTGCCCACCAGGGATTTGGAGAGGTTGAGCTCGTCGGCAATCTCCCGGTAGGACTTGCCCTGCTCGTAGAGCGTGCGGATGTTGAGGTCGCGGGTGTCGATGTCTTTTTCCGTGCGCTCTTTGAGGTGCTCCCTTTCCGGACAGGTGTCCAGGAGGCGGAAGTGGACGAAGGCGTAGTCGTGGACAATCTCGCAGGTGATGACGTTCTCCGGGCCGTATTCAAACTTGCCGTGGCGGACTTTGACCTGCTTGATGTAGCGGAGGTCCTGGTCTTTGGCGGACTGGCCGATGGCGAAGACGCTGTCGAAGAAGTTGAACAGGCGGGAGCTGCCGGCCAGGTCGTTTCGTGTGATGGGGCTGCAGAGAGCGCGCTTAGGTGTGTGGGCGATAATCAGGAGGTTCCAGTTGTGCTTTATCTTGAGCATCTTCAGCTTCTGCATGAAGGTGCCGGCATCCTGGCCTTTGTCCATATTATTGCAGAGGTAGCCGATGTTGTCCACCATCACTGTGTTGCATCCCATCTTTTCGGCGGTCTCCTCGATGTGTTGGAGCATGAGCTCTTCGGCGTTCTTGGGCATCATGAACATTGGGTCGATTTCGGCACGCAGGAACCCTTGGGGAAAGGTGTGCGTGGAGGTGCCGTCTTCGCTGGTGTAGCGGAGCTGGAACTGTTTGTCGGAGAGTTCGCAGTCGATGTAGAGGACACGCCTGGTGCGGGCAATCTCATCGGCCATCTGGACGGCGAGGATGGATTTGCCTAGGTTGGAGTCGGCAAAGAGGCAGCAGACTTCGCCTTCGTACCAGAGGCCGTGCCAGAGGGAAACGGGGTCGGGCCGTTTCCGGGCGTCGTCCACGGTCTGATTGGCGGTCTTGACGAGGAACATTCCGCTTTTGGTGGTGTTCTCCGCCTCTTCCAGGACTCCGGATATCGCTTTCAGCGGGTCGGTGGCCATCGTCATCTCCTCCTGCGCTGCTTTTCACGGATGGGGGCTCCCTTCCGTTTGTAGTTGATGACGAGCTCGCGGTCGAATAGTCTCTTGCCGTCGGGCATAGTGTAAGGGAGGCGCGTCTCGATGGGGCCTTCGTCGCAGTACCGGAAGATGGTGCGGGTGCTGACGTTGAGGATGCGCGCCGCTTCGTTCAGGTCAATGAGGTCTTTGCTTTGCTGGAGCATGGTGTCCTTGACCGCTTTCGATACAGCCTTGGTGATTGCCGGCTCCAGGACCTGGTCGAAGAATTCTTTGAACATATCTTCAGTTGACATGGTTGAATTGCTTTACGTTTTTTAATTATGGGGTTCGGCCAAACCTCGCTATGTAATTGCTAGCGAGGGCAAAAGTATTGCATTCATTTGGCACTGACAATGTGACAAAATCCGCGTTTTGTGGCTCGTTTTGGACTGTTATTCAGTTCGTTTGACGAATTGACAAAAACACGGATTATCAGATATTTGGACTTGCGGTTGCGGTGGTGCTCTTGTGGCTCTGCTGGCACCACAATAACGTTTATGCGCAAGTCGGGTGTGTGTCACTGTATGACAGAATTTTTCGTAAAAAAGTGGGGTTTTTGTGTCAATGGCGCGTGCCAGTGACGGGGGACAAAAAAGGCTCCTTCGGAGTGAAGGAGCCGGGGTTGGGGCGCTTGCAGCCCCGCTGGCTAGTTGAAGTAGTCGTACTTGTCTGAGAGCTTTTCAGCTACGTCCAGATGGTCGGCCTTGATGTATTTCCGGAGCATCTCAAGGTCCTGGTGGCCGGTGATCTTGATGATGTCGTAGGCGTCTATTCCGGCGAGGAACATGAGGGTGGCGCCGGTTCTCCGGGCCGTGTGAGACATGATGAGTTTGTATTTCTCCACCATCTCCGTCTTCTTGACGCCGCCGTTGGTTGTCTCCCTGGGAACAAGCTGGGTTATGCCGGCTTTTTCGCCTACTTTCTTGATGAGGCGGTTGATGGTCTGGTCCTCGAGGTGCGGGAGGTTGTAGTCGTACTTTTCCAGGATCTCCTTCAGCTCGGTTTTGCAGGGGATGCTGACCTTGGCTCCGGTCTTCTGCTGGGTGATGTCGATGAAGGTGATTTCCTTGGTCTTGATGGTGGGCATCTTCTCGCCGGGATTGTCCGGATCGTCCACTTCCTCAACCCAGTGCTTCTTTTTGGTGTGGATGTCTTCCTTCTTGATGTTGTTGTAGTCGGAGACGCGCTGGGCAGTCCAGACGCCGACCATGAAGATGTCGCGGGCCTGCTCGGCGGCCGGTTCGAGCTCGGAGAGATCGGCCTTCATCATTGCGTCCAGCTCTTCCTTGGTGAGATAGATTGAATCGACCTCCACGCGGACGCCCTTGAATTTGGGATTCTGGTAAATTGTGTTGTGGTGGATGCCGTCGGCTTCGGCCGCGGCCATAATGGCCTTGAGCTCTTTGATGATCTTGCCGGCGGAATTGATGTTATAGCCGCGCTTGTTGAGGTAGGCCTGGAAGTCGTAGTAGAACGGGAAGTTGATGTCCTCGAAGTAGAGCTTTTTCTTGCGCTCGGTTTCGTAAGCCTTGAATTGCTTGAGGCAGGTCTTGATGGCTTTGACGGTGCCCAGGGAATAGGGCGTGCCACGGTTGGTGATGCGGCTACCATTGGTGATCTGCTTCTCGAAGTCGTCGATGTACTGGTCAATGGTGACGCGCTTTTTTTCTTCTTCGGCCTTCTTGGCGTCCTCCTTGGCTTTCTTCTTCTCCTCCTTGACGGACTCGTGCATGACATTGTTGATGGCCTGCTTCATCTCTTCCTTTGACGGCGCCTGCTGGCCATCGAGGAGGGCGTTGAGGGTGAGCTTCAGCTTGTCCAGCTTACCCCAGAGTTCGGGGTTCTTGTCGTGGTAGGAGTTCATCGCCTGGGCAGATTTCTTGGCTTTGTTCCAGGCGGTGATGTCTACTTCCAGACCGGTGGACATCTTGTAATTGACACTGTGCTTTCGCGACTGGAGACGGACGTAGAGGGTGGTGTAACCCTTGGTCTCCTTTGTTCTGATTTCGAAAAATGCTGGCATAATCCGTATGTTTTATAAATGCTTTTGCAAAGATACGAATTATTTGTCAATTGTGGCTCGTTTGTGGCTCGTTTTTCGTCATTGATTGTCTTGGGTTGTCACGGGAGGTGTGACAAAGTGCGTGTGTTTCAATCAGTTAGGCGTGAATTTGCAAGACAAATAAAGACGGAAAAGTCATTTTCCCAGCACCACATAAGCCGCTGAAAATCAGCGGCTTATTTTATTTGTGCACAGTTTCGTACACAGTTATGCAATAATGTGGTGCCGGGAGAAATCATAAATATTAATGCCGCCTTGACATTCAGAATGCATAGAAGGCC
>JAEEGL015312803.1_pt1 | contig 10406 bp, 10 predicted proteins | sample 9134231 | NCBI WGS metagenome assembly JAEEGL01 (sample SAMN16246548, study PRJNA631951) | gut metagenome | biome: gut microbiome; feature: rumen; material: fiber-attached | host: Bos | place: Iran: Karaj | collected 2018-10
ATTAGAGGTAGGAGTTTCTTCAATTTCTTCTACCAACAATGAGGTTTGGTTTTTATAATTCATTTACTTGGGAGGATTTACCATGGACACAAAAGAACAAGTTGCCAACCGCATGGTTGCCATTATCCGTACATCTGTAATCGGTATTGTTGCCAATGTACTTTTAGCAGGCTTCAAAGCCTTTGTGGGAATTGTTACCGGTTCCATTGCCATTACCTTGGACGCTGTAAACAACTTAAGTGACGCATTGTCCTCCATTATTACCATTGTAGGAACCCGGCTGGCAGCAAAGGCGCCGGACAAAAAGCATCCTTACGGTCATGGACGGATTGAATATCTCACCGCCAGCATCATTGGAATCATCGTAATGTATGCCGGTCTTACCTCTCTTATTGAGTCCGTCAAAAAAATCATTCATCCAACGGAAGCAGACTACAGTACCGTGTCTTTGGTGATTGTAGCCGTTGCTGTTGTGGTAAAAATACTTTTGGGATTATATGTAAAAACCGAAGGAAAAAAATACAATTCCGATTCCTTGGTAGCCTCCGGTCAGGACGCCCTGCTGGACGCAGTCATTTCCACAACCACCTTAATCGCTGCTTTCGTCTTTTTAGGAACCGGCATTGGTTTAGAGGCCTACTTAGGTGCCATTATTTCCATTATCATCTTAAAAGCCGGTATTGATATGATTCGCGAATCCCTTAGCCAGATTTTAGGCGAGCGTGCAGAATCAGATTTAACAAAGTCCATCAAACAAACCATTTGCGAATTTGATGAGGTTCACGGAGCTTACGATTTGATTTTAAATAACTACGGTCCGGATACCTACATGGCTTCCGTTCATGTGGAAATTGACAGCACCATGTCTGCTCCGAAAATCGATGCCTTAGCACGAAAGATTTCTCAAAAGATTTATGAGGAATATCAGATTGTTATCGGTGCCGTGGGAATCTATGCGTATGATGCCAAAGACCCCGAGACCCAATCCATTCTTTCCGATATTCGTACCCGTATGGATAAATACGAAGAAGTATTGCAATTCCACGGTTTTTTTGTGAACAAAGAAGAAATGACCATCAGCTTTGATGTGGTCATCGACTTTTCAGCAAAGGATCGGCAGCAACTTTATCAAACCATTACAGAGGAGATTCAAAATGCCTATCCCAAGTATCATGTAGCCATTACTTTGGATGAGGATTTCAGTGATTAACATGAAAGATTTTATTGAAGGGGTAAAAGACAGCACCCCCATTTCCATAGGATATTTTTCCGTCAGCTTTACCTTTGGTATTATGGCTGCCGGTTATGGAATCTCGCCCCTAATTGCAGGGGCGATTTCCTTGTGCAATGTCACAAGCGCCGGACAGTTTGCCGGCCTTACTTTATTTGCCGCAGGCGCACCATATCTGGAGCTGTTTTTAACCCAACTGATCATCAACCTGCGCTATGCGCTTATGTCACTTACCCTGACACAAAATTTATCCAAAAAGGTCAACACCTTTCAGCGCCTGATTATGTCCTACGGCATCACCGATGAAATCTTTGCCGTAGCCGTCACCAAAGAAAAGCCCATAACCCTTTCCTATATGCTGGGATTAGAATGGGTACCCATTTTCTGCTGGACCGGCGGAACCATTTTAGGAGCAGTAGCCAACAACCTTTTGCCCCCTTCCGTGCAAAGCGCTTTGGGAATTGCCCTTTATGGGATGTTTGTAGCCATTGTCCTACCCGTTGCCGAAGAGAAAAAATCCGTTTTGTTTGTCAGCGTAATTGCTCTGGTTTGCAGTTGTATCTTTTATTATATGCCCGGATTAAACAAGATTTCTTCCGGCTTTGCAATTATTATCAGTACTGTTTTAGCTGCAGGATTGGGTGCTGTTTTATTTGCAGATGAAGATGAGGAGGACGAAACATGATTTATGTTTATATTTTGATTATGGCAGTTACCACCTATCTCATTCGTATGTTGCCTTTGACCCTATTCCAAAAAGAAATACAAAACAAATACGTAAAACGGTTTTTAGGGTATGTTCCCTACGCCTGTCTTACCGCAATGACAGTACCGGCCATCTTTTATGCTACCAAAAGTCCGGTCAGCGCCGCTGCGGGATTTGCCACGGCATTGGCCCTTGGATATAAAAAACAGAGCCTCCCTGTGGTGGCCCTGTTTGCATGTATTACGGTATTTGTAGTTGAAAAAATCATGGGGATTTAATCTTCCCATTCAGACTGACCTTCTTTGATCATACGCTGTCCCAGGGATGCTTCCGGGGACAGTTCTTTTTCTTTTGCCTCAAGTTTTTTCTCCTGAACCAGTTCTTCTTTTACCCTTTTTCGGTAATCTCTGGGAGAAACGTGGTAGGCATCTTTAAATACACGGTTAAAGGTTCGCTGACTTTCAAAGCCTGCATTCTCCATGGCTTCCGTCACCGTCTGATCCGTATATTTCAAAAGGTAGGTCACGTATTGCAATCTGGTATTGTTCACATACTGATTAAAGTTGGTATGAAAGGTCGCGGAAAAAATCCTAGAAAGGACAAAGGGACTTACATACAAGTCTTCCGCCATTTTGGTCAAAGACATCTCTTCCGTGAAATGACCGGCAATATAAGATACCGCCCGAAAGATCAAATCATCACTTTCCATAGAGGATTTGTCCACAAGCTCCAAACAAGGCAATAACCTTGCCAGCACAATCTGCAAATAAGCCTGGTGAATGGCATGGGCCTTTTCTCCGGAAGCATCTTCCCGATACAAGGTCTGAAAAGCATACACCACATCCGGATGCACATCCTTCTTTTTGATAATGGGATTCTTTGGCGCATACTGTTGTAGTGTCTGCAAAAAAGCACCACTCATAGCCGGAGATGCCAAAAGATATCTGGAACGGCACTTTCCGCTGTCAAAAACCTGATAATGGTGAATCAACTCAGGAAAAATCACCGCCACATCTCCTTCTTCCATATGATACAGTTCCTGTAACACTCCCACTTCTTGAGTTCCCTTTGTGATGTAGACAATTTCTACCGCCGTATGGATATGGGGAGGCACATGAACGGATTTTTTATCAATAAAGCGAAAATCCTCATTGGTATTTTCAAATACTGCATACATAAATCTACCCTCCTATTTCCAAGGCTATCCGCTTAGCCAAACATTTTATGGCTGTTTTCCACCCGCAGCGAATTTATCTTTATTCCTTGGATTATAAGTATTATATCAGATTCCAAAGCTTATCATTAATTAATAGAATTAAAAAATACAAGATTTGGCTACTTTTATCCTGCTTGTGGCAAGTATTATAAAAAATAGGGGACTATAATGCAATTGAAGTTAAGGAAAAGCAATTAAAAAGGAGAAGCGTTATGTTTAAGAAAGTTGTAGAATTTGTAAAAGAAGGAATGGAAGCTTACGGAGAAAGCATCTGCCGTTTCTACTAAGATAATTTTCATTTAACAGTATAGATTTTGGAAACGAAAGTTTCCCCCGATTTCCTTTTAACGAAGCCGCGAGAGCGACTTCTTTTTTTTATGTTCCAGACAGGGTAAAACGGTTCCTATACCCAAAATTCTCTCCTGCTAAGGACGGTAAAGAAGACAAAAGAACCGTCCCCAAAAGCGAAAGAACCGTCCCTAAGGACGGCTCTCTCTTTTATGGAATCGATTAATCGGAAACGTCTACATCTCCGGCTCCATTATCGATAACAATCTCTTTATCTGTGCTTCCTGTGGCCTTATAGTCTCTGCTAAATCCTGACATTTTTTTACCACCAATGGTTAAATCGCCCATTCCCACAGATATATCAAAGGAGTATTCTGACATATCTCCAATACCGGATACATCCACATCGCCGGCTCCGGCATCAATATCCAGCTTACTAAATTCAACATTTTCTAAATCTACATCGCCGGCTCCGGCATCCAATGCCACTTCTTCAATGGAACAATTGACTAAGTCAATGTCCCCTGCTCCGGAATCAACATCAAGCTTGGAAGCGTTGATATTGGAAAAGTCCAAATCACAAGCACCCACATCCAGAACAATGTCATCCAGTGTTACATCCTTCGGAATGTGAACGACAATGCTCAAATTTTTGTTTTTTGTACCGTAAAGATTTACGGTATTTTTCTTTTCTTTAATAATTAATGTAGAGTCTTCCACACTAATCTGAGGTACTCTGCCTTTTGATTTCACAGTATACTCCACAGCATAGCTATCTGAGGTGTTATCAATCTCAAAATCTACACCTGCAAGATCCGCATCAACAGACTTAAATTCGTCCACTTCCACAGTCTCTGTGATACCACCTTCCACCTTATCATTATCAAAGGAAAACCATGAAAAAACATGCACTCCAATTCCAACAATGATTGCCAGCAGTACCAAAAGCCAAATAATTGTTAAATAAATTTTCTTACCCATATGAACCTCTCCTTATCTTCTTTTAATTCCCCAAATATTTTTAATGATTGTTCCTACAACAGCGGCTACCGGCCAAATAATCCAGGTAATGTGCCAGTCAAATGTTATGAAACTCCAAATCAGATATACGCAGGTAATGGTCTGCCAATATACATCCATAAACGCTGCCAAATACTTGTTTTCGTAATACACATCATCGTCATCGTCTTTTCCACGAGAGAAATACTCCTCTTTTCTGGGCGCTCTTCCAAAGCTTTCCTCTTCAAAAGGTTCACGATATTTTCCATCAGCAGTTTTTTCAAGTCCCAAATCAGATGCGATTTCGTCCAGGTTTCCAAACTCTGTAATCACAGTACCCACTGCTTCATTTTCTGCCATACCCTCTTTGATCAGTTCTTCATACTTATCTTCCATCATGGCGTATAAATCTTTTTTCGCACGTTTCACTTCATAAGTGTCCGGCAGTTTCATAAACATTGCATCCAAATAATTCTTAATCGTTTCCATAATATTACTCCCTTTACGAATCTATAAATTTTTCCACAACTTCCTTTGTTACATTCCACTCATCGCATCTTTCATCATAATAATGTTTCCCCTCATTTGTTATGCGATAGTAGGTTCTCTTTTTTCCGTTTTCTCCTGCACCGCTGTAGGATTCAATCAGTCCCTTTTTTTCCATTCGGTTAAAGGCGGAATAAAGAGTGGTTTCTTTGATTACGTATTTCTCATCCGTTAACTCCTTAATCTCTTTTGATATCTCATATCCATAAGATGGAGCCTTTCTTAGGAGAAACAGAATCATGGTATCATTGTATCCGCGAATGACATCGCTGGAAATACTAACCATAAGCACTTCACCTCCCTATTGAATTGTTCTCTGTACTTCATCTGTCGTACTTTGTCTGTCGTTGCTACGTCTGTCGTAGTACGTCTGTTGAAGTAAATATACTACGTCTGTCGTAGGATGTCAACACCTTTTCAAAAAAAATTTTCACCAAGCCACCTTCTGCCAGCTCAAATCCTTATTCCCATTCACGTCGACGTTCTATATATCCCCCCTGGGGTGCCCCTCCCACCCGCTGTTTTGTCTGCGGATGAAGAAACTCTAGATACTATACTCGCATCTTTTATTCTTTTGTGTTCATACAAGAATTTACATTTCTGCCGCAAGATGTGTGCCTGACAAAGACTTGAATATATTAAAATATGCGCTTTCTCAGAACTCAAGGTGAGCCGAGCGCTTTATAGCGAGCTTAGAAAAAAAGAAGCATGTTTTTTATAGATGTCGGTACGAGGTGCCATGGACGGCACCGAGAACACATGACCGAAATGGACTGAGATTGTGTGTGGTACCGACATCTAAAAACATGCTTCGTCTTTTTTTTAGCAAGCGGTGACTTAAGCCGGCTCACCTTGAGTTCTGAAAAGCGCCAAGTATAAATAACAAGTCTTTGTCAGTCACACACTAGCTTCGAATTGTAAATTGTTGTCCGGACACAAAAAGGATGCTCGTATTTAGCATCAAGAGTCTCTAACATCCTTGCAAAACTTCAGGGGGTGGGGAGGGCAGCCGGGGGCGAGGGAAGTTATGGATGATGGATATGCGAAAAAAACTCCCTACTGCGGTGTCACAGTAAGGAGTTTCGTATTTGCACTATATTGTTTTAATTATTATTTTGCGTTTTGCTTTTCTTTCTTTGCAATCATAGGAAGAATCACACCAAGAGCAACCAATACCAATGGAGTGATTACATTTAATGCAAAGGTGAATGGATCTGTATCATACATTCCTAAGATACAGCTTCCTGCAGTTACCAAGAAACACCAACAACCGAAGAACAAAGCTACGCCCTGATTCTTAACAAAGCGGTATTCCGGATGGAACTTGTGATTTGCCTTACGAAGCATAATGTAGGCAAAGAATACCCACAAATAACGAAGAGGCATACATACAGAGTTTAACTTGGTAAGCTGCTTTAATACAGCTGCAGCTCCGGGCACGAAAGACTGGATCAAAATAATCGCACCGGATAAAACTGCTACCAACTTAATACCGTTTACATAAGCACCACAATCATTTTTCTTCAAAAGCTTTGAAGGGATGAACTCTCTTGCGTCTTCGTTGTCTAAAAGCATACGAAGAGGAGCATCAATACTGATTACAAGAGTAGACAACTGACCTACTGCGTTGCAAAGTGCGTAGATAATCATCAATGCGTTACCCATATGATAGTACTCACCCAACTTCTGGAATGCCCAGTAAGAACCGTTGGAGTTGTATGAGTTAAATGCTTCTTCAGATGCATTGATCATGTTAGGATCAAACATCATACCCATTGCAATAGTTCCAAGGATGGCACAAACCATAACCATAATTGCCAAAGTAATCATGGACTTAGGGAAGCCCTTGCTGGGATTTTCTACCTTATTTACATATGGAGAAATCTTTTCACATCCACCTACGGCAAATACCAAAATGGAAAGTGAAGTAAAGTATTTAACGTCAAACTGAGGAATCAAAGTTTTTGTTGTAAACTCCATAGATACAAAGCCGGCATCTGGATTGATTGCAGGTGCGGCAAACATCATAAGGATGTATAAAATGGACATTACAAACATACTGGTTCCTGCTAAAGTAGCAAGCTTTTTCAAAGGATTTAAACCTTTGGAAGCGATGTAACAAAATACAATTAAAATTGCAAAGGTTACAAGCTGAACTGCTAAAGTGGGGAAGCTGTCATAAGTTTCTCCGTTTCTGAACACTGCCCAGCTCAATGCCTTAATACCACCGGATGATTTGGAAGCGATGTAAGTAATGTGGCAAGCCCAGTAAGTCCATCCTGCATAGTAAGCAAGCTTAGGACCTGAGGTCTGCAACACCCATGAGCTGACACCACCGCCGGAATTTTTGAAGGCGGAACCAAGTTCACCAACCATAAGTGCGTAAGGTACAAAATAAAGTGCAAACATAAGTATCCAACTGAAAATTACCTGGATACCATTAAAGTAGATAAAACCATTTAAAACATTTCCAAACCCCCATACTGTGGAAAATGCCATAAATGCAAGTGTGGACCACTTGATTTTTTTTGAATCCATTTGAAATGAATCCTCCCTTTCCTTATTATTATCCGCTCAATACAAGCCTATTTATTATAAGATGGATTTGGATAGCATTAAAATGAAATATTTTTGATTGTAAGTTTACAATTTTTAAACTTTACATCTGAAAAGGGTTCCTTGAAAAGGAACCCTTTTTATAAGCATATTATTTTTCCACAACAAGTCTCAAATCCGAAAACTTCTCTAATGGATAAGTGGTTTTTTCATAGTCTTTTGCACTACCGATTCCGGCGCTTTCAAATCCTCCGGCTACAGCTGCATCTATTCCTGCATGGGCGTCTTCCACCACCAGGCAATCCTCTGGTGCCAGGCCCAGCATATCTGCTGCCTTTAAAAACACTTCCGGATCCGGTTTACTCTTTGTAATATTGGTTCCATCGGAAATGGCATCAAAAAAATTTTCCAGTCCAATCCGGTTCAAAATAAACTTTGTGTTTTTAGAAGAAGAACCAATGGCCAAAGAAAGCCCATTTTCCTTTAACGCTTCCAAAGTTTCTTTCACTTCATCCGACAAATCTTTTTCTGACATTTTTTGAAGCTGTTCTTTATAGATATTATTCTTTCGCTCCATTAAAACATCTTTTTCTTCTTCGGAATAAGTTTTTGTGCTTTTTTCCAAAATAATTTCCAGACTTTCTTTTCTGGAAACTCCCCGAAGCCGTTCATTGTCACTTCGGTCAAAAGGGATATGTTCCTCGTCTGCAATCTGTTTCCATGCAAAATAGTGATACTCGTCTGTAAAACAAATCACACCGTCTAAATCAAAAATGATACCTTTCATTTCTATATATCTCCAATTTCTATCCTGCGAATTACAGGTAATTTCAAACTACATTTTCATCTGTTTTCCATCAGATTACTTCGAAGCGATCCACTTCACCTTTTAACAGGTTGGATACATCTAAATTGCTGTTGGCTTCTTTCTTTATGTCAGAGATGGAAATAGCAAGTTCAGAAATATTTTCCGCAGCGGTGGTAACACCATTGGTACTCTCACTCATAGCTGATGAAATTCCTTCGATGGTTTCCGCCACTTCACTCATAATGGGTTGCAATTTCCCAACACTGTCCATAAAAGTGCTCATAATACTATCCAGAGTCTCGGATTTTTCGGAATACATATCCGTTGCACCCTCAAATCCTACATAGTCGCTTAGAATTGTCTCCTGCATAAAGAACAACAAATCATTGGCATTTGCCATAAGACTTTCCACAGCTCCTACCACGTTTCCGGAAATATCCTGAATATCATTGGCAGTTTTTCTGGAATTTTCCGCCAGCTGGCGAATCTCATCCGCTACAACTGCAAAGCCTTTTCCCGCCTCTCCGGCACGGGCTGCTTCAATAGAAGCATTCAATGCCAAAAGGTTGGTCTGGCTGGCAATCTCTAAAATATCCTCTGTGAGGTGATTGATTTCATCCACCTGTTTGCTCTCTTCGATGGAGGCTAAAATCATCTCCCTTTTCTCAGACATAAGACTTTCAATCTGGTTCTTTTTCTTTTCCGTCTCTTCCTTAATGCCGATGGCAAGAGCCTTCATGTTGGCAGACACATCAGAACCGTGCCCGGTCTCATCCTTTACTTCATTCACTGTGTCCACCACCTGCTTTGTGTTAGCATTCAAAACCTCAATATTGGCAGAAATCTCCTGAAAGCTGGCAGTCAACTCCTCCATAACGCTGGCAATGCTTTCCACATTGTCGCTGGAAGCCACAATACTTGTGTTCATAGTTTCAACAGACTCATTCATCAAACCAGAATCCTCTTTTATCTTTTGCATAATGGTCTGAAGGTTCGCCATGAAATTATTGATACCATCGGAAAGTTTTCCAATTTCATCACCGGAATTGATCGCGATCCGGTCATTTAAATTTCCACGGTTTTCGTTTATATCCTGAATAATTTTATTCAGCTGTTTCTCCGCACTTTTGGCCGGTTTACTTACCGTCTTGTTTACAACCACCACAATCACCACTACAGTCAAAATGAAAAGTACGAACATCACATTCGTCACCCGAACGCTTAAAAGAACCGCCTTTTCATATTGCAAAGAGGCTTTGTCGATTGCACTTTTAAGCTCCTCTACAAAAGCCATCTCTGTAGGCTCTCCTACGGTAGTAACCAGTTCCTGAAATTCTGTGGATAATTTCATATTTGCCGTGACAAAGTCTCCCTTATCCACACATTGTCTGATTTCCACAATCAATGCAGTCTCCTGTTCCACAAAATCTCGATAGGCCTCGTAAGAGGATTTCAATGCAGGGTTGTCTGATTTTTCCAGGTATCCGTCAACAGAAAGAATACGTTCTTCGATTGACGCAAGTTCTCCATCCATAGCTGCTTCCAGTCCTGTTCGAAGCTCTGCATTGTCATAAAGAGCGATAATATTTAGATACTTTTGGGTACGTTCCACACTTTTTTGTAATTCGAAAATATCTTCCTGAGCCGGCATATAATAGTCTGTTATTTTTTCACCGGAGTCTTTTATGGAATTTTGCGTATAAAAAGTCGTGGCTGCATTAATCAAAAAAATAACGGACAGCACCATCACCATGGCAAATACTTTGCCGCCAATCTTTCTGGTCTTTTTTCTTTTCATTACAGATACTCCTTTCCACAAAGTGCATCTACAGGGCTTGTTCCCAAAAATTCGGAACGGCCCATAATTTTCTCCATAGTTGCCGATACAAACATTTCATTTCCGCTGTAAGCGTTGATATAAGTCTTAACCATAGGAGCATCAAACAAATGATAGGGATAAGCTGTGGAAATCATAAGAACCGGTAGCTCTGAAGCAAACCAGGGGGCGTCATCACCTAGACCAAAGAGTACATTCCAGTTCAAACGTAAAGTAGTA
>JAEEGL015639500.1_pt1 | contig 10406 bp, 5 predicted proteins | sample 9134231 | NCBI WGS metagenome assembly JAEEGL01 (sample SAMN16246548, study PRJNA631951) | gut metagenome | biome: gut microbiome; feature: rumen; material: fiber-attached | host: Bos | place: Iran: Karaj | collected 2018-10
ACCGTTGTCCACGCCGTAGGCCCTCGAATAGGCGATGGAGTCTGCTTTCAGCCAGCCCGAGGCGTGGCTCCACAGCACCAGGCCGTAGCCCTGAGTGGCGGGGTAGTGGCCGTAGGCATAGGTCAGCACCTTCTCGAACACGTGCGGGTCGGTCGAATATTCGTCCTTGTCGCTGATCTGCATATCGGCGATCGACACCGAGTCCTTCAGCTGACCATTCACCATGCGGGCCAGCCAGGGCAGCTCGTCTTTCATCGCACGGTCGAACCACACCAACAGCTGGTCGTCCTCCGTCAGCAGAATCGAAGCATCCATAATCTCCTTGAGGTCTTCTTCTGCATACTCCGACAGCGAGTTCTCTCCCGCCATATAGACGAGCACCGTTCGCGTATGTGGCGTCTTCACATCATCGTCGTCATTACCGCAGGCCGACAGCAATGTCAGGCATACCAGTGCCACGGCCGCCGTCCACATGAGATGTATCCTTGATGTAAACTGTTTCATACCTTATTTATTTTTTGACGATGCAAAGGTACAACTTTTTTCTGACACTCCAACAAAAAACACAGATTTGTTCCAAATTATTTCTGTGATTTCTGCGTAAATATAAATCAAATTGTAAGACAATTTCACAATCATTATTTTCTTTCAAACATCCCGTTTTTCAGCCCATTTTAGCCTTCTTGACTTTCCTTAGGGGAAACTCGGACTTTCCCCTAACGAAACCTCCACTTTCCCCTAACGAAACTCCCCGTTTCCCTAGGGTTCTCTCAGCGTTCTACTTTTGGTCCTTGATTTTGTAAAATTTTATAACCAACGCAGTGACGCAGCTACGCAGCTACACAGCGTCATAAGCAAATTTCTTTTGACGGTGTGACGCAGTGACACTGTGACGCAGTTGCATTTGCAATTTCCGTAACACCGTAACGCCGTAACATTTAGTTGTTTTTAGTTAGGGGTAATAATTATATATATTATAATATATATAATTATAATTGTATATAATATAATTATGATTCTTACTTATTTTTCGCATTTCGCAGATAGTAGATGTTACGGCGTTACGGTGTTACGGCGTGTGTCCAAAATGACATTATGCAACAGTGTCACTGCGTCACAGTGTCACAGCGACATTATGACGCTGTGTAGCTGTGTCACTGCGAGCAGTGTCAACCGTCCCCACAGGCGACAAATCGCGCCAACTCCTTCATAACTTGACCTGCCAAGAAGATTTTTTATCTTTTTCCTCAAAATTTTCCTTTGTTTCAAAAATATTTTGTATCTTTGCACTCAAGTACTGGCTAATCGTCGTGACGCGACGTTACCAAACTAAAACTATATAGTTCTATGATTACAGGAGAAATAAAAAACAGGATCGATGCGATATGGGATACCTACTGGGTAGGCGGAATCACCAATCCCATGTCCGTACTGGAACAAATGACCTATCTCTTCTTTATGAAGATGATAGACGATGCACAGCTGAAGAAGGAGGCAGAAGCCAACATCTTAGGTGTGCAGATTGCCAATCCCACCTTTAAGGATGGCCTATGGCATAATCCAGAAACGGATAATGACGTACCTTATAACTCTTTGCGTTGGCACGTGTTCAAGAACATGGAGGCCACACGAATGTTCAATACCATCCGTAATGATGCCTTTGCTTTTATCAAGAACCTGAATGAGGGTAAATCATCTGCCTACAGTCGCTTTATGCGCGATGCTGTATTCTTGATTCAGAACCCTCGTACCTTGACTAAAATTGTGGATGGTGTGGATGCACTGGATATGACTAATCGCGATGCGATGGGCGATGTCTATGAGTACATATTGGGAAAAATGGCAGCGAGTGGCAATAACGGTCAGTTCCGTACCCCCAGGCATATTATCCGTATGATGGTGGAGCTGATGCAACCCACATTAAAAGACGAGATTTGCGACCCTGCTATGGGAAGTGCCGGCTTCATCGTTGAGAGTGCCAAGTATATTGCTGAGCACTACAAGCAAGAGCTTTTGAAGAAGGAGAACGCAGAGCATTTCAGAGGCAGTATGTTTCATGGTTTCGACACAGACGGCACCATGTTACGCATTGGCGCTATGAACCTGATGCTGCATGGAGTTGAAGAGCCAGATGTGGCTTATCGTGATAGTCTTTCTTCGAGTAACAACGATACAGAAAAGTACACGCTCTGTTTAGCCAATCCGCCATTTGCAGGCAGCATCGACAGCGAGGACACCAGTAAATCGCTCCTTGCCATCACCAACACCAAGAAAACGGAATTGTTGTTTGTCTCGCTGTTTATCCGTATGTTACAGACGGGTGGGCGCTGTGCCAGCATTGTGCCTGATGGTGTGCTGTTTGGCAATTCCAATGCGCATGTCGCTTTGCGTAAAGAGCTGGTAGAGAATCATACGCTTAGAGCCGTCATCTCTATGCCCAGTGGCGTTTTCCAGCCCTATTCAGGCGTCAGTACAGCCGTTCTGATCTTTACCAAGACTGGTGCAGGCGGCACAGATAAGGTATGGTTCTACGATATGCAGGCAGATGGCTATTCCCTTGACCAGAAACGTACTGAGGTCGCAGAAAACGATATTCCAGATGTTGTGGCTCGTTTCCAAAACCTCGAAGCAGAAGCCCAGCGCAGTCGTAAAGATAAGTCTTTCTTAGTACCTGTTGACGAGATACGCAGTAATGATTATGTTCTTTCTGTAAACAAGTACAAGGAGGTGGAGCGTGAGAAGGTGGAGTACGAGCCTACGGATGTTATCATGGCTCGCATCGGCCAGTTGGAGAGTGAGATAGCAGCAGCATTCGACGAACTAAAGTCAAAACTACAATGAACTACGTACCACCATTCACAGTCAGTGCCGAGGCCATCAATCTGATAGCGGATATCTCTGCTCAGATAGAGCGTTATGCCATCCGGCTGGAACAGGAAGACGGTCTGCGCCTTCGTAAGGCCAACCGCATTAAGACCATTCACTCCTCGCTGGCCATTGAGGGCAATACGCTCTCTGAAGATGAGGTGCGCGATATCATTGATGGTAAGAATGTGGTGGCACCCATCCGTCAGATCCAGGAAGTGAAGAATGCCATCAAGACCTACGAGTTATATCCTACGCTTGATGCCTTCAAGGAGAAAGACCTGTTGAAGGCGCATGGTGTGATGATGGAGGCTCTCATGGACGATGCAGGACACTACCGCAGAGGTGGTGTAGGTGTGTTTGGTGAGAAAGGCTTGGTGCATCTGGCACCTCCTGCTGATCGTGTTCCTATGCTAATGAGCGACCTTTTTGATTGGCTGAAGCGCTCTAAGGACCATCTGCTTATCCGTTCCTGCGTGTTCCATTTCGAGTTTGAGTTTATTCATCCCTTTATCGATGGTAACGGACGAATGGGGCGCCTGTGGCAGTCGCTGATACTTGGCAAGCTGCATCCGCTGTTTGAGCATCTGCCTGTAGAGAACATGGTGTATAGCAATCAGCAGGAGTATTATGATGCCATTATTGCCAGTACCAATGCAGGGCAATCTGGTCCGTTCATAGACTTTATGCTGGGCGAGATTTACAAGACGCTGAAAGAGCATCAGGGGAATCCTTTGCCAAATACTGGAGACGAGTTCGATGCAAAGTTCGGTAAAGAGTTCGGTGTAAAGTTCGGTGTAAAGTTCGGTGTAAACGAAAGGAAGGTCTTGCTGCTTTTGGCATCCAATCCGTCCTTGTCTGCTGAAAACATAGCAGCACAAATTGGATTGACCAAACGTGGTGTGGAGAAACAATTAAAGAAGTTCCGCGACCTTGGAATTATCGCCCGACAGGGAAGTGACAAGACTGGTTGTTGGGAGATTGTAAAGGAGGATGAGGTATGAAAGAAGGGTGGGAATATAAGAAGTTAGGGGAGGTTTGCTCCATCGAAAGAGGTGGTTCGCCCAGACCTATTTCTGACTACATAACCAATGCGGAAAACGGAATTAACTGGATAAAGATTGGTGATGCAGTCGAAGGATCAAAATATATTATGTCAACAGCAGAGAAGATAAAACCAGAAGGGATGAAGAAGTCTCGTTTTGTTCATAAAGGAGATTTCATATTATCAAATTCAATGAGTTTTGGCAAACCATATATTTTAGGCGTTGATGGTTGCATACATGATGGATGGTTGGTCATTCACGATGATAGCAATACCTTCAATAAAAATTTCCTATATTATTATCTTGGTAGCCCAACAATATATAGCGAGTTCAAAAGGCTTGCTGTCGGTGGGGTTGTAAATAATCTCAATAGCAATCTTGTTAGAGGTGTAAAAGTTGCTATTCCTCCCCTCTCTGAGCAGCTGCATATTGTTGAAGAGTTGGATTTGTTGAGTTCCATCATTGAAAAGAAGAAAGCCCAATTAAACGAGTTGGATAATCTGGCGCAGTCTCTCTTCTATGAAATGTTTGGTGACCCTATTACCAATGAAAAGGAATGGGAATTCAATTCTCTAAAAGAAGTATGTTTAAAGATTAATGATGGAACTCATAATTCACCTGTGAATGAAGAAAAAGGTGATTATATGTATGTAACTGCCAAAAATATCAAGAAAGATGGTATTGTACTTGATAACATCACTTTCGTAAGTCGTAATGTTCACAGGTCAATTTATGAAAGATGTAATCCTGAGTTCGGCGATGTCCTTTACATAAAAGACGGAGTAACAACGGGAATAGCAACAATCAATACTTTACACGATGAGTTTAGCTTATTATCCAGCGTTGCACTTCTAAAACCAAGTAATTCTATCGTAAATCAGTATCTTAAGGCTGTACTTAATACTCCAAGTATGTACAACATCATACGTTCTGATATGGGTGGAGCCGCTATCACACGTCTAACTATAGCTAAAATTAACAAGATACGTATTCCTGTTCCTCCTATTTACTTGCAGCAACAATTCGCCTCCAAGATTGAAGCCATCGAGCACCAAAAGGAACTAATCAAGCAGTCCATTAAGGAGGTAGAGACGCTGTTTAACAGCCGCATGGATTATTATTTCTCGTGATGTAGCTGCAGAGCCACAACATACGAAGAAAGAGAAAACGAGATTAAGAAAGTGACGACTATGACGGACGAAGAGTTTGCTGCAAGAAAGAAGTTCGCTGGGGAAAAGAAAGCCTCAATGAAACGTCGTGATTTGCATCATGACTACAAGGAGCGTCGTATGTATATGATAACCTTGGAAACGGAAGGGCGGAAGCCCCTGTTCGGACACTTGGAAGGCAATCCCTTTGCTGAACGCGGCAGCAACGACGAGCCGCACATAGTGCTCTCACCGTTAGGGCAGGCCGTAGAGAGCGAGTGGATGGGCATTCACGGCTACTACCCGCAGATAGAGGTGAAGGCCGTGCAGATGATGCCCGACCACATGCACGGTATCCTCTTTGTGACGGCTCCACTGCCTGTGCATTTAGGGCAGGTGATCTCAGGGTTCAAAGCTGGCTGCAGGAAGGCGCAGCGGGCATTAGCGGTAGAGCATAAGACAGCGGCGGAGCCGCTATATACGGAGAAGGAGAAGGAAAAGAAGGGGGGCACTTCTCAGTTTATAACGGCTGAGCCGTTGTCGAAAGTCGAGACTTCACTCTTTGCCAAAGGCTATAACGACTTGGTGCTTCGCTCCTATGATGAGCTGCCCATTTGGCAGAATTACCTTCGTGATAATCCTCGACGGTTGATGATGAAGCGCGCTCGCCCAGACTGGCTGCGCCCCTTCTTCAACCTAACGATTGGCGACCAGCGCTATAACGGCATTGGCAACCGCGAGCTATTGACAGCAACTAAACGCTTGGCTGTGCGCGTGTCGCGCCGAATAGTTGGTAGCGATTTGGAAAGGGAGGTGCAGAGGTATCTTGAAACAGCAAGGATGGGAACTGTCCTCGTGTCACCAGCCATCTCGCCTGGCGAAAAAAGGGTTATGCGTGAAGCCTTCAACGCAGGACTGGCCACAATTGTGCTGTTGGAAAATGGCTTTACTCCATTATCTAAGCCTCATGGAGAACAGTTTGATGCCTGCGCACAAGGCCGACTGCTGATGCTTTCTCCTTGGGAACACCACAACGAGAAAAGGACGATTACGACCATGCAATGTCAACAGTTGAACATGATGGCCCTCAAAATATGTGAATAAAAACGAAACTGCTTATGAAGAACTTTGACTATCTACAGGACATTGAGGCACTGAAAGACCTATACGGCTTTTGCAGTGCAGCAGAGGACACGCAGCAAACCAACTATGATGTGTGTGCCTTGAATGGGCGCAGAGCCTTAGAGTGGATAGTCAAGGCGATCTATACGCTGAAAGGCATCAAGATAGAACCGCGTACGAGTCTACTCGAGCTGATGTCGAGTGAGCCGTTTACGCAATTCATTGGCGACGATGACAAGCTGATGATGGCGGCTCATTATGTCCGCAAGATAGGAAATAAAGCTGCTCATGATGGCGGCGTGAAGGGTGGCGAAGCCTACTTTACGCTACTGAATATATATAATGTGGTGGGCGGTATCTTACTCAAATTAGGTGTGCTCAAAAGCCTGGCTCCATTCCGCAAAGACCTGATACCAAAGTCGCCTACGCTGACTGTAGTGCCTACCAATACTGTGCCAACAGCGTCAGTGCAGTTTATTGAGAGTGTACCCAAGGAAACTATAGAAACACCTCAGGATATAACAGACAAGATAGATTACAGCGAGGCAGAGACACGAAAGCTGTTTATAGACTTGCTATTGGAAGAAGCCAAGTGGGATGTGCTGGATAAGGAAGGTGCTATCGTGCCCAGCAAGGCTTGCATAGAGATAGAAGTCAATGACATGCCAAACAGTGGAGGTGTGGGATATGTTGACTATGTGCTGTTTGGTGCGAACGGAAAACCTTTGGCAGTCGTGGAAGCCAAACGAACTACCAAGTCGCCAGAGGTTGGCAGAAAGCAGGCCATCTTGTATGCTGATTGTCTGGAGCGACAATATGGTGTAAGACCTGTGATCTACTATACTAATGGCTTCAAGACCTATGTCATTGACGGTTTAGGCTATCCAGCAAGGCGAGTACACGGATTCCATACGGAAGATGACTTGATGGTGTTGATACAGCGACGTGGTAGGAACGGTATCACAGACCTCAAAATCAGCGACGAAATCACCAACCGAGAATATCAGAAACGAGCCATCAGAGCCATCTGTGAGAACTTCAACACGATGCATCGCAGGGGCCTGTTGGTAATGGCTACTGGTACGGGTAAGACGCGTGTGGCCATATCGCTTTGTGATGTGCTGATGCGTAACGGATGGGCCAAGAATATCCTGTTTTTGGCAGACCGTACTGCATTGGTGAAGCAAGCGCATAAGAACTTCTCTAAGTTGTTGCCCAGTGCCACGACAGCCCGTTTGGATGATTTCAAGCCGGCAGACAAGGAGAGCGTGATGAAGGCCCGTATCCTGTTCAGTACCTATCAGACCATGATCAACTATATTGATACTGAACTGAAGGAGTTCTCGATTGGCAGGTTTGACTTGATCGTGATCGACGAGGTGCATCGCAGTATCTTTGGCAAATACACCTCTATCCTGAGTTACTTCGATGCGTTGATGGTGGGACTGACTGCCACGCCCAGAGAGGATGACGACAGGAGTACGTATGAGTTGTTTGAACGAGAAAGCGGAGAACCTAATTTCGAGTATCTGCTGGAGGAGGCTGTCAGCGATGGGTATCTGGTGGATAAGGTCGTGCTGTCTCGTACGACGGACATCCTGAAGAACGGCATCAAGTATGACAAGCTGTCTGAGGATGAGAAACAGCAGATGGAAAGCATTTGGAAATATGAAAAGGCAAAGCTGAACATTCCAGATGACGAACTGTATAGGCGTAATATAGAACATGACGAGCTGTTCAGTTATATCTTCAATCAGAACACCGTTGACAAGGTGATCATTGACTTGATGGAGAACGGTCTGAAGGTAAATGGTGGTGACACCATCGGCAAGACCATCATCTTTGCCTATAACCACAATCATGCCGTGCTGATAGTCGATAGGTTCAAGTTGCTGTATCCTGCCCTTGGTGATGATTTCTGCCAACTGATAGACAATACGGTGAATTATGCCCAAAGCCTCATAGACACCTTCGAGGTGAGGGGTAAGATGCCGCAGATAGCCGTCTCTGTGGATATGCTTGATACAGGTATCGATGTGCCAGACATCTTGAACTTGGTATTCTTCAAACAAGTACGCTCAAAGATTAAGTTCCTGCAGATGATAGGTCGAGGCACGCGACTGTCGGAAGAGATATTCGATGAAGGAGAAACACCAGAGGACAGAGCCAAGAAGTTCTTCTATATCTTTGACTGGTGTGGTAACTTTGAATTCTTTGGCGAGAATCCCAAAGGCTATGAACCCTTGAAGTCCATATCTCTCACACAGAGATTGTTCGACTTGCGTGTTGACTTGGCAATAGCCCTGCAGCATGAACAATTCCAGAATGACGAGGTTGCCAAAGCCTTGCATGATGAGGTAAAAGCCATTCTGATGGGGCAGGTGAATGAGTTGAACGACAAGCATATCTCTGTACGTGAGCATTGGGATATCGTAGATAAATACAGAAAGAAGGATACTTGGGTGTATCTGTCGAATACGGATGGCATAGAACTGAAAGACGTGATAGCCCCATTGTTGGTGAACGGCACAGCGAATATTGGTGCCACCAAGTTCGACATTCTGATGCTCAATATCGAGTTGTCGCAGATTGATGAGAATGTCAGTGGTGATAAGTCAAAGCTGGTAGTGGAGAATATTGCCAATAAACTACAGGAGAAAGCCAGCATCAAGCAGGTGAATGACAAGATGCCACTGATAAAGGCGCTATCCAAGCATGACTTCTGGGAAACTGCCTCGCTTGACAAACTGGAATATGTGCGTAAGGAGATCAGGGATTTGGTGCAGTTCTTGACTGGTATTACCAATCAGAAGTTTACCATTAACATCAAGGATACTGTTGAGACCAAGGGTACACCAAAGGACGTATCACTACAGAAATCGTACAAACAGCGTGTGATGGACTTCCTGGCAGAGAACAAGGAACTGCCAGTGATTCAGAAGATTGTCTATATGGAGAAACTGTCTTTTGATGACATCTGCGAACTGGAGAAGATATGCTGGAAGGAACTGGGTACGAAGGAGGACTATGAGAAGTTCATTGCCAAGAGCAACATGATATGTGGTGACAGCGTGGGTGCTTTTATCCGCTCACAGATAGGCGTAGATCGTCATGTAGCTATGGAGCGATTCTCGCAGTTCCTATCAGACACTACATTAAACTCTCTACAGGAGGAATATATCAAGAGCATCATCACGTATGTTTGTGATAATGGCGATATTACGCCAAACACCCTTCTGGAAGAAGAGCCGTTTGCACAATATGAATGGATAGATACGTTTGGCAAGAATTTTGTCGCCGTACGCAACTATGTGAATGAAATACATGACATCGTAAGGGTAGCCAATGGTGAGAGCATGAATCCAGGCTCTTCACAGCCCTCGATGAAGGTTTCCACACCATCAAAGCGAGGCAGGAAAGCTGATGAGGTACGATTCGTGCCATCTGGCTCCATGCTTACGAATGTACTTGATGACAATGAGGTTCGTAAGTTGATTCATAACATGATGGAACTGGAGGATGGTACAACCATTGATACCATCTATCTTGAGTGTATGCGTGAATATCAAGAGAAGTATTTCAGCATGAAGCCTAATGAATGGCGGCATTTGATTCGTGACTATGTAAGAGAGGTGACGGAACGTCCTGAACTACAAGATGATGAAGTCTTCAGATTCTCTATAGCAGGGTAATACAATATGGATTTAAAAAGAATCAAGGTCATTTTTTTGTTCAATATATTTGTTTATTTCACCAATATGTATTATCTTTGCAGCGCAAATGATAAACCTACCAGAATTATGAGAAAAGGATTGATTTTTAGTCTGATAGTTATGCTGGCGTGGCCGTTCGTGGCGGTGTCAGCGCAGAACCAGGTGAACATGAAGTTCGGCAAGCCGACGAAGGAAGAGTTGCAGATGACGGTCTATGAGCCGGAGCCCGATGCCGAGGCCGTGGTGCTTTGCCGGTTGACCGATGTGGAGTATACCGTGCAGATGACCAGCTATCTGGTGGACTATCGCGAGAAGGTGCGCATCAAGGTGCTGAAACCCAATGGTGCGCGGTTCGCCAACGTGATAGTGCCCTATCAGGTGGGTATGTCGGTAGGCAATAACATCACCGGCCTGAGAGCCTCGTTTGCGACCATTCCGATGAACAGGGCCAGTGGCGATTCGTATTTCGGCGAGGAGTCCGGTTCGATGTCGGAGGGCGTCTTCGGTACCGA
>JAEEGL016339009.1_pt1 | contig 10406 bp, 9 predicted proteins | sample 9134231 | NCBI WGS metagenome assembly JAEEGL01 (sample SAMN16246548, study PRJNA631951) | gut metagenome | biome: gut microbiome; feature: rumen; material: fiber-attached | host: Bos | place: Iran: Karaj | collected 2018-10
GAGCTATGGCATCGAGGAACGCTACGTACAGAACGACGTGCGCCAGCAGGTGCGGGGCGTGAAGCAGGAGGTGATGAAGCGTCACATGGATGCCTCCGAGGCCGTACGCATCAAGTATGACTCGAAGTATGCCCAGTCGTCGAACTACTGGAAAAACTCCATCGGCATGAACAAATGCATTGACAGCATCGGACTGGTGCAGCAGAAGCGTGACTTCGAGGCACAGCTGCGTAAGTGGCAGCAGGAGACGGGCTACTACACCGAGGAACTGGACTTTACGCTTCTGGAGCAACTCTACAAGAAACGAATGGACATCATGCGGGCCTGGATTCTTTGGTCGGAGACCTTCCGCAATACGGATATTTTCTCCAACCGTGCCATGTACGTACACAACGGTGCCAAGCCCGTGGGACATGGCAAGAGGCAGCACATCAACATTAAACACAACAGCGAGAAGTGGGACTACGACACCGACCGCGAGATACTGGGCACGCTGCTCAAGAACTACCGCGAGCAGATGGCAAAATATCCTGAGCTGAAGAAATACGTGCCAGAATGCTTCGCCACCATCGACGCGGAGTATGGCGGCGACTGTCAGGCATACGCCGACGCACTCTACACAAAGTCAAAATTGATGACCGTAGTAGCCCACGCTTCCCAGCGTGGTAAGAAGGTGAAGAAGCGGGACTATGTGCGTGTCTACCCCAACAAGAAATCTTTCTACAAAGACCTCGGCGTGAAGTATGGCCTGGACATCACCGATGCCATGCACCTCATACGTCAGGACATGAAGAAAATCACCGATTCCATCAACATCCAGGAGCAGTGGCTCTGTGCCGCGAAGCTGCGCATGGAGGAGGGCCTGCCCCACTATAGCGACGCGAACTTTACCATGCGCCTGAGCTACGGACAGGTGAAGGAGTACAACCTCGGCGGCAAGCCCTCCGGCTGGCAGACCAAGGCTCCGAGCATGGTGGCGAAGATGAAGCGTGGCGAGACCGTAGAGGACTACCGCGTGGAGCCGGAGATGGTGACGCTGATGACCGAGGCCGGGCAGATGCCCCTCTGCTTCCTCACCACCAACGACATCACCGGCGGCAACAGCGGCTCGCCGATGTTCGACAGTCAGAACCGCCTCATCGGCCTGGCCTTCGACGGCAACTGGGACTCGCTCTCCAGCGACATCTTCTTCGATTCTCAACTGGCACGCTGCATCGGCGTGGACATCCGCTACGTGCTCTACATGATGGACAAATGGGGACATGCCGACCGTCTCCTGGATGAAATGAAGTAGCCCACGCTTCACAGCGAGTAGTAGCCCACGCTTCCCAGCGTGGTAAAGGAAAAATAAGCTATGGAAATAACCATTCCCAGTCTGGTCCCTTCTGTTCAAGGGGATTTGCCGCTCGGCATCCCGAAGGGTGACGCTTCGCTTGTCGAAGAATCCCCGTCACACCTCGCCGATGCCGCCCGAGAGTTCATCGCCGCCATCGGCGACCGCCGTGTCTTTGCCTTCTACGGCTCGATGGGAGCAGGAAAGACCACCTTCATCAAGGCCATTTGTGAAGAGCTAGGCGTCAAGGATCAGGTCACCTCCCCCACCTTTGCTATCGTCAATGAGTATTCCATTGACCATTCTGATGCGCAGCCAATGGTCAATGGTCAATGTTTAATGTTCAATGGACAAAAAGTCTACCACTTCGACTTCTATCGCATCAAGCGTCTGGAGGAGGCCTACGACATGGGCTGCGAGGAGTATTTCTACAGTGGCAACCTCTGCTTCATCGAGTGGCCAGAGTTGATAGAAGACCTCCTGCCCGAAGACACCGTCCGCGTCACCATCACCCAGCAGCCCGACGGTCATCGCACCGTCGCCCTTTTATGAAAAAAGCCCTCCTGCTAGCCTCACAATCATCTCATTGGCTCAAAAAAGATTAAATACCGACGTGATTTTATCAAATACCGACGCGATTTTAATAAATACCGACGTGATTTTATCAAATACCGTCGGTATTTTAACTTTGCCTCCAGCCTCTCCCTCCGAGAGAACGTAGCACTCCCACACTTTGAACGGTTCTCTTACACAGTCTCCCGGTATCTCCCTCAACCGTATACCGTAGGAGCCATACGCTCCTCCGCATTTCAAACGATCAGACGCCCCTTTTACACATTTCATGTAAATTTTGTCAGGCAGGGGTTTCATATATTTCTTGTGAAATACCTGCCTGATAATTTGTCCGTTTCACATAAAGTAACTATCTTTGCATCATCTTTCTTATACATTTTTATTTTGTCAAATGCGTTGGCAGAGTAGAGATTGGAGAATAAAGGATGATGGAACAACCTAGAACAATCATATCACATGTAAGACAGGCCGACATGGCTGTCCAGTCGAACCATGATCACCAACGTGGCGTAGCAGAAAGGGCAGAATGTTTCGCTGCGGAGTTCGGAATGGGTGAATGGGGACGAGTCCTTGGGCTGTTGCATGATAAAGGCAAGGAACAGCAAGGCATTCAACTATGAAAGTGCTATATATTAATTGAAAAAATGATATATTATGAAGACACCTGTGCTTTGTAAAGAATATATTTGGTTGGTGAACACCATTTATCAGGCAGGAAAGATATCTTTTGCAGAAATCAATGAAAAATGGCTGTGTACAGAGATGAGCGGTGGAGTAGAGATTGCCCGTACTACATTTAATCGGCATAAGGATGCGATAGAGGACATCTTTGGTATCATCATTGATTGTGACAAAAAAGAAGGGTTCAAGTACTATATTGCCAACAAATCTGTGCTTCGCGAAGATACAATTCAGAACTGGATGCTTTCGTCCATGACCGTTCATACTGCTGTGCAAGAGGGTGTCAGCCTTCAGGAACGGATACTACTTGAAGAAATTCCGTCGGGATATAAGTATCTGCAATCTATATTAGAAGCGATGAAATCCAACCATTGCATATCCTTTACCTATCAAAAATACAACGATGCAGAAGCAAAGACATATCCTGTGCTGAACCTTATTGCCTAAAGCTTTATAAACATAGGTGGTATCTGCTGACTAGAATTAATCATCAATTCTGGACCTTTTCTCTCGACCGAATCAAGTCTTTGGATATTTCAGCAGAGAATTTCCAAATCGAAAAAGACTTTGATGCTGAAGAACATTTTCATGATTATTTTGGCGTTTATCGTGACGAAAAGTTAAAGCCCCAAAGAATTGTAATCAGAGCCTCAAAGGATGAAAGGCCATATCTTAGAGACCTGCCCCTCCACCATTCCCAGCAAGAAATAAATGTCACTGCTGAGTATTCCGATTTCTCCTATTTCCTCTCTCCCTCTGATGATTTCATTGGCGAAATCCTTCGTAAGAAAAACCGTCTGTTTGTGATTTCGCCTAAAGAATTACGAGATAAAATCCTACAGATTGTCAAAGAAATGGAAAATAATTACATTTAACAGAAAAAAGTTTGAGACTGTACCACGATTTGGAACAATATCACACTATCTTTGCAGTTAAAATGTAAATGTTATGACGGAATTAAGGCTCATGGAACATAACGATAATATATATATTGCCCACTCTGCGAATTCGTATGGTATCAAACAAACGATGAAGGAGCATAGCTTCGGCGTTGGCAAATTCATGAGAGTATTTGCCTTGTCAGAATCATTTGCTGACCTATATGAGTTTTGTGGCTTTATTCATGATATGGGAAAATACTCTGACAGCTTTCAAAAGTATATTCGCGGACAAGGCAGCAAAACACGACACTCTATTTATGGAGCCATTTTTGCAAAAGACACATCATTAATAGAGGTCATGTTCCCTGTCTATGGCCATCATGCCGGGCTGCCCAATAAACCATCAATGGTTGGAGACATAAAGGCCGAACTTAACACTAACAGAGCCTTTTACGAAGCTCTCTATAAATATTGGCGCGACGAGAATGACGAGCAACTTAACGTTCCAGACGACAAACTGTTCAAAAGTTTGCCAGACATTCTTCAAAAGGAATTTTTTGTTAGAATGTTGTATAGTGCTCTTGTCGATGCCGACAGCCTTGATACAGAAAGGCATTTCGCAAAGGAAAAATTTGAACTGAGAAAGAGTGTTGTTTTAGAGCCTGATGCGCTGTCAGCCAAATTAGATCAGGAGTTTAAGAGATTTGAACAAGACTCAGAGAAGAAGAATTTGCCTATTAACCAATTGCGCAATAAAGTACGCTTGTATGCTGTATCAAAAGCGAATCTTCCACAGGGTTTCTATTCCCTAACACTTCCCACTGGACTTGGGAAGACTCTCTGTAGTATAAACTGGGCCTTAGCTCATGCACAATGTCATAAGAATATTAGGCGAATCATCATTGTGCTTCCATTTGTCAGCATCATTGACCAGACAGCAGGAAAACTGAAAGAAGTATTCAATGATGATGACTATGTTCTTGAACACCATTCTAATGTGATATACGCAGAGAATGAAGATAAGGAAGAGTATAACCCAAAATTGCTGGCGACGGAAAACTGGGATTATCCCATCATTGTTACAACTAACGTCCAGTTTTTCGAATCGCTGTTCAGCAACAAACGGTCTGACTGCCGGAAGCTGCACAACATTCAAGATTCTGTGATTATCTTTGACGAGATACAAACGTTGCCTATGGGTATCACAGAGCCTACCCTGACTATGCTTGATAATCTTCAGCAATTGTGTAGATGCAGCGTTCTATTCTGTACAGCTACCCAACCAGACTTTGCAACAAGGGAAGGTTTTAGGGGTATAAGCCATATAGAATCATTAGTTGAGAATCCCGGAATGATATTTGAAAAGACACGACGTGTTACTTATCATCCTGTGAATGAATATAATGAGGTGAGCATATCAGAACTTGCAGATACTGTAATTCAAAATAAGCAATCAGCACTTGTTGTCTTCAATACAAAGAAGAAAGCGCGTACCTTCTTTGAAGAGATAAAAGGTAATCAGGCATTCAAGCATTGTTTTCATTTGTCAACATCGATGTGTCCAGCCCACAGAAAGACTATCATAAAAGAGATACAAGAAGTTTTAAAGAAAAGCGAGACTGTAATAGTCTGCTCTACACAGCTTATTGAAGCTGGTGTAGATATGGATTTCCCTTCTGTGTATAGAGAGATTGCTCCTTTAGAATCAATAATTCAATCAGCAGGAAGATGTAACAGGGAAGGCAAGATGAGAGATGATAGCGGAAACGAAATAAAAGGAGATGTATATTTGTTCGCTTTAACGGAGGCAGGTCAACCTAGTAGAGACTACGACTCATGGTCTCAGTTTGCTAACTTGCTCTACAAGGGAAAAGAAGAACAACTATACACACATGACTTTTATGGTTATTATTATAGAGAACTGACTAAGTCATTCGTTGATACCGACAGACTTAAAATTACTGAGGATAGAAGAAAGCTGCTGTATCAGACAGTTTCTGAAAAATACAAGATAATCGACAAAAAGACTCAGACCTTGTTCGTTTACAAATATAACGAGGATAGTAGAAAACTTTATGACAGGTTAAAAGGCCAAGAGTTTTTGTCAAGACAGGATTATCAACTTGTGTCACAGTATTGCGTTCAGGTTTACGAAAAGTTTGTACGTGACAACAACTCGTATATCATGCCAGAGAGATGTGGTATATGTGTGTGGCATGGATCGTATGATAGGGCGTATGGATTACCATTCGTTGAAGACTTAAAACCATTAATATTATAAGGTGTGTGATATGTTAGACAAAGAGATTGTAAGATTGAAAGTGACAGGCGACTTCGCTTGTTTCACTCGTCCTGACTTAAAAGTGGAACGGATGAGCTACCCCTGCATGACCCCCTCAGCAGCACGAGGTATATTGGAAGCCGTACTATGGAAACCAGAATTTCAATGGGTTGTCAGAAGAATATTAGTATTAAATCCTATCAAGTTTACCTCAATAAAAAGGAACGAGATAAGCAAGAAGGGCAGCAGAGGTGTAGAGCATATTGAAATAGAGAAAAATCGAGTTCAGCGTAATAGTATTGTGCTTAAGGATGTTGCATATATCATCGAAGCTTCTGTCTTTGTTGATGAAGAGCGCATCAAGCAAAGTAAGGATACCGCCAACCCACTGACGGTAAAAAAGTATCGCACCATGTTTGAACGTCGTGTGAGTAATGGACAATGTTGGCATCAACCATGCTTGGGCACAAGAGAGTTTGCTGCGGATTTTTCTGTTCCAACAGAAGACGATATACCTTTGGAACTAACTTATCCTATCGGCAGTATGCTCTATGATATGTATTACGACAAAACTGGAAAAGCGTATCCTCTTTTCTTCTATGACGTTGCTATTGTCAATGGCGTTCTCGAATGCCCAAAGGAAAAAGCTATGAAGATGTTGTCATCAACACATCTTCAGCCAAAACAAAGCGATGAATACAATCGTGTGGTTTACGAACATTATAAAGGAGAGGAGGCTGGCTTATGATACAAGAGTTAGTTGAGTTTGGAAAGCGAGTATCATGGGGGCAAGAACGAGCATTAGCAAAAGAATTCTGTTCGTTGATAATTTCTATTGACAAGAATGGTATTTTTCAAGGCTTCATACCTTTTGATAAAGAGATTGAAGCGGAAGTACTTGTGAAATATGATAAAGGTTCAAATTGGGGCTATTTATCTTCTAAAAAAGGACAGTCCCGTTTCCTCCTTGACAAACGTGAGGAAGTGCTTGGTATTGGTGATAAGGATGCTGTTAAGAAACACAAAATGTTTATTGATAAACTTCAACAGTATCAGCACATAGGAGAACTAAAACCCGTTTTTCTTTTCTATGATGAGAAAAATCTCAATGGACTGAAAAAAGCTGTTGAAAGTTTCAACAATTTAAATCTAAAGAAAAAAGAGAGTGAGAGTGTCACATTGACTTTTATGGTTGGTACAACTCTTTTGTTGAATACAGAGAACGTTAGAACTGCTGTTATCACACGCTTTCACGAGACGGAAAATAAACTACTTCTAAAAATTCGCAACAAACGTAATTGTACTATTTGCGGCAGGTCTGACGCGCCTGTTCTCGACGAACCCTACGGATTGGTGAAAATGCCAAAGGGACAGACTGCGGGCTGTGCGCTGGTTTCTTTTAACGAGCCGGCTTTCGAGTCGTATGGATTGAAAGGTAACCTGAATGCATCAATATGCAGAGATTGTGCAAGAAACCTTACAGAGGGCCTTAGCTATATGCTTTCTGAGGGGCATGTGGTTCCACAAGACGAGGAAAAGAAGCGCAAAGAGCACTATCAGTATAAACACCGACTGAATATTAGCGATAATACGCTGGTCTTGTTTTGGACAAGGGACAAAACAGATGACGAAGATGGCTTTGATATTCTTGACGAACCCGACGAGGAAAATGTGAGAAAAATGCTGGCATCCGCATGGAGTGGTGATTATAGGCTTGGAACAGTTGTTGATAATAATATGTTTTACAGCTGTACCATCTCTTCGGCTGCTGCACGTATTGCCGTTCGCGATTGGACTGCAATAAGTTTAGATGAATACAAACGTAATATTGCAGATTGGTTCCAGGACATAGGGATACAGAATCAGAAAGGAATGATTTCATATTGTCCATTACGTTTTTTAATAAACGCAACTCAGCGAGAAAAGAAACCTAATGAAAAACAGAAATCAGACCTTACTTCCAAAGCAAGAATAGGTTCAGTGTTATGGAATGCTGCTATTAAAGGGAGAAACTACAAAATTCCAATGGAAGTATTGCAATACGTCCTAAATCGTATTTATTCTAACTCAAAACGGGATAATTTAAATCGAATCTCTTTTAATGACAAGTCTTTAGAGAGAGCTGCTATTATAAAATTGATTATTAACAGAAATACAAAGAACGAAATGAAATCAACATTAGATGAAGCCAACAGGAGTGTAGCCTACCTGTGTGGAAGATTGTTCGCTGTCATTGAATCAATGCAGTGGAAAGCTATAGGCAATGTAAATAGTGGAGTCAAGGAGCGCTATTTTGCCGCTGCGGCATCACAGCCTGCATATATTCTTGGCGGCATATTACTAACAAAGAATGTTCCTATATATCAAAAAAAGATAGGAGGATACCTTGCAAAGGAGCTAAACGAAATCGCTGGATTATTAAGCGAAAGTGGAAGTCTGCCGCAGCGGTTTACAGTTTTAGAACAAGGGGAATTTGCACTAGGCTATTATTTCCAAAGGAATCACAAATCCAGTACGGAGGAATCAGAAGTTACTAACTCATAAATAAAACAATTATGGACAATTACATTAAAAACAGGTATGATTTCGTATTCCTTTTCGATGTTAAGGATGGAAATCCCAATGGTGACCCCGAAATGGACAACCAGCCGAGAATTGATTTTGAGACAAGAGAAGGTCTTGTTTCTGACGTGTGCATTAAGCGCAAAGTTCGTAACTACATTCAATTGAAAGTCGAAGCAGGAGAATTGTCTTCTGACAACTACGACATCTTCATTAGACAAGGAAACATCTTAAATGACATCATAAATAACGAAAAGAGTAAAGTCGAAAATGATGAGAAAAAGGGTCGTTTAAGTATGTGTGACAAGTACTTTGATGTCAGAACTTTCGGTGCTGTATTAAGTACAGGTGAAGGTCTTGGCGTTGTTAGAGGTCCTGTACAATTTGTCTTTTCTCGCAGTATTGATGAGATTGATAGCCGAACTCATTCTTTGACGAGATGCTGTGTAGTTGATAATGCCGATTCCACGACTTTCGGCAATAAGTCAACTGTCAGCTATGGACTTTATCGTATGCATGGATACGTCTCTGCTTTCGATGGTGAGAAATACCACTTTACAGAGGATGACTTGAAGCTTCTTTGGGAGGCATTGATGAATGCTTTTGAGCATGATCATTCAGCTGCCCGTGGTGAGATGAATGCTCGCGCCCTTATAGTGTTCAAACATGGATCAAAACTTGGTAATGCCCGTTCTGCTCAACTCTTTGAACTTGTGAAGATTGAAAAAAAAGACGGTGTGGAATATCCTCGCTCGTACGAGGACTATTGTGTGACTGTCGACAAGGATAATCTACCCGCTGGTGTGAGCGTCAAAGAAATGATTTGACCAATTATGGCTAAAAAGCATGAGATAAGAAACAGCACGGCGGAGTTCCTAATCTTCCAACTGGAGAATAAAGAACAGGGCATTGAGGTGATGTATGCCGATGAGACTATTTGGTGTACACAGAAAGCGATGGCTGCACTCTTCGATGTGGGAGTGCCAGCCATTAGCAAGCATTTAGCCAATATATTTGAGACTGGTGAGCTGAAAGAAGAGGCAACTATTTCCAAAATGGAAACAGTTCAACAGGAAGGCAATCGGACTGTGAAACGCTCCGTGGATATGTACAAACTCGATGCTATCATCGCAGTGGGTTACCGCGTGAATAGCCTCCGTGCCACCCAGTTCCGGCAGTGGGCAACGAGCGTGCTGCGCCAGTATGCCATACGCGGCTATGTGCTTGACAGGAAGCGCATGGAGAACGGGACGTTCCTTGGCGAAGACTACTTCGAGCATCTGTTGGCGGAGATTCGGGAAATACGTCTCTCTGAACGGCGGTTCTACCAGAAACTGACGGACATCTATGCCACGAGTATGGATTATAACAAGGATGCCCCGACTACTCGGTTGTTCTTCAAACGCATCCAAAATAAGATGCACTACGCCGTTCACGGTCGCACAGCGGCGGAACTGATTGTGGAAAGGGCGGATGCCGACAAGGAGCACATGGGACTGACCACTTGGGAGAATGCGCCTGACGGTAAGATTGTCAAGACCGATGTCGTGATTGCCAAGAACTACCTGAAGGAGATGGAGTTGGAGGACATGGGGCGTATCGTGACGGCGGTGCTGGAGTTTGCCGAGAGTCGTGCCAAGCGTCATATCCCCATGACAATGGAGGACTGGGCCAAGCGCATCGATGCCTATCTTTCCAGCGACGAACGCCCGCTGCTTGACAATGCCGGAAGCGTGAGCCATGAGGAGGCGATGCTCCATGCCGAGACGGAATTCGAGCGTTACCGCATCGTGCAAGACCGCCTGTTCCAGAGTGATTTTGACAGATACTTAGGAGCATTGCCATTTGAAGAGGGATAATATAATGTACAGCGATGACGATATGCTCATGTTGTCGGGGATTCAGCACTACCGCTTCTGTCCCCGGCAATGGGCATTGATACATATCGAGCAGCAATGGGACGACAATCGGCTTACGGTAGAGGGCGAAATCCTGCATAAGCATGTGGACGATGCCGCCTATCGCCAGAAGTGCGGCGACCACATCACGCTGCGCTCCGTGAGCATTGCTTCCCACGAACTGGGACTATACGGTA
>JAEEGL016431946.1_pt1 | contig 10406 bp, 7 predicted proteins | sample 9134231 | NCBI WGS metagenome assembly JAEEGL01 (sample SAMN16246548, study PRJNA631951) | gut metagenome | biome: gut microbiome; feature: rumen; material: fiber-attached | host: Bos | place: Iran: Karaj | collected 2018-10
CAAGTACGGCAGCAGCGGCAGCGGTGGCGGTGGCTGGAATCCGTGGGGCGGCGGTGAAAGCAGTGGCGACACCAGTTCGTCGCCCAAGGGCATCCGTGCCGAGGGCACCGTCACCATCAACGGAGGCACCATCACCGTGAGCGCTACGGGTGGCGAAGGCTCCGAGGGTATCGAGTCCAAGTCCATCATGTATGTCAAGGGCGGTTACATTGAGATCACCAGTTATGACGATGCCATCAACGCCTCGTCCCACCTGTACTTCACTGGCGGTTACACCTATGCCGTGGCTACCGGCAACGATGCCATCGACTCCAACGGCAATATGTACCTGAGTGGCGGTTACGTCTTCTGCTGCGGCCAAGAGGAAGGTCTCGATGCCAATAGCGAGGGCGGCTACAAGGTATATATCCAAAGCGGTACCAACCTGATGGCCATCGGCGGCAACATGGGTGCCATCGAGAACGGTGCCAGCATCAGCCAGACCTGCTACAGCGGCACGGCAAGCGCCAACACCTGGTATGCCCTCTACAGCGGCAGCAACGTATCCTTTGCAGCCTACACGCCCACCTTCTCCAGTGGTGGTGGCGGCTGGGGTCCCGGTGGCGGCAGTTCCTCCAGCAAGACCATCGTGGTTACAGCTCCTTCCACCCCGAAACTCTACAGGGGTGTGACGGCAAGCGGAACCACCTTCTGGACCGGTAAGGGTGCTACCAATGCATCCGGCGGCTCACAAGTAAGCCTCTCGACCTATTCAGGCGGTGGCGGCTTTCCCCATTAATTCATCAAGTAGTTATAAACAATGACATCATTATTTAAAAGACTTAGAAAAATGAAAAAGACGATTATAACGATGCTGATCGCGCTGGTGGCCATCTGCACCAGCGCCGAGACCTATAGCTACCTGAAGTTCACCCGGACCAACGGCTCGACCGTGACCTGCTCGGTAGAGGGCCTCAAGCTTACCTACGATAATACTAATGTGACCATCACCAATGCCGAGGGCACAACGACCATCGCCCTGGCCGACGTGCAGGACATGTACTTCAGCAACGAGGCCGGCGGCAGTGACTTCTTGTTGGGTGACGTGAACAGTGATCGCGAAGTGAATATCAGTGACGTGACCGCGCTCATCAATTACCTGTTGAGCCATGACGCAACAGGCATCAATGTCGATGCTGCCAACTGCAATGGTGATGAGGCTGTGAACATCAGCGATGTGACCGCGCTCATCAACCACCTGTTGAGCCACACCTGGTAATACATAATTCGCACACAGAATGCTTTGCGCCTCTTGGAGATATCCAGGGGGCGCAAACTGTTTGATGTTACCAGATGAGTTGCTTCGGTAGCGTCTCATACTCCTCCAGCGCTATGCGCTATCTTAGGCGAGGAACTGAGTATCAACTTTTTTATCATGTTTGTGTTAGTATAGGGGTAGCCAGCCGCCAGTTCTAATCATTTATGGGGATATTGGAGACAAAATACCCAATTATTTGGGCTTGCCCACTGATAGGGGCGTGTGTACTTTTGTGGACTTTAATTTCACAAAAGCATGAATCACTATACGCACATCTTTGTAACTGTTATATCACTATTTGTATGCTTGGCCGCACAGGCCAGCGGAACTGGTATCTATCGCACCGCCATCGTCCTGAAAAACGGGACGCAGGAAATCTTTCCTGACACGTTGGTGAGTGAATTCAAGTATAGCAAAACCCACGTTGGCGGCAAGACCGCTTATTGGCTCAATGTCATCAAGGACGGCAAGATTGCCATGACGATTTCTACCGACAGCATCCTTGAAATCAATTACCGTGAGATGACACCCTATGAGCACTTTGCGGGCGACTGGTATTTTGTCGCCAGCCCCAACGGCGAACCCATGCCTGGCTCTTCTATCATGGTCAGCACAGTGGAATCAATGCCTTATCATGCCGTGCTGCCGGCTCCGGGAACGCCGGGATACGGCCGTGAAATCTATTGTCACATCGATTCGATGGCACACCGCAAGGGCTTGAAGTATGATGCCAATTTCACGTTGCTCTATAACTATGACGAGGCATCGGGCAAGGGTACCATCAGCATGGTTCTTGATGACCAGCGTCCAATCAGCGCAACGCCATATACTGGCGACGCTTCGACCTATGCCTACTGGGATGCTACCAGCACTTGGTATTGGGGAGTTTCCTCCCAGCATGAAGGTGGAGACACCGGTGGCAGGTACATGTACTTCGTGACGCACAACATCGACACCTGGGCGCTTGAAGGTCATCAACTGGATTGCCAGTGGACACTTGCCGACCAAGCGGACTTTGACCATGCCTATGCCTTCCCGCCCATCTACGAGATCTGCTGGATTGTCGGCCTGGACATTCCCTTTTCACAGGCTGAGCATGACTTGATCGGCTACATTGACATCTTCGCCAGCCCCAGGCTGATGCGTCATCCCTGGATACAACCTGCAGACGAGTGATGAGGTTCATCGCTATATTATGGATATGGTGTTGCTGCACCGCTTTGTCTCATGCCCAGGTGATCTTGAACGGCGTGGTGAACGATGGCGCTGACGGCAATCCTGTGGAGTTTGCCACGGTCACATTGCCCCAGGCCGATCAATGGTGCATGACCGACAGGCAGGGTGCATTTTCCCTGCCGGCTAAGGGGGCAGGCAAAACGCTGTTGAGGGTGACCTGCGTGGGATATGAGCCGGTGGAACTTATGGTAGACCTGAATCATCATGACGACACCCTGCGACTGACAATGCACCCGACCAACCTGCTGCTGGAGCAAGTCATCGTTACCGCACAACGCAAGACCGAGAATGCCACGACCAGCTACCTGATCGACCGCCAGGCCCTGGATAACCAGCAGATTGTCAATGTGAGCGACATCTTGACCTTGCTGCCCGGCGGCAAGACAGTGAACAGCTCGCTCATCAATGACCAGCGCATCGCCCTGCGTTCAAACTCGGGCGAGAAGGGCAATGCCGCCTTCGGTACCGCCATCGAGGTAGACGGGTTGCGCTTGCAGAATAATGCCGACCTGAACGAGACGACAAGTGCCAGCACACGCGCCATCAGTTCTACCAATGTGGCCAGTGTGGAAGTTGTCCCCGGTATTCCATCGGTGGAATATGGCGACTTGAGCAACGGTATTGTCAAGGTAAACACTAAGCGCGGCCAGACGCCGTGGGAAGTGTCCCTCGCCACCAATCCCTATACCAAGCAAGTCGGCATCAGCAAGGGTTTTGACCTGAGCCATGGTGTCATCAATGCCTCGATGGAGCACACCCGCAGCTACAGCAACCTGGCCTCTCCACACACTGCCTATCAGCGCAATGGCCTCTCCATTAACTACAATACGTCCTCGTCGCTGGCCTCGCGCCCGTTGATGATTAACCTCAAGGTCGAGGGCAACTTGGGCGGCTATAACAACGAATCCGACCCTGACCTGTTTGCCGACAACTACACCCGCGTGCGTGACCATGTCCTGCGTGGCTCGGTCCGCGCCGACTGGAACACTGACCGCAAGGCACTCTCCAACTTGTCGCTGCAAGCCGATTTCTCCCTGGCCGACAAGCGGCGGGAGAACAATACCAATGCCAACAGCAGCAGTTCGCAGGCACAGATTCATGCCGTTGATGCGGGTTATTATATGGCGACCGAATATGACCAGGATCCTCATGCGCCCATCATTATGAGCCCCACGGGATACTGGTATGTCAAGAGCATCAATGACAACAAGCCCATGAGCTTGATGGTCAAGGCCAAAGCTAAATGGAACCAGCAGGGCATCCGCATCACCAACCGCGTCATGGCGGGAGCCGAGTGGACGGCGACGGGCAACAATGGCCGCGGCCTCTACTATGACGACATGCGTTATGCCCCCACGTGGCGTGAGTACCGCTATGATGAATTGCCCTGGATGCACAATGTGGCCCTCTATGCCGAGGACCGCTTCACGCTCATCACCAGTGAGCATGGGGGTGAACTGCAACTCACGGCAGGTCTGCGGGCCGATATTACCCACATCAGCAAGTCGGAATACGGTACGGTGTCGTCATGGTCGCCGCGCATCAACATGAGGTATTCCCTGTGGCAGCATCGTGACGAGTGGTGGGTTCAAGGGCTGAGCGCTTACTGCGGATGGGGAAAAAGTGTCAAGCTTCCCTCGTTTGAGGTGCTGTACCCCAGACCTTCCTACGCCGACAGGCTCGCGTTTGTCCCCGGCTCTACATCCGACAACCGCATCTTCTATGCCTACAGTGTCACCCCGTTCAAGTCACTCACCAACCCGTCGCTCAAGTGGCAATATGCCGAGCAACTGGAGTTGGGCGTTGAGGCACAAACCTCTGTGGCAACCTTGTCGCTGGGAGCCTTCTTCTCCAAGACCTACCGTCCCTACTTGAATACTTCGGTTTACACACCCTTCAGCTACAGTTTCACCACCCAGGCCGCGCTCGAGAATGATTTCCCCATTGCATCGGCCGATCGCATCTATCACATTGACCGCAACACGGGCGTGGTGACCGTGAATGACCGCACTGGCCAGGTGGAACCTCAGGTGTTGGAACACGTGACTCGCAACACCTTCAATGCCGGCAGTACCTATGTAAACGGCTCGCCCATCTCCCGTTCAGGCCTGGACTGGGTGATTGACTTCAGGCAGATTGAGCCGTTGCGCACCAGCCTGCGTCTCGACGGTTCCTATTATCACTATCACGGGGTAGAGCACACGCTCATCGCCTCGCAACCCACTGGCGCCCAATGGATGAGTGACGGTGTCACGCCTTATCAGTATGTGGGCTATTATCATGGGACCGCCCTAGGCGGTGGCAATGCTGCGGCGACAGTGCCCAATGGCAGCCGCTCGGACGTGGTAAATGCCAATATGACCATTGTCACCCACATTCCTGCCATCAGGTTGGTCATCAGCCTGAGGCTTGAGTCCACGCTCTATGACGCGCGGCGTTCGCTCAGCCAGGGCATGGGCGTGGCGATGAGAGGGTATGTCCTTGATAATCCCGCCGACTACTTCGGCACTCCTTACACGGGCAAGGAGCGTGACTGCTATGTCGCCCTCTGGCCCGAATACTACACCACATGGGACCAACCCGACGTGCCGCAGTCGTTTGCCGAGCGCTTTACTTGGGCCCGCGACAACGATCCCGCATTGTTCAACGAACTGGCGCAGCTCGTGGTCAAGACCAACTACAACTATAACCTGAATCCTGACCGCATCTCGGCCTATTTCTCGGGCAACCTCAATATTACCAAGGAAATTGGCGACCACGTCAGCATTTCCTTCCTGGCCAACAATTTCTGGAACTCGATGGCCCGCGTCAAGAGCAAGCAGACAGGACTGCGCACCACCATCTACAACGCGGGCTACATCCCGCCGTTCTACTACGGTATCTCGATGCGCGTGAAGCTATAAAATGACCATAACAATGAGAAGAGATTCATTATATATAGAAACCATCATGGGGTTGCTGCTCATGCTGCTGAGTGGACTGCTCGCTGCATGTGATGACAGTATCACCGAGCCCGATGATTACCTCACACGCCAGGTGAGGGTTCAAGTGCTTGGAGACCTTCCCGACAAGCAGGGCATCGCCGTGCGGATGACCGATGACAAGGGCATGGTGTTCATGCAGAATACCGATGGCGATGGCATCGCCACCTTCCAGGTGCCGGTGGGCATCTACGACATCGTGGTGTCACACGTCTCGCAGCCCCAGGACGGCTGGCGCACGGTCTATAACGGCTCGGCAAGCCATGTGGCTGTCAATCGTCAAGACGACTGCACCGTCTCGCTGACACTCACGACGGCCACCGCGAGTGCCATCATCATCCGCGAACTCTTTGTGGGCGGATGTCAGCGCGACGACGGCTCGGGCTGGTTCTATCGCGACAAGTATGTCATCATCACTAACAACAGCGACCAGCGGGTGGTGCTGCCGGGATTGTGCCTGGCCATCGCAACGCCCTACAACAGCTATAGTCTGAACATGAACTATGACGAGTCGGGCCACTTGAACTACGAGAACGAGGGTTTCGTGCCTGCCGCCAGCAGTTTCTGGTATTTCCAGGGCGAGGAAGTGACGTTCGAGCCCTGGGAGGAGAAGGTGATTGCCCTGAACGGCGCCATTGACCACACGCTCACCTATTCCAACAGTGTCAACCTGGCTCGGCCGGAGTACTACTGCACCTTTGACATCGAGCGCTATAACAGCACCAGTGCCTATCCCTCGCCCAGCGAGCTCATCCCCACCAGCCACTACCTCAAGGCCGTGAAATACGGTGACCAGATGGAGTCGGCCTGGCCCTTGAGCAACACGTCGCCTGCCTTCTTCATTTTCACGCCTCCTGAGGGGATGACGCCGCTGGAGTTCGGTAACGATGCCTCCAACGTGTGGTATGATGAGGGCAGGGTGCTTGCCACCTTTGCCTGTCGCAAGGTGCCTGTCGACAATATCCTTGACGGCGTGGAGGTGTTCTCCACTGCATGGGATGAGGCTACCAAGCGCTTGACGGCAAGTGTGGATGTCGGTGCGGTTTATATGACGGCCCGCTATGGGCACACCGTCGAGCGGCGCATCGACGAGCACGAGACCGAGCGCCAGGGCCACATCGTCTATCTGGATACCAACAATTCGACCAACGATTTCTATGAACGCGAGCATGCATCGCTCAGGGACCGATAACAGCTATTCATCATGGGAAAGAAGATCTCACTGACATATCTACTGACGGCGTTGTTCCTGGCAACCTTCTTGGCGGCTCCCGCCCAGTCATGGCTCGACTATGACCAGGCGCTCGCTGATTACACCCTCTTGCACACTCGCAACGTGGCCGCCCTTACCACCTTCAATCCCGTTGACAGCTCACAGCATCTGCTGGGAGACGTCCGGTTGACCGCAGGGACAGCCCACGGCCACCTCGACGGCATCAACGTCGCGCCCCACAGCTGGGCTGCCGGGGCACGCGTGCGTTCCATTTACCGCATGAGCTCTCGCGTGGTGGTCAGGGGCAGTATGGACTACAATTACACCTGGGGCAAGAACGCAGGAGGCTCGGCGTGGATTGATCCTGAACTGATGCCGTTCAACATCACCGAGACCGATGACACTACCCGTGGCAACATCAGCCTGGAAGCTTACCGATTGAACGGCGAACTCGGAGTGGATGTAGGGCATGGTGTGAGTCTGGGAGCACGTTTTGACTACACAACGGCCAGCGGTGCCAAGAAGAAGGACCCGCGACACGTCAATTCGCTGATGAATTGCGTGGCCGGCTTCGGTACCACGTGGCACATCCAGGACTTCACGCTCGGTGGTGATTATCTGTTCTCCCGCAGGACCGAGGGCATGAAATTCAGCACCTTCGGCCGTACCGACAGGGTATATCACTATCTCATTGATCAAGGAGCCTACTTCGGCCGTGAGGAATCGACCGACGGCAATGGCTATGTGAGTGACGACAATGAGCGTCCACTGCTTGACATCAGCCACGGATTCTCGGTACAAGCGGCCTATCAGCATGGCACGTCGATTTGGGGTATTGAGGGCAACTGGGCCCATCGACACGGTCATTATGGGCTGGAGTCGCCGTCCATGATTGATTTCAACCGCCATAGCGGCAGCACGTGGGACGTGTGGTCGTGGTGGCAGCGCCATGCCGGCTCCTCGATGCAGCGCGTGACGGTCTCCTATAGCCACCAGGGCCTCAAGGACCGTGAGCGCACTTACTGCGTCATCACTGAGCAGGGCGTAACCGACATCCGCTACTATGATGACCGCCAGATCGGGGAACGCAGCTGTGACAGGATTGAGGCGACTGGTGACATGCGATGGGGTATCAGGCGCCAACTGCCCGCGTGGCAGGCTCAGGTCAGCGTGACGCATAGCCGCCGAAAGCTCACGGCCAGTCTCTATCCTTTCTATCGCCAGCAACTGGCGCACCTGACCGAATTCCTGCTGCAGGGTTCGCACAGCTGGCTCACGGCGCATGATCAAGTCTGGTCGCTGCGGCTGCAGGCAGGCTGGGCCGGCGGTGGTGGAACACCCTGCCGCGAGGGTTACTACCAAACGCCGAGTGCCGCTGCTGCAAAACCCTCGGATTATACGCTCTACCTGATGCGTCAATATGAACACCTCACCGCCCGGCGGCTGCTTGCCGGAGTCAAGATGCATTGGTCGGTACCGATTGCCCGTCAGCGCATGAGGGTTTATGCCGAGGCGGAATACCGTTATCGCCAAGCCTTTGACATCCATTATCTGGAGGACGGCTATCGTCATCAAGTGAGCCTGTCGGTGGGCTGCCGGTTTTGATAAATGAAGGTATAACTAACAATTAACCAATGTTTTATACGTTTAACAATTAATCAAGTGATTATGAAAATTTCTACAAAACTGAGTGCATTGGCACTGCTGGCCTGCGCCATGATGAGCATGAGCGCCCAGGCCGAGACGCAAGAGAATCTGTATGACTTTGCCAACAACAACCTCGACTTGGAGGTCGCTACTCCCGCCGACTGGGAAGATCCCGCCAAGGGTGTCATCAGCGGTCTCGAAATCCGCCAGGGCGACGTGGTCCTCACGTCAATCGACGGTGCCAAGGTGAACCGCATGTGGCGCACCAACGCTGGCGTGCAGTATCTGCAGGTAGGTGGCAAGATCACCATCACTGCCGATGAGGGCCGTGCAATCAAGATGGTCAACTTCACGGTGCAGAACTACAAGTTCTTCCTGGAGGCTCAGGAGGGCAACGGCACGCTTGATGCCGACAACTATGTGTGGACCGGTAACTCGACGAGCATCACGTTTGACAACGAGAATGCCGCCAACGAGTACAACACCCAGTCCCTGCTGCTGACCATGACGGTGACCACCGACGAGGCCGATGAGAACACCTATTCGCCCGTTGACACCGAGTATGCCGAGTGTGCCAACATCGGTGAGTTCCTCGCCCTGGAAGTGGGCACGGCCGCCAAGCTGACCTTGAATAACGCTCAGGTCAACGGAACCTATTGGGGTGGTACTTTCCTGGAGGACGTCACCGGCGCCGTTCAGGTAACCGCTAACATCAATGTTAACCGCAACGACGTGCTCAATGGCGTCATCTATCTCGTGCGCGGGCAGGACGACTTCGACACCGACCACATCATCCCCACGGCCGATACCGATGTCTTGACTTCGCTTGACGAGGTCACCATCACCAGCGACCAGGAACTGAATCCTACGGTGATGGACATCAATGTCCTGCCCGACAATGCTAACATGAGCATGCTTGTCAAGGTGCAGGCTGTTACCATCACCAAGCCCGGCCGCTTCTTCTTCATCACGACCGATGATGGTGAGAACATTCAGCTCGTCGACCAGATGAACGTGGGCGGTTATGACCTGGATGCCCTCGTTGACAAGAAGGTGAATGTAGCCGGTGTGTTCACCTGGAACATGGTGCGCTGGGCCATCTTCCCCACCAGCGTTGTTGAGGATATCAACACGGCTGTCACCACCATCATGGCCGATGAGCCTGCCGATGCCGACGTGTACACCATCACGGGCATCAACCTGGGCAAGGTTGACATCAACACCCTGCCCGCCGGCCTCTACATCAAGGACGGCAAGAAGTACTTGAATAAGTAAAGCCTTCTAGGCACAATTTCACATGTAATCCATATCCATTAAACTCATGATAACAATGAAGATGCTCAAGTATATAGTATTATCGCTGGCCGCCTGTGTCGCAATGACGGCATCGGCCTATGAGGAGACGTTGACGTTTGTCAAGGCTGACGGAACCACCGTCGCCTTCTCGACCGGTGGTCTGAAAATCACGTTTGACGAGTTGTCTCACGCGGTGGTCACCAACGACGAGACCAGCGCGTCGATCGACCTGGCCGATGTGGATTACATGTGTTTCGGTGAGGTGGAAACATACATCACTGGTGATGTGAATGCTGATAACGAGATCAATATTGCCGATATCAATGCGGTCATCGACATCATCTTGGCGAGCGGCTCTACTCCCTGTGCCGACGTGAACGGCGACGGCGAGATCAATATTGCCGATGTCAATGCCCTCATCAACATCATCCTGACCAACTGATTCCCCTCCCCGCCAGCCTTTAAGGGCTAAACGCTAGCCTTTCTACAGCGGCTATAGATATGATCATGTCTATAGCCGCTGTTTTATTTTATAATAAGGTGAATACCCGTGCATAAAAAGAAAATTCTTAAAAGATGTTAAAATATTTGGTGGGTTCAAAACTATTGTTATACCTTTGCAGTGTACTATTAAAGTAGTACACTAAGACAGTACAAGTTTAACCATTAAATATTATCTGTTATGTTAAGTATCAACAATATCAGCTTCAGTTACAACAAGCGAAGTGGCGACCTG
>JAEEGL010122607.1_pt1 | contig 10405 bp, 6 predicted proteins | sample 9134231 | NCBI WGS metagenome assembly JAEEGL01 (sample SAMN16246548, study PRJNA631951) | gut metagenome | biome: gut microbiome; feature: rumen; material: fiber-attached | host: Bos | place: Iran: Karaj | collected 2018-10
CTTTTGTAAAAGTGAACGTCACCCCGCCTTGACGGTATGGACGGTCACGTTGACGGGAGCGTCGTGGCCTGCGAACTTGTAGACCTGGCTGTCGAAGTTATCCATGGGATCATAGTCGGTGCCTTCATAGTTGGTCACGCGTGCGCCTTCGGAAGCCTTGCCTTCGGAATTCTTCATGTAGCCGCCGGCCACCAGAACACCCCAGTCTTCAGAGAAGATGCATTCATCGGGAACGTTCAGGGTCACCTGATCGCCGTCCTGGGTGAAGCTGCCGGTATACACGTAGCGGATTTCAAAGCGCATGGTGCCGTTTTCGTTGGTTACTTCCATCACTTCGCCAGCATCGTCAATATAAGCCATGAGCTTGGTGTATTCGTAGGTGCCGTCATCCTTGAGCACCAGGGTGTTCCGTTCGGTCAGGGCAAGAGCGGATACGAAACCGTTCATATCGGTATTTCCGGCCAGTTCTTCAGCGGAGAAGGAATGGGTATAGGTGCTTTCCGCCAGGGCGGCACAGCAGGACAGAGCAAGAACCAGAGCCAGGACCAGAGCAGCAAACTTCTTCATGGAAAAAATCCTCCTTCATATTGGGCGGGGTGTTCCCCGCTTGATGAGTGGAGGATAGCATGAATCTTCTGTTTTGGATGATGTTTGTCCTAAGTCGTCGTTTTTTCGTCCTGATTGACATCCGGGGCATGAAAAATGATCCTCAGCACATACATATTCTGTTCTGTATGGATATGTACGGTGCCACCGTACTGGGCAGCGGTGGAAAGGATGCTGCGGGTACCGATGCCGTGATTCTCTTTGTCCGCTTTGCTGGTTTCGGGGAGGCCGTCTTTCATGCTGACGGATCCTGCATAGGGGTTTTCGCATTGCAGCAGGATCAGGCCCTTCTTTTCGTGAACGGACAGATGGATAGAACGTCTGCTCTTTTCCTGAATGCGCAGATTCGCCTCGATGGCGTTGTCCAGAATGTTGGAAAGCATGGTATACAAATCCACGGATTTGATAAAGCTCAGAAGCTTTCCATCCGCCATCACGGACAATTCAATTGTCTGCTGGCTGCAGATCAGCGCCTCCTGCGTCAGCACCGTATCCAGGGCCTTGCTGCCGGTGTGGAAGGTGTTTTCATAGATTTCCACGGCCTGCTCGATTTCAGCGATGGCTGCACTTTGCTCCTCCGGGCTGCCGACGGTGCGCAGGGCGGTGATCTGGCGTTTCAGATCATGGCTTTTGCGGTTGATGAGGGCGATGTTTTCCTTGCTCATTTCATACTGTGCCTGGTGCAGGGTGTCCATGTGTTCCCGGGCCTGAATCTCCTGCTGCAGACGGAGCTGTTCTGCGCTGTGCAGTTCCTCATACATCAGCACTGTAATCAGCAGCCCGGTATACACTCCATGCAGCCAGCCCTCCTGTGTCTCGCTTACGCGGATGCTCAGGAAGTACATGACGGCCATGACCAGCACATACAGCGAGAGGGCACGCAGGGCCGAGTCCGGATAATGTCCGTTCCGGCAGATCTTTCGGACGAACAGCAGATAAACAGCCAGGCAGACCAGTGCAAGTTTGCCATAGGCAACAGGTTCTGCCGTCCACCAGGCAGGAGGGTCAGTCAGCAGATGGTCTCCGATCAGGTTGAGGCAGTGGGACAGGTGCTGGGTCATATAGGCGCAGATGATGCAGTAAGCAGCCTCATGGACGGTCACTTCGCTTACAAGACAGATGCCGGTGCCGTAGATGATGAAGATCAGCAGGTAGTGCAGTGCAAAGAAGAACACGGGCAGGAACGGATGTGCAGGCTGTTTCGGAAAGACGAGCATCCATATCCCGATCTCTGCCGCCATTGCCAGGGGAACCAGCGGAAACCGAAGAAACCACCGATCCCGTTTTTTCAGCGGAAGGACAAAAAAGCACAGCGCCACGGCCAGCTGCATGGGAAACCCGCTCAGGTACTGAAACAGCATGTCGCTGGTCATCATCAGAAACCCGCCTCCAAATAATCGGTGAACGCCTGCAGAAATTCTTTTTTCCGGTTGCGGCTGATGGGCAGCTCGTATCCGCCGATGAACACACTGTCCTTGCTGACCCGGTCGATGCGTTTCAGGTTCACGAGGTAGGACAGGCTGCACCGGGAAAAGGGCAGCCCGTTCAGCTCCGCTTCCGCATCACTGATTTTCGCCCGTTTCTCATAGGTCCCGCCGGAAGTGACGTATTTCAGGGTATGGCCGCTGACCTCGATATACAGCAGATCGTCCGTGGATACCTTGACCAGGTCGCTGTACTTTTTCAGGTAGACGGAAGTATGCGACTTTTTCTTTTCGGCTTCCCTCGCAGCCTTGTTCATCCTCAGCTCGAATTTGGCATATTCCAGAGGCTTCAGAATGTAATCGAACGCGTCGACCTCATAGCCGTTGATGGCATACTGGGCCATGGTGGTCACAAAAATCAGAATCACATCGCTGTCGCAGGCGCGGATGCGGCGGGCGGTCTCCAGACCGTTGAGCAGCTTCATTTGGATATCCAGAAAAATAATGTCCCATTTATGCCTGAAATCTTCCGCGATCTCGATGCCGTCCTCAAAGCAGGTGATTTCCAGCTCAACGCCATGGGCAGCCTGCCAGCGGCGCAGCATACCGGTCATCTGATCGCTGAATACCTTTTCGTCATCCACAACAGCAATGGATATCATGTTTTTTCCCTTCCTCTGCATTCCTTGATCAAGATTACGTATCGTGTTTCTCTGCTTCGGATTCTGGCCCCAAAGAGTGACGCACGCTTTTCGTTTTCACAAGAAAAACCTGCATTCAAGAATGGTCAGCGCAGGGGCCGCGTTTCGCTGTGTACAGTTTTCTTCCATTATTATAATTGTACATTTCTCTTTCAACAAGTATGGCAAATGGGGCTGTGCTTCCGGTCTGTGTCCATCTTTGCTTCATGGACAGACAAGGGGTGTCCGGGACCCCGTTGATCAAGGATTCAGGTATCATAAAGAATTTCTTCAGGACAGGAACCTGGTGACATCCTCGCGTTTAGGAGCAGTCCGGATTCCCGCGGACATTCTCTTTCCATGCGGTGTCCGAAAAGAAAAAGGCCCGGCGGAACATGATGATCCGCCGGGCGTTTCGATATGACTTACATAACGATGGTAATCTGGTCTCCGTCGGAGAGCATATCATCCGTCAGGATCATGGAATCGGCTGCTTTTCCGTTGATCAGCACGGACTGCACACCGCTTTCGTGGTGGGCCTTGTTATCCACCGTGATGTGCAGGTTCTTGCCGCGGAAGTATTTGTCCATGGTAAAGCCATCCCATTCGGCGGGAATGGAGGGAGAAATCCTCAGTCCGTTGGGTGTGGGGCGCAGGCCAAGAATACCCTCGACCATACCGACCATGACCGTGGATGCTGTTCCGGTCAGCCAGTGCACATGAGCGCGTCCGGGCTGCGGCGTTTCATGGCCTTCAATGAACTGGGAGTGAACATAGGGTTCAACCTCGCGGATTTCTGCACGTTCGTTGTAGGCAGCGGGACAGGATTCCTTAAAGTACTGGAAGGCTCTGTTGCCATGGCCCAGCAGGGCTTCGGCGAGGATTGCCCAGCCCTGGGACTGGCAGAAAATACCGCCGTTTTCCTTGGTGGTGGGGTTGAAGAGACGCATTCTTGCACCTTCGAAGTAGTGCTTTTTGTAGGTTGGAGCAAGAAGCTCGATGCCGTTGGGGGTGTTAAGGATGTCATAGACGGACTGCATGCTCTTTTCGGCCTGATCCCGGGTTGCACCGCCGGAAATGACGCTCCAGGACTGGGGATTGAGCCACATGGCGGCTTCGGGATCGTGCTTGCTGCCGATGACAGCACCTTCCTGGGTGTAGCCGCGCAGGAAGCGGTCATCCTCCCAGAAGAATTCATTGATCTTCCGGAGAATATCGGCGGCGGATTCCTTCAGCCATGAACGGTACTCAGCATATTCTTCACGGCCTTCCAGGAGTTCCTCCAGCTGCCGCATGGCCATATAGAACTGGAAGGCCACAAAGCTGCTTTCACCGGAGGCACCAAGAACGAGGCAGTCGTTCCAGTCGGCGTGCAGGCCGGCCGGCAGACCATGGAATCCGAGATGATGCATGGTAAAGTCAATGGAGCGCTTCAGGTGTTCAATGACCGTGCCTTCATCATAATCCGCAAACGGGATGACTTCATCGAGGAAAGCGAGGTCACCGGTTTCGGCAATGTACTTGTAGACGGTGGGGAAGAGCCACATGGCATCATCTGCGCGGTAAGCGGGGTGACCGGTGGAGCGGACATAGCTGTCCTGCTCCGGCGTGTCCTCGTGGCCGGGGTTGTGGTCAAACTTCACCAGAGGGAGACCTGCCCCATGGTGCACCTGGGCGGAGAGCATGAAGCAGAGACGTTCCTTGGCCATCTGGGGATCAAGATGAATAATGCCCTGGATATCCTGCACGGTATCGCGGTAGCCGTAGCCGTTGCGCTCGCCGGCATAGATGAGGCTGGCAGCCCGGGACCATACAAAGGTGGTAAAACACTGGAAGGCATTCCATGTATTGACCATCGTGTTGAGGTCGTGGTCCGGGGTTTCGATGTGCAGGTGGTCCAGTTTGCCGTGCCAGTAATCGCAGAGGGTCTTCCATTCGGCGGAGACAACCGCTTCCGGATCCGCATAGCGGGCCAGCAGGGCTTCGGCAGCCTTTTCACCCTTCTGTCCGAGAACGAATGCGATCGTCCGGCTTTCGCCCGGTGCGAGGGTCAGGACGGTGTGCAGGGCACCGCAGGGGTTGCCGTTGAAGTTGACGGTGTTGTCGAGTTTTCCGTCGAGCACACCCTGTGGTTCATGGAACCGGTGTACACCGAGGAAACGTTCCCGGCGGCCCGTATAGCTGACCACAGGATTGCCGGTCATGCCGAAAAAGCGCTCACGTCCGTTCTCCCCATCGGCATTCAGATCGCAGAACTGGTTGATGCGCTGGAGAATATGATCCTTATGGAATTCCGTGACGGTGATAAACTGGGTATACTGCATGTTCACCAGGTCCTGGGTATAGAAGCTTTCCGTTGTGAATTCGCAGTACCCGAAGACACCGATTTTCCTCTCGGTCCTGCCCTGATTCGTGACGCGGACGCACCAGACCTCATGGTCCGTGTTGAGCGGAACATAGTACAGGACTTCCGAGTGGATGTCCCTGTAATCGGCCTGAATCGACGTATAGGCTGTACCGTGGCGGGTTACGGTGTGGAAATCCTTCAGGTCCTTTTCCACCGGACGCCAGGAGGCGGACCAGAAATCGCCGTCCGCTTCATCCCGGAGATAGACATATCTTCCGGGCTCGTCGAACTGGTTGAAGGTGTAGCGAAGAATACGTCCTGCAGCACCGGATTTGACAAAGCTGTAGCCGCCTGCGTTCTGCGTGACAATGGCACCGTAGGCGGGAGAGCCGAGATAGTTGGCCCAAGGCATGGGTGTGCGGGGGTCGGTAATGACATATTCTCTGCGAAGGTCATCAAAATAGCCGAACTGCATAGGGAACCTCCATGAAGATAGAATCTGTAAAGGGTTAAGTGTAATATTCTTTGAACAGACCCTATGTCCTCTGTCTCTCGGGCCATTTTTTGCGAAAAAACAGAAGAAACAACAAAAATGCAAAACCTGCGGGACGGGAGAAAAACGGCTGTATGCCTTGCAAATAAAGGAATTCGGCCTGCAGAACCGTAATTTGCACTACTTGACAGGAGGGACGGATTCGTTTATTCTTCTGGCAATTTCATACGAAAACGATGAAGGCATTATGTTTTCTGTGCTGATTTCAGAGAGCCGGCGGAAGGTGCGAGCCTGCAGACGAACAGAAAAACAGTCTCATGCCTGAGTGATTTCCTGAACCTGCTTCACAGTAAGGAAAAACGGAAGCCCCGTTATCAAGGCAAGGCGCTTGTTGGAGCGCTGAAGAGTGGCCGCAGTGCGGCAATCCGGGTGGTACCGCGATGAAAGATCGTCCCAGAAGCTTTGAGCTTCTGTTTTTTTTCATCAAAAAACCTGTTTTCAGGACCGGCATCCCGGATGTACCTGAAAGGAAAAAGAACAGCCGACAGGCTTTCACCCATGGACAGGAAGAGACAGAGGAAAGGATGGTTCCCCCTATGAAAACCATGAAGATCATCGACATGACACTCAGAGAGACAGCCGGTGTGCGTGAATCGGCGCTGACATTCAAGGAAAAACTGGAAATGGCCCGTAGTCTGGACCGGCTGAAGGTGGACGTAATCGAACTGCCGATGATTACAGGCGGAAAGCCGGATCAGCTTTCCAATAAGACCATTGCATCCCTGGTGACCGGAACGCTGTCCGCCACCGTGGGGATCATCGGGGATACCGTGGCGGAAACCTGGGAGAGTATCCGCAGTGCAAGACAGCCGCAGATGAATGTCCAGGCCCCGGTTTCTCCGGTTCAGATGGAGTATGCCTGCCATCTGAAGGCACCGGCCATGCTCAACGCCATTTCCGAGCAGGTGAAGAAGTGCCGCTTCTACTGTGAGAACGTGGAGTTTACCGCGCTGGATGCGACCCGTGCTGAAAAGGACTTCCTGTTCCAGGCTGTCCGGGAAGCTGTGGCTGCCGGTGCAAGGTATATCACGCTGTGTGATACGGCTGGCGTCATGATGCCGGACGAGTTCGGCGCCTTTTTCCGGGAAGTCCGGAACGCCGTGGATACGGAGGGCGTGGAATTCTATGTGCAGCCCTCGGATGCCATGAGCATGGCAGCAGCCTGCGCGGCGGCAGCCGTGGCGAACGGCGCAGACGGTGTCAAGTGCACGGCCGCACCGGCGGGTTTCCCGACCCTGGAACAGATGGCGAGGTTTGTGGAAATCAAGGGAAGCGCGATGGATATCGCCATTCACCTGCGCACGACCGAGCTGACACGGACCGTCACTGCCCTCCGCCGCATTCTGGAAACCCAGAAGAATGAACAGAGCCCCTTTGACAATGCCGTGCACACGGATATGGCCAATGTCTGCCTGGATGTGAACGATGAGATCGGCGAGGTCATCAAGGTGGTGCACCAGCTCGGGTATGATCTTTCGGACGAAGACAATGCCAAGGTGTACGAGGAGTTCAAGCGCGTCGCGGCCAAAAAGCATTTTGTGGGCACAAGGGAACTGGATGCTATCATTGCGAGTACCGCCATGCAGGTGCCCTCCGCCTATAAGATTGAAAGCTATGTCATCAACAGCGGCAATGTGATCAGCGCCACTGCGAACATTACCCTGGAAAAGGATGGACAGAAACTGAAGAGCGTTGCGGTCGGCGACGGCCCCGTGGACGCAGCTTTCCTTGCCATTGAACAGATCATCGGACATCACTATGAACTGGATGATTTCCAGATCCAGACCGTGACCGAAGGCCGTGAGGCCATGGGCAGCGCACTGGTCAAACTGCGTGCCGGCGGAAAGCTGTATTCCGGCAACGGCATCTCCACGGATATCATCGGTGCGTCCATCCGGGCGTACATCAGTGCCCTCAACAAAATTGTGTATGAGGAAGCCTGAGATCATTCCAAGACAGGATGTCATACGAGTAGGAGGACTTCATTGTGAAACTCTCTTTTTCCATTCAGAACTGGGACAACCTTACCTGGAGTGAATGCTGTGCATCCGCTGCGGATGCGCATCTGAAGGGGATTGAACTGTATAATCTGGATTCACCGATGCTCAGCGGCAAAACAAGCCCTGCGAACCCGGAACTCGCGGCCGTAACCCGGCGGGACCTGGTACGGCAGGACCTCTGCATTCCCTGTGTGGGCACCGTGGGCGACTTTACCGGTCCTGGATTTGCATCCGAGCTTGCGGAAGCCATGGAAGTCGCCATGAATCTGGGAACGGAAAACATCGTGATCCACACGAACGAAGGCGACCAGGCTGTCTGTGAACAGGCTGTGGATCTGCTTCTGGATGTGATCGGGGAACAGCCGGTCCGTCTTTTGGTGGATACCGTTGGTGCGTATGCGGATACCGGCCGCCTGCGGGAGCTGCTCAACCGCTATGCGGATGACCGGCTGTGCGCATGCTGGAACATGCCGGCCACCTGCCTGGCAGGGGAAAGCGCGGAACAGACGATCACCAACCTTGGCGCATATACCTTCCATGTGCATCTGCATGACTACCGCATCGAGGACGGTGTGGTCCGGCCCGAGCTGATCGGGGAAGGCGAACTGCCGATGCAGGATCTGATGGATGCGCTCCGCTCGGTCAACTATGACGGATTCATTTCTCTGCAGTGGAATCCGGAGTGGATGGAAGGTCTGGAGGATATTGAGATTATCCTGACCCATTTTGTCAGCTGCCTGGGCCGTTTTGAGAGCACACGTCTCAACCGCAAGCATCTGTGGTGGAACAACGCGCATACCGGCAATTATGTCTGGAAAAAAGGCTCCCTGATTGACAAGACCTTTCCTCAGGTGCTGGACACCATGGTGGAGGAATTCCCGGACCAGCTGGCCATCAAATTTACCACGCTGGACTACACCCGGACGTACCGTCAGTTCCGTGAGGACGTGGATGAGTTTGCCCGTGCCCTGGTGTCGCTGGGCGTCCGGGCAGGAAGCAAGGTGACCATCTGGGCGACGAATGTTCCCCAGTGGTTCCTGACCTTCTGGGCTGCAACCAAGATCGGCGCGATTCTGGTGACCATGAATACCGCCTACAAGATTCATGAGGCAGAGTATCTTCTGCGCCAGTCCGATACGCATACGCTGGTGATGATTGACGGTTACCGGGACTCGAATTACCGTGAGATCATCAATGAACTGTGCCCTGAACTGAAGGACAACAAACCGGGCTCTCCCCTGCATGCAAGGCGTCTGCCTTTCCTGCGCAACGTGATTACAGTGGGCTTCCGGCAGCCCGGTGCCCTGACCTGGGAAGAGTCGCTGGAGTATGCATCCAAGACCCCCATGGCGGAAATCCGCCGCATGGCCGCTGCCGTGGATGTCAACGATGTCTGCAATATGCAGTACACCTCCGGTACCACCGGATTCCCCAAGGGCGTCATGCTGACCCATTACAATGTGGTCAATGACGGCAAGGCCATCGGTGACGGCATGGATCTTTCCACGGCGGACCGGATGATGATCCAGGTGCCCATGTTCCACTGTTTCGGCATGGTGCTGGCCATGACTGCCACCATGACCCATGGCGGAACCATCCTGCCCATCCCGTATTTCTCCCCGAAATCGTCGCTGGCCTGCATCAACAATGAACATATCACGGCCTTCCACGGCGTTCCGACCATGTTTATCGCCATGCTGGCGCATCCGGATTTCCCGAAGACGGATTTCTCCTACATGCGGACCGGTATCATGGCCGGCAGTCCGTGCCCCATCGCCGTGATGCGTGACGTGGTGGAAAAGATGCACATGCCGGAAATCGTGATTGTCTACGGCCAGACGGAGGCATCCCCGGGATGCACCATGAGCCGTACGACGGATTCGCTGGAAGTCCGCGTGACAACCGTGGGCAGCGCGTTCCCGGAAGTGGAATGCAAGATTGTCGATCCCGAGACCGGGGAGGACTGCCCGGACGAAGTGATTGGTGAATTCGTGGCCAGGGGCTATAATATTATGAAGGGCTATTACAAGATGCCCAAGGCAACCGCTTCGGCCATTGACAAAGACGGCTGGCTGCACACCGGCGACCTGGCGTGCCGCACGCCGGAAGGCAATTACCGTATTACCGGCCGTCTCAAGGATATGATTATCCGCGGCGGTGAAAACATTTATCCCAAGGAAATCGAAGAGTTCATCTATACCCATCCCAAAGTCAGCGACGTCCAGGTCATCGGTGTGCCGGACAAGGCAATGGGTGAGGAAATCATGGCCTGCATTATCCTCAAGGAAGGCGAGACCATGACGGCGGATGAAATGAAGAAGTATGTGCTGGATCACATGGCCAAGCACAAGGTGCCGAAATATATTGAGTTTGTCGATGGTTTCCCGATGAATGATGCGGGCAAGATCCAGAAATACAAGATGCGTGAACAGGCCATTGAGAAGCTCGGTCTCCAGAAGGATGCCAGCATTGAAACGGCCTGATGCCCGGGTTTTCAAAGGAGCGGCCGCATGAGGAGAATCATTGACGCGCACTGCCATATTTATCCCGATGGAATCTCCAGAAGAGCCGTGGACGCGGTGGACAGGTTTTATGACGGCCTGCCTTCTGACCACTATGACGGGACCGTCCAGACGCTTCTGCGGGTGGGCAGGGAAAACGGAGTGACCCACTTCGTGGTGCACTCGGTGGCGACCCGGCCGGAACAGGTCCGGTCAATCAACCAGTTTATTGCCCGGAGTGTCCGGGAAGCAGATGGAGCCTTTGTGGGTATGGGAACCCTGCATCCTGAAAGC
>JAEEGL011024953.1_pt1 | contig 10405 bp, 3 predicted proteins | sample 9134231 | NCBI WGS metagenome assembly JAEEGL01 (sample SAMN16246548, study PRJNA631951) | gut metagenome | biome: gut microbiome; feature: rumen; material: fiber-attached | host: Bos | place: Iran: Karaj | collected 2018-10
CGTGCGTATGCGCTAAATGGCATCGCCATGCCCTTCGTCGTTTATGCCTGTCTGCAAGCCTAATCATACCTTCTACTATACGTCACTTTTCCGCCGATTGCAATCCGCGCAGAGCATCTGGCAGTTCTCCGCAACGGTCTTGCCGCCCTTCGCCATGCTCGGTTGCCTTCAAGCCTGTAGTGGTCGGGAACCATGAAGTTCATGTTGCCGTAATTGTAGCCAAGCCAGAGCTGGTTCGACATGAAGTAAGGGAATATCTCCTTGGCCTTTGCATGGAAATTGTTGCCGAGAATCAGAAACTTCTTGCCCCGATTGATGAGCAGCGGAAGAAAATCAAGAAAGCGCGAGAACGGCGGATTCGTCACTACGATGTCCGCCTCGTCGAGGAGGCACAGACATTCGGGGCTGTCGAAACTGCCGTCACCTTCCAGTTCCTTGACGGCGATTTCCTCGTCATCCACCTCGTTGTTGCCGTTGGCGTCGCCGTCGTAGATCTGATAGACGGCCCGTTCGCACTTCTTGACGGTGAAGAGGTCCACGTCCTGGCTCTTGTAGCACGTCGCAATTACGCGCTTCAGTCCGAGGATCTCGAAGCTCCGCGTGAAGTACTTGAAGAAGTTGCTGCTGCGCGGATCGTCGCAGTTGCAGAGCACGGTCTTGCCCGCGAACTGCGAGCGGTAGTGACGCACCTCGTCCTCAATGTCGGACAGCTGCGTGTAGTGCTCGTCATTCTTCTCGTTCTTCGAGCGGTTGATTGTCGTGTTCAAAGTTCGTTTCATGGCTGGGACTATTATAGCAAATTCAAATTGGTGGTGTTATTCTCACATTTGTAGGGTCTGGGTCGCCTCCCTTACTCTATGGTAACAGCCGAAGAATAATGATGCGAGTCGTATATATATGAGATCGAGTAAGAACTGAAGTCATGTTTGAGTCGTAAAACGATATTATCCGAGGTTTCTGTAACATCAGCTCCCCTTGATGTATAGATTATTGACATGGCATTTGTTTCTACTGTAAATTCAGCTCCCCAGGCATCATGCTCCGGCGGCATTGTTCGATGTCCTTTACATATTTCGTTGGCATAGTGCAACAATGACTTCACCGTTCTCTCATATTTTGCATGGTTCTGAGATTCCTGCCAGCGTTTCGCCGCGAAAGTTATGCCGCAAGCCACAATAGCCGCAATGAGTATGAATGGTAATGCCTTTTTCATCTCGCTTTGGGATATGCCCCTCCATAATTATATTTGTCTGAATCGTATCGTTCCGAATGTTGCAGAGAAGAATTCCAAAGCGTATTATATTGACGCTCGAGTTCGTCTTTCATTTCATTGCATTTATTGCACAAATTCTTTCCGTCAAAATCATTAAGTAAATGTAAAAACGCAAATAGTGCATTGAACGAATTCCAATGATCCATCTCGTGAGCATATGCGGCACTCCATTCCTTTGCGTTAGACCGATCTTTCCCCCATTTGTCATTATATCGTCTCTTTCGCTGATTCCAACTCGGCATGTTCGGTGTTAATATCTCAATTCTTCGCGAAGCCTTTCCTTCAATATGCAACACACCATTCCAAGAACACGAGAATGAAACATGCGCCATTGGAATGAATACCGCCCGAGATTTTGTTGAGATACGATCCCGGACGACTAGGTTGTCTTCTGTAATTGTTATATGTTCGCCTAGCGTATCGACAAAAACAATTGGATTATTATCACAAAATCCATATAGGTTTGGCCCACCATTTTCCTCAAGCGGATCGCGGTTGAGCCAGATACGCCAATATGGCGAATAGAAGCGGTAGCCGTAGTAGTACAAGCCTGTTTTAGCGTCAAAGTATTTTGTCGAGAACCGATGGCGGAAGAAGTCGGCGAGTGGACCAGATTGCGAAATGATGCGCCCGAAGTCGTCGTATTCGTAGGCAGCGACCACGTTACCGGATTCGTCAATGTACTTCGTGACGTTGCCGTTGTTGTCGAACGTGGGGAAATAGAACTGCCCGTTGCTTGAGACAGCGAGCAACCCGCCTACGCCGCCCGCGTCCTGGAGCGAATCGGAAAGATCAAGTCCCCAGAAGTACTGTATCTCGGCCACGTTGGTTGTGCCGCCGTCGATTGCCGTAGCCGTCTCGTGGATCAGGTTCCAGTTGTCGTATGCGAATGTGCGGTACTCGATAGTGTTCCATTCGTATATCTCGACCGGGGGGGATGGCGGCGGGGCCGTGGTGACGGATAGCCGCTGAACCGTCTTCGATATTCTGCGGTGGCGGTAGTCGTAGGCGTTCAGGACGCGGATCGCGCCGTTGGTGAGTGAGGATGACGTGATTGAAGCGAGCTGGTCTTCTGCGTCGTATGAATAGTTCCATGTGCCGTCGGAGGATAGGCCGCCATCGGGCGTGTAGGCAAACGTGGTAGGCGGCGCGATGGGGGCATCGCGCCCTACCATCTGGTTCAATGCGTTGTGCGTGAACGTGTTGGTCGTCAAGTTGTCGCTGAAAAGGACATGGTTGCCGATGTCGTCGTAGGCGTGGGCGTAGAGGTTCGAGCCGATGGCGGCGGAGACAACCTCGCTGCGGTTGTTGTAGGCGAAATGAGCGTCAACGGACGAGACGCCTGTTGTCCCAGTTCTGCGGGTTGTCGGGCGGGCGAGCGCGTCAAAGGTGTATGCATTGGAATCGACCAGCGATGAATTGAAGCAAGTCGCGCAGTTCGTGACAAGGTTGCGGCGGAACTCATCACGTTCAACGATTCGACGAATTGCGCTGCCGTTCGGCGTCGTGATCGTGTAGCCGCAGTTGTAGCCCGCCACATTCGTATAGGCGACGGAGAAGGATCGGTCCGCAGAATTGGTTGCGATGATTCGCGAAATGCGCCCGTCTGCATCGTATGCGTAACCGACGCCTCCCTTGGTCTCGCCGTTGACGGCGAGCGCGTAGCCTGTCGGACGGTCGAAGGCATCGTAATCGCGGGCAATGTCGTTCGTGGCCGCGACGAAGTACGTCGCTCCCTGTACGCCGGTGACACCGTCGCCCTGGATGAACATTTCGCCAAGCATTTTCGAGTTGAAGCCGTACACATGCCGCCAGATGTTTCCGGCGGCATCCTGCACGTTCGTCGCGTTGCCGTAGGCGTCGTTCTGGATTGCATGGTCCATGTCCGGTGAAGAGTATAGCACACCCGTCAAGCGGCGCTGGGTGTCGTAAACGTTCTCCTTCCAACTGCCGCTGGCATAGGTTGTGCGGAGCGGGAGATTGTCGGGGGTGTAGGTGTAGTGGACGGCCGAACCGTCGGCGTAGGTCTTGGAAAGGCAGAGGCTTGTACGCGGATCGTAGGACCATGTGGTCGTGTCGCCGTCGGTCGCGACGGGGCGCGACCCTCCCGCGTCGCGGAACGTGGTCAAAGATGTACGGCGGCCTGCCGTGTCGTATGTGTAGCGCACGGGATAGGTTGCACCCCATTCGGCGACGACGTTGCCGAGCGGATCATAGGTCTTGTAGACCGTGTTGCCATGGGCATCGGTCGTCGAGACACGGTTGCCGAGCATGTCGTAGGAATAGGTTTCGGAAACCACTTCGTCGCCGTTGGTGTAGGTGTGGGCGGCAAGGAGGTCGCCGATTGCCGCATAGTCGAACGACTGAAGCGGTAGAAAATTCCCTTCCCCGATCTGACGCGAGGTTACAGTTACACGGGCGAAAGCATCATAGAAATTACTTACGGTCGTGTCGCCTGTTTCCGTGGAGAGAAGAACGCCATGAAGCGAGCGGCGGACGATTGTCGGGGCGACGGACGAGGTGACGGTTTCCGTCTCTATGCCGGTTACGGGATCAAAGGAGGCGATGGTTTCGGTCACGGCGCCGACAACGGGCGAGACGCCCGTTGTCCCAGTGATCACGACCGTATGGCGGCGGCAGGCGTCAGAGAGGCCGGTGAGCTGCGTGCGGGTGATGGAGAGGGAGTTCGTGGACGGGCCGATTACGGTGGAGGTGACGACACGCCAGACGATGTTGGACGCATCCGTCTCGTATGCCGTGTCGGTGCGGTTGGTGACGCCGTCAAGAACGGTACCGACCTGTTCGCCCCAGTCGTTGTAGAGGTAGGTGGTGGTACGTACGATATCGCCTGCCGTGTAGATGGATTCGAGGATGCGGGCGGATGCGCCGTCGTAGGAGTTGGAGGTGATTGCGGTCGCCGAGGACGGCGACCCTCCCGGCGCCGTACATGGTGTTGCGACCGTGACGAGGCGGCCGAGGAGGTCGTAGGTCGAGACGGAGTTGGTGACGACACCGTTGTCGGAAGATTCGGTGACCACGTATTCGATGCGGCGGCCGGATTGGTCGTATTCGTCGAAGCGGCGTTCTTCCGACCAGACGGCCGCAAGGGGCAGCGGCCCATCCGGCGAAGGCGGCGGGCAGGGAGCTGCCTGCCCTACCCACTCGCGGCGAAGGGACGAGCCACCGCCGAGGTACGAGCGTCGCTTGGTCGTCAAGGCCACCACGCCGTTGGTGGATATCGTCTCGGTCGTTTCGGTATAACGGCCGTCGGTGATGTCTGTACGCGTGAGTGTCGTCGTTCCGCGCTCATCGGTGCGGATTGCGTAGTCGGATCCTCCGTAAGGGTAGGTTGTGGTCGTTTGGGACATCTGGGACAATTGGGACGATTGGGACGGGATGGTGGCCTCGCCTGGCGTGGAACCAGCGTAGGTTACGGTGTTCGTCTCGCGGCCAAGTGCGTCGTAGAAGTGCTGGGTCACTCGGAAACCATTCGCAACCTCATCGAGCCATACGTCCTCCATCGCGTTGTAGAGGTGGTCGGTGCCGGTCTGGGCGGAACGGAGAACCTTGCGTCCTTCGCGGTCGCGCTTCCACAAGAGGCGGCAGCAGGAATAGGCGTTCGTGAGCGACGTGCCGTCAAGATAGGTCGTGGAGCGGAGACGGTTCTGGTCGTCATAAATCGACTGCTCGTCGGCGATGATCGTGTCGCCATCCGTGAGGCGTACCGTCTTGCGGAGAATCGTGCCGTAGGAGGCGTCGCGCTCGATGACTTCGTAGATAGGGAATGCGGCCACCGGGGATGGCACCCCTCCCGCATTCGGGCCGTAGCGCCGCGTCTCGCAAGTCAGTATCTCATCGGCAAACGTGTAGGTGTTAACGGTCAGTACGCCGTCCTCGTCGAGAGATTCCGCGACGGCATTGCGCATCAAGAGCGGAGTCCAATATCCCGTATCGGTGTAGGTGATCTCGCAGGAGTAGGCGTCAACGGGCGAGACGCCCGTTGTCCCAGTGCGCCAGGTCTCGCGCTTGACGGCGTCGTAGCCGTTCAGGACGAGACGCGTGTAGCGCATCCGCGTACTGGCGATGAGCGTCGCCACGCCATTTGTCACCACGTAGCGCGTCTCGATGCGCGGCCTTGCGGCGTCGTCAGGGTCGCGGGAGTCGCCGGGCAGCGGAGTGTAGTCGCGGATGGTCGCGAAGGCGTTCTCCAGCGCCGACAGGTCGAACGGCCCGTCCGGTGCCGCGCGCGGGATGTCCGTCGGCATCTCGGAGTTTCCGCGCTGCTCGACGCGCAGCGTCTCGTGCCCGTCCTCGTCGTAGTCGGAATAGACCCAGGGTCGGGCGTTGCCCCAGACAAGGTGGGGCTGTCCGTGCCGGGCGGAATGCGAGGGGTCGTCCCAGTATACGGCCTGCGTCACCTTCCAGCCGAGTCCCGTCCATTCGGACCTGTAGGTTTCGCGAGACACGGCGTTGTCGTGCTCGCCGACGCGGTTCTTCCCGACATAGACGGATGAAAGCATAATGCCATTCGCGTCGGTCACGGTGCGGGTCTCGTCCGTGAAACCGCCAAATTCGCCGAAGAAACTACCGTACGTCTCAAGGTGCGTGCCCACGTCCGCGATGTTGTCGAACTGCGTCCAGTCGCCGTCGGAGTACGTGTAGGTCTCGTCCGACATGACGTTGTCCAGCCTGCTGATCTTCCGGAGACGCACCTGCGACGGGTTGCCGTTTACGTTCACGATCTCCCACGTGTGCTCGAGCGTCTGCGCGGCGGTGTCGTAGATCGTGATTCGCGCGCCGTTGGCGATGTTTTCTATGCGCAGGTCACGCCCCCTCGAATCGTAGCACACGATGCGACGCGTTCCGGAGATGGCAGTCTCCTCGATGAACGCTTCCGGATGCGACATCAGGCTGAACGTGGTCTTCGAGATGCTGATCGGGCCGTCGGAGGAGAACCATACGAAGCCCGCGACCTGTCCCTTGACGGGCGCGCCGAGCGGGATGCGGAACTTCAGCGATCCGAGCGACGGCCCCTCAAGCGCGTCGCAGTTGCCGTCCGCGCAGTCGGTTTCGCAGCTGTCACACTCGTCCGCGAGAAAATTCTCGTGGTACTCCGTGGCGCACAGTGCGTCGCTGCGCACGTGCTCCTCCGCCCGGGACCACACCTGGACGCCGTCCACGAAGACCTTTCCCGTGTCGCCGACGGATGACACGGTTATGACGCCGTCCTCCCCGGCTCCGCTCGACACCTCAAGCGCGCACCAGCCGTCGTACCAGCCGCCGCCCCAGTCCCGGTACCACTTTCGGCGCAGACACGCCGTATCGAGCGGATAGGTGTCCTCCTCGTAGTACGCGTCCTCGTCCCAGTCGTACCCCAGCCCGTCGCAGGCGCAGCCGTGTCCGGCGCACGCCCAATGGACGGACGGCGAAAGGACCACCAGCATCTCGTCGCCGCCGCTTCGCGTGCCCGCGCGCGCGGAGCGGGAAGAGACCGCGTCGAAGTCCAGGCCGGGGCACGAGATCCAGAACGTCCCAGGACGCCGGACGGCTATCGTCCCGCCCGCATCGTCGCCGTAGAACGTGAGGTCGTCGTCCCAGAACCCCATCTCGTCGAACCAGCCCATGTCGCTTTCATCCGATCCGGGCGGCTCATGGCACGGGCGGAGCGAGCGATCCACGGACAAGCCGACCTGCGACGCCGAGCCGTCGAGGAACACGCGGTACTTCGCGCCGCTGTGCCCCGTGATCTCGCGTCCGCCCACCATCCGAAACTCCGGCACGTAGGCCATCAGATAGAGCGGCGACGGCGAACAGACCATCGATGCGCCGCAGGACGCCCTCAGGCGCAAAGTCAGCTCGTACGGACGGTCGTCCGCAGCAAGCGGGATGCGGAAGCTGTCGCCGTAGAGAGAAGCCGAAACCGATCCGCAGATGCCTTCGCCCGCGTCCCATTCGAGAACCATCCCGTCAAGGCTCCATTCTGCTGCGGCGGCGGGCGAAGCCGACACGAAGAACTGCTGCCACGCGGTCGAGCGGTAGATGGAAAACGTCCGTTCCCAGACGAGGTTGGTGGCATCCGCCGGCCAGTCGGCGGCGAAGGCCCCGAAAAGCTCCACCGAGACGAGAGAATCCGCCGCGACGACGTTTGCGGACGGTACGGCGAGCGTCGGGTTGATTCCCGCCAGGATCTTGGCGCCGATGCTGAAACCCGTGGCATCCCGAACATCTGCCGAATTGTAGGCGTTCGTGCCGCCGAACCAGTGCGTTTCGTAGGCGTCGGGGATGTCGTCGCCGTCAAGGTCGGCAAGAGACGTCGGCACGGTAGGATCGGGGTCGGAGCCGTCAACAAGTCCATCGCCGTCGGTATCGCGAACAAGCGGATCGGTACCCGCCACCATTTCGTCCGCGTCTGAGATGCCGTCGTAGTCCGTATCGGGCATGTTTGGGTCGGTAAACGACCATAGCCTCTCGTGGGTGTCCGTGAGGCCATCGCCGTCAGTGTCGAAGTCGGCGGCGAAGCGGTAGAAGCCGAGACCATTGAGAGAATCGAGAAACCAGGGAAGCGCGGACGCGTCCACATTGTTGGTTGTCACCGTGAATGTGCGGAGGTTGGTGCCAAGCGGCATCGCGAACGCGCCCAGAGGCGTCCAGCGCGGCTCGGCGAGATTCGTGGAGGAGAAGAGATAGAGATTGCGCGATGCCGCATAGTCAAACAGAATGTTGGAGCACGCGACCTCGAATACCAACGTCGTGTTGGAGTGATTGACCGCGAATTCCCGGATGGCGATCAAGTTGGGCACCGAGGCGAGTTCCGTCGGCAGGCTGCGCGGCCCACTTCCTTCTTCATTCTCCATTCGCCATTCTCCATTTCCCGTCCCGCCTCGGTCGCCGGCCTTCTGCGCAAGGTTGGCGGTGACAGCGGATAGCGTCGCAAGCACAAGCAGGGTTGCTGGACGCAGCTTCCAAAGCGACCATCGGGAAACCTTCTGCGCAAACAAAACCAAAGAAGACATCGCCACAATGCCGCCTAGCGCAACTACGACAAGACTCACAAGCGATGGTGTAATCGCCATCGCATGTCTCACAAATTGCAAGAATGTATAATCTGTCATGTCCAGTTCTTCTCCCCCCAGGTACTTGTATCCTGAAGAAGTGCAGACATTATACGGCGATTGTGCAGCCGTCGTTCGTAAGCACAAGGGCCTCGCTCATTGCGCTGCCGACGTCGTGGAAACACATTGCCCCAACTTCTCGCCATCTTCCCTTCCCGCCCTCATCACGCAAAACAGCATCACGATCTCGATCACGTTGCGGTCGATGAACATGAAGTGGCTTTCGCCGGTGTGGCCAAAGTGCGGCGGGTTGAGCAGATACATGAGCGCGAAGTAGGCAACACCGAAGATTGCCGCCGGACGCACAAGACGGCCCAGCATCAACAGCACGCCCGCAATCAGCAAGCCCCAGGCCAGGCAGGCGTCCACCGCCCCCATTGCGGCGGAATTGCCGATTGCGCGAAGCGCATCCCCGAACAGCCACCGGGCGCAGCGGAAGCATCCCGCCCACGAATAGTCGTACGTCGAGGTAAGCGCCCAGACACCCATGTACGCGAGATGCCATCCGAGCGCGAAGCGCAGCGCCGTCCTCGTGAAGCCCTCGCACTTTTTCATTTCAGGCCACTTCATTTCGACGCCCCCTTTCCGTCCTTCGCCGCATTCGGTAGGGCGGGCTGCCCCTTGCCCGCCGCTTTCGCTGGTTTCTTCATGATTCCATTGACCGTCTCAACGATGCGATAGTCGAGCAGGTCTATCGCGACCGCCGCCGCGCCGCCGTCAACGGCAAACTTGTACGCCTTCGCGGGATCGATAGCCCCGCCCGCGAGACCGCGAATCGCCACCCACGGTTCTTTGCGCGTCTTCATGTAGGCCGCCGTTGCGACGGGATCGGCGCACCAGATGCTGTTGCATTTCGTCTCCATCGTCGCCGCCGGATAGTCGAGCGAATGGTAAGCCAGCACCCAGTAGTCTGGCACAATGCCATTCTCCACGCAGAACTTGACCGTCGCCACGTCCTCCGCGCCCACGCCGACGGGAAGTTTCGTCTCCGCAAGCGCGGCAAAAAGTTTCTTCAGTCCATCCACGTCGCCCTTCTTCGCGAGCGCGTCCGCAACCTCTGGGCGCAGATAGACGCCCTTTGCGCCATCTTTTGCGGCCAGCGCCGCGTCCTTCGCGTCCGCGCAGTTAGCAAAGAACTTCAGGTCGCCGGCCACGGCCGCAGCCGCCGCACGCATGGGCGCAATGAATGCCGGCTCGACAAACGCCGCGTCGATGCCGCAGTGGAGGCAGTAGCGCACGGTGCGGGGCAGCGTTGCGCCGGAGTTGTAGCGGCGCATGAACTCGTCCGTCCAGATTAGGTCGCGGGCGTGGGCGTGCCCCGCGATCAGATCGCCGCCGAGCGCGAGCCGCGAAATCTCCACGCCGCCGATCTTCGCCTTCTCCGCGAATGGCGCCTTGAGCGCGGCAAGCGCCGTGAACTCGTGCACCTTCACCGTGGCGGACGTGACGGCCTCAACCTTCTTGAAGCCCCCGGCGCGATACTGCATCCAGACGCAGCCGCCGAATAGCGCCAAGACGATTCCACCCGGCAGCAGCGTACGCAGGTAACCGCGCCAGCAGGGCAACACGGCAATCAACAGAAGCCCCAACGCTTCGATGGCGTTGCGCTCAAGGACAAAGAAGCGTCCGTCCGCACCGGAAAAGGCCGTCGCGAACGGCTCCGGCGGCTGGCAGCAGTAGAACATCGCCATGAGCGCAATGCCGAAAAGCGCCGCAACGCGCGCGAGTATGCCCGAAACGAGCGCAAGGCCAATGGCGACAAGTCCCAGCTGGACGGCCCAGTCGCCCACAGCCACAATCCATCCCTGTGCGGACATCCACTTGAACAGCGGCGCGAGCGGTCCCTGCGCGGCGGTCAGATAGGACGCGCAGCTCCCCTCCCCCTTCTGCATCAGCTTCCACACGCCCTCGTAGAGGAAGTGCCAGCCTATGACAATGCGGAGAATGGCGACGAACGTCGCACCGCAACTTCCCAGGTCTTCCTGTTTCTGGTTTTCCATGCCGATAAGTATATCATAGC
>JAEEGL011046659.1_pt1 | contig 10405 bp, 9 predicted proteins | sample 9134231 | NCBI WGS metagenome assembly JAEEGL01 (sample SAMN16246548, study PRJNA631951) | gut metagenome | biome: gut microbiome; feature: rumen; material: fiber-attached | host: Bos | place: Iran: Karaj | collected 2018-10
ACTCCATCGGCAACCCCAGCATCCCCGCTCCCGCCTGCGTGAATGAAGCGATCGCCGAGCTGATCAAAGGCGACAGTGTGGAGCTGCACGGCTATACCACCGCCGCCGGCCTGCCCAGCGTCCGCGACGCCATCGCGAAGAACCTCAACGACACGTATGACCTCGGCCTGACGGGCGATCTCTTTTATATCACCTGCGGCTGCGCGTCGAGCATCGCCATCGCGCTGCGCGCCGTGCTGTTCCCGGGCGACGAGGTGATCGTCAACGCGCCGTTTTTCCCGGAGTACCGCGTCTTCTCCGAGGCCAGCCGCGGCGTCGTGCGCGTCGTTCCGCCGCGCAGCGACTTCCAGATCGACTTCGACGCGCTCAAAGCCGCGCTCTCACCGAAGACGAAGGCGGTCATCATCAACTCGCCCAACAACCCCTCCGGCATGGTCTACAGCGAAGAGACGCTGAAGGAGCTGGCCGCGATCCTGAAGGCCCACGAGGAGAAGATCGGCGAGACGGTCTATCTGCTTACCGACGAGCCCTACCGCGAGCTGGTATATGATATGGACAAAACGCCGAACGCCATGTGCTACTATGACGATACCTTCATCTGCTATTCCTTCAGCAAGTGCATGTCGATCCCCGGCGAGCGCATCGGCTATCTGGCCGTGAGTCCGCGGATGCACGACAAGACCGCGGTCTATGCCGCCGTCCTCGGCGCGGGGCGCGCGCTGGGGTATATCAATCCGCCCTCGCTCTTCCAGCACGTCATTGAGCGCACCGTCGGCGCCCACAGCGATTTTTCCCAGTACAAGATCAACCGCGACCTGCTGACAGCCGGCCTGCGGGAGATCGGCTATGAGTGCGTCGACCCGAAAGGCGCGTTCTATCTCTTCGCAAAGGCGCTGGAGCCGGACGCGAAGGCCTTCTGCGAGCACGCGAAGAAGTACGAGCTCCTTCTCGTGCCCAGCAACGACTTCGGCATGACCGGCTATTTCCGCATGGCGTACTGCGTGAACCGCGACATGATCGGCAAGTCCATGCCGGCCTTCCGGGCGCTGTGGGACGACTACCACAAATAATGCTGCTGCAAAAAACCATGCGGGAGCGATCGCCGATCGCTCCCGCATGGTTTTTCTATCCGCCTGTTCAGACGATTTTGACCTGCCTGACCTGCTTCGATTTGCGCTTGACGGCGTTATGCGCCGCGGCATAGATCGCGCTGACACCGATGGAGACCAACGCGACGGCGATCTTGATCGCGACGTCCTTCGGCCGGTCGGGCCTGACCGGCATGCCGTAGAGCTGGTTGGAGACGACGTCCAGCAGACTGTTGGACAGCGCGCCCTTCGTGAAGAGCCAGAGCTCGACGAGCATGATGAAGCAGTAGTGGATGCACAAAATCCACAGACTGTTCCTGCCGAGCCAGCGGAAGACGCGGTTCAGCCCGGGGACCAGGTCTGCCAGCCGCGCGACGCACAGCGTGCCGATGCAGCCGGCGACGGCGATCACAAAGGCGGTCAGCACGCCGTACCACGCGCCGCCCTCGATGTACTGCACGATGCTGGTCCGCGCCGAGCCGGGGAAGACGCGGTTGAGGACCTCCGCCCCGGCCAGCAGCGCGAGACCGACGATGATCCAGAGCGCATTGAGCTTCCCGTACAGCTTCTTTCCGCCGCAGTAAGCGCCCAGCAGCATCAGCGCCGCGGCGTAGGGGGCGAGGTCGACGTACCAGGGGAGCGTGCCTTTCTTTATGAGCTCGATGCCGATGGCGGCGCCGACCAGCACGGCGGCGGAGACCAGCGTTTTCCACAGGCAGTCCCGCGTCCGGTCGACCAGCCCGAAAAAGAGGATCGAGGCGGTGAAGAGCGAGGCGAGGAACCACATCGGCGTGCTCATCAGCATGTTCAGCGCGTCCGCCTTCAGCACGGCCAGCCACAGCGCGCCCTTCGACGGCAGAAAGCTGTAGGACATCAGGGAAATGCGCTTCACGAGCCCGGCGTAGACCGGAAAAAAGAGGTTGCAGATCGCGCAGAAGATGAAGTAGGGGAACAGCAGCGAGACGACGCGCCGCCCCAGATTCGCGCCGTAACTCCGCCCGGGTCGATAAGTGAAGCCGGAGAGGAAAAAGAACACGGGCATGGAGAAGGGGAGCCAGTCCCCCAGAATGTCCGAGTTGGCGAACCAGGCGTGGGACAGCACCACAGCCAGGATCATCATGCCCTTGGCGACGTCCACATACGCCAGGCGGGCCTTCCCGTCGGGCGTCAGCGTCGAATCCTGTTTTGTCATATCCGATCAGCTCCGATCCATGCGGGGAATCTGCGAGCATCATATCATATCCGCTCGGGAGCTGGCAAGAGAAAACGCGCAATGCGCTCCGGATCCGGGAGCGGATCCGCGTCACATTGTGCCCGCTTTTCATGCTGCCGCTTCTTCGGCCGGCGCGCCGGCGAACGGGAACAGCGTATCGCGGGCGTTTTTCATTGCCCCCGCGGATCCGCCCGGGGATCAAATGCAGTGCCGTCTGTCTCCGCTTACTCCAGATAGCGCCGCCGCAGCTCCTCGCGCTCCGCGTCGCTGACGCCCAGCCCTTCCCGGAGAAAAGCGCCGAAGCTTCCGTAGCGTTTCTCCGCCTCTGCATAGACGGTGAGCGCGTATATTTCGCGGGCTTCCATAAAGGCGAGCACCGCCCCTTTCGCCGCCTCCTCCATGCCGTCGGAGCGCGCCACGGCCGCGTCGACGAAATGACGGACTTCCTCTTTCAGATACACATTGGTGCACAGATAGTCCGCCATGATATCCTCGCGGCCGACACCCAGCAGTTCCTGTATGAACAGCGCGGCGATGCCGGTTCGATCCTTGCCGCCGGAGCAGTGCCACAGGATGGGCTTCTCCGCCGGGTCCAGCAAGAGCCGGATGAAGCGCCGGTATTGCGAGAGACAGAATTCGTCTGAGACAAAGCGGGCATACACCGCGGCCATCCGCTTCGCCGCGGCCTCCGGATCCGGCGCGGCCATTCGGCTGTCGGATTCCCTGTCGCGAGTGACCCCCGTGGCCTGCAGTTCGAAGATCGGCAAATGCAGACGCGCAACGCCCGGGATCTCGGGGTCGGGGCTCTCGCCGACTTCCTTGGAAGAGCGCAGATCCACCAAAAGCCCCACATGCTCTGTGAACCAGGCAGGATCCGCAAGCCCTTCCAGCTTCGCGCTCCGGTAGAGCAGATTCGGTCGGATCGTACGCCCGTCCATCGTACGCATCCCCCCGAGGTCCCGGGTGTTGTTCATCCCGGGGATGTCGATGTATTTGCTGAGAATGGTCGCCATCATTGTTCCTCCTTTGCTGCGGCAGTGTGCCTGCTCAGATCAAACGCCGGGAAAACCGCCGCCGGCGCTCCCTTGACCGGGATACAGCATTCCGTGATCTGCCTGATGATACATGATTATACATGATCGCCCGACTGAAAATCAACAGCAGACAGCGCAAAATTGCGCCGGAACAGGCGGGCGCCGCCCGAAGCGCGCCCCGCTGTGCAAAACGGCGCCGGAGCAGCGCCTGGTCTGATCGGCTAAACGGATCTCAAAAGAGAAAAGGGGACACCTCGGCCGCTTGTGCTGCCGGAGCGTGCTCCGTCCGGGACTGGTACATGACTTTTGAAAACTCATGGATGATCTCAACGACGCTTTCTTCCGGGATCGGCATACCGTTGTTGAGCCATTCCAGCAGGAGATTCAGGACGCCGGCATTATGGAAATAGGCCGTATAATACGCGGTCAGATCCTTGGACGGTCCCAGCGTGAGATCGACGTGGGCACGGATCAGAAGTGTTCGATAGTTTTCGCTGTTTGCACAGGTGCAGAACCGCCTCAGCGTCGGATTGTTCAGAAACCTGCGGAGATAGGACGCGATGAAAGCCCGGCTCACGCCGCCTTCTTCCAAAGGCAGATCCCACTGATGACCCGGGTCGACAAACACCGTTTTTACGCTTTCCCAAAGCACGTCCCGGATCAGGTCGCCCATATAATCGTAATGCGCATAGAAGGTCGAACGATTCAGGCCGGCTTTCTCACACAGCGCAACGACGGAGATGTCATCCGGCTCCCGCGACTGAAAAAGATCCAAAAACGCAGCTTTCAGCGCGGATTTGCTCCGCTCTGCCCGGGCGGTCCGTCGGTCCATATTCCTGCCTCCGCATAAAGAATTCCGACAGATGTCGGATATTGTTTGTTGTTATTCATTATATCGGCACTTATAATGCTTGTAAAGACGATCAATGAAAAACCCGGCAGAGAACCCGTCATGAAAAAACCATATAGAGAGGATCGACTATGAGCAGACTGAAAATCAGAACAAAAAGCCAGGCTCAGGAGTTGGTGGACAACATGTACGCGGGGATGGAGCGCCGCATCGCGGCCAGTCCCTCCGGACTGTGTCCCATCGACATCACCCTCAGTTTCCTGAATCTGTGCCACGCCCAGTCCTGCGGGAAATGTACGCCCTGCAGGATCGGTCTGGGGCAGCTGTCCGCCCTTTTGAGGAAGGTGCTGGACGGCGACGCCACGATGGACACCCTGAACCAGATCAAATCCACCGCGCAGAACATCGTAGACAGCGCGGACTGCGCGATCGGCTTCAACGCCGCGACGCTGGTACTCAACGGCATGGCCGGCTTCGAGGATGACTTCCGCGAGCACATCCTCCATCATCAGTGCCTGGCGTCTCATCGCAATTCCGTCCCCTGCATCACCCTCTGCCCGGCCGGCGTGGATATTCCCGGTTACATCTCTCTGATCGCCGACGGCCGCCCCGACGATGCCGTGCGTCTGATCCGCAAGGACAATCCCTTCCCAACGGCCTGCGCGTACATCTGCGAGCATCCCTGCGAGAGCCGCTGCCGCCGCAGCATGATCGATGATCCCATCAACATCCGCGGCCTGAAGAAATTCGCTGTCAATCAGGCCGGGAACGTGCCGAATCCGCCCTGCGCCGAGGATACCGGAAAGAAGGTCGCCATCATCGGCGGCGGTCCCAGCGGTCTGTCCGCGGCATACTATCTGCGCCTGATGGGTCATGCCGTTACCGTTTACGAAAAACACAAACGACTGGGCGGCATGCTCCGTTACGGCATTCCCAGCTATCGGTTCCCTCGGGAAAAGCTGGATGAGGAGATCGCCTCCATCCTGTCCACGGGCATCGAGAGCCACACCGAGGTCGAAATCGGCAAAGACATTACCGTTGAGCAGCTGAAAAATGACTATGATGCCGTCTATATTGCCATCGGCGCCCAGACCGACCGCAAGTCCGGCCTTCCGGGGGAGGACAGCGGTCATGTGATCTCTGCCGTGGAGATGCTCCGCGGGATCGGCGATTACCGGATCCCCGACTTCTCCGGCAAAAAAGTCGTTGTCATCGGCGGCGGCAACGTGGCGATGGATGTGAACCGGTCGGCGATCCGGCTGGGCGCGGAGAAGGTCTCCTGCGTCTATCGCCGCCGTCAGGCGGATATGACGGCGCTTCCTGAGGAAGTGGAGGGCGCGCTGGCCGAGGGCGTGGAGCTGCTCACCATGATGGCGCCCGTCCGCATTGAGGCGGATGAAGAAGGAAACGCCGCAGCGCTGTGGGTGAAGCCGCAGGTGTCCGGCGCCTTTGACAGGGGCGGCCGACCGGCGCCCGTAGCGTCCGATCTGCCGGAGGTGCGCATCCCGGCGGACCTGATCGTCGTGGCCATCGGCCAGGGCATTGAATCCCGCCATTTTGAGGAATCCGGCATCACGGTCAAGCGCGGCTCCATCATGGCCGGCGACGACACGGCCGTGGGCGACGAGAAGGTCTTCGCCGGCGGTGACTGCGTGACCGGCCCCGCAACCGCCATCCGGGCAATTGCGGCCGGCAAGGTGGCCGCTGCCAACATCGATGAATTTCTGGGCTTCAAGCATGAGATCTCCGTGGATGTGGTCCTGCCTGCGCCGAGGATCAACAGTGTCGTTCAGCGCGGACGCGTGAATCTGACCGAGCGGGAAGCCAGCGAGCGGAAAAACGATTTCGGCGCCATCGAGCATGAGATGACCTGCATGCAGGCAAATCTGGAATCCTCCCGCTGCCTGCACTGCGATTACTTCGGCTTTGGCAATTTCAGAGGAGGGAGAGAGACGAAATGGTAAATCTTACGATCGACGGACGCGGCTGCAGCGTTCCGGAAGGAACCACGATCCTGGAAGCAGCGGCTTCCATCGGGATCCATATCCCCACCCTCTGCTATCTGAGGGGAATCAACGAGATCTCCGCCTGCCGCATCTGTGTGGTAGAGGTAGACGGCTTTGAGCGCCTGATCCCCGCCTGCACCGAAAAGGTCGCGGAAGGCATGGTCGTCCATACGAATTCCCACCGTGCCAAGACTGCCAGGGAGACCAACCTGAAGCTGATCCTCTCCCAGCATGACGGCGACTGCACCACCTGCGTGCGCTCGCAGAACTGCCAGCTCCAGGATCTGGCCGCGGAGCTGAACATCATTGACAATCCTTATCCCAAGGATGTAAAGAAAAACGAATGGCCGGACAACAGCTATCTGATCCGCAAAGAGAGCAAATGCATCAAGTGCATGCGCTGCATCGAGGTCTGCGACAAGATCCAGACGTTGAGGATCTGGGATGTAAAGGGCAGCGGATCCCGCACCACCGTGGGCGTTCGCCTGAACCGCGCCTTTACCGAGGCGGACTGCGCGCTTTGCGGCCAGTGCATCACCCATTGTCCCACCGGAGCGCTGTCCATCCGGGATGATACCGCCAGGGTCACGGCGGCATTGGAGGATCCCGAGCTCACGACGGTCGTGCAGGTCGCGCCCGCCGTCCGCACCGCCTGGGCGGAGCAGCTGGGTCTTACCCGGGAGGAGGCCACCGTAGGAAAAATGACCGCCGCGCTCCGTGCGCTGGGATTCGACTATGTGTTCGATACCAATTTCACGGCCGACCTGACCATTATGGAGGAGGGCAGCGAGTTCGTCCAGCGCTTTACGCACCGGGATCAGTACAACTGGCCGATGTTTACCTCCTGCTGCCCCGGCTGGGTGCGCTTTGTGAAATCCCAGTACCCGGAATACACCACCAACCTCTCAACGGCGAAATCTCCGCAGGCCATGTTCGGCGCCGTTGCCAAGAGCTTCTTTGCGGAGAAGATCGGCGTGGATCCCCACAAGATGCGCGTCATCTCCGTTATGCCGTGCACCGCCAAAAAGAGCGAAGCGGATATCCCCAATCTGAAGGATGCCTGCGGTGATCCGGACGTGGACGTGGTCATCACGACACGGGAATTGGCGCGGCTTCTCAAGAGCTATCACGTGAATGTCAAGGACCTGAAAGAGGAGCCGTTCGATTCGCCTTTGGGCAGCGGTACCGGCGCGGCTGTGATTTTTGGCGCCACCGGCGGCGTGATGGACGCAGCGCTTCGCAGCGCATACTATCTTGTCACCGGAACCAACCCGCCTGCCGACGCCTTCACTGCCGTCCGGGGCATGAAGGGCTGGAAAGAGGCCTGCTTTGAGGTGCCCGGCGCGGGATCGGTGCGCGTGGCCGTGGTCAGCGGACTGGGCAATACCCGCATGCTGATGGAAGCCGTCAGAAAGGGCGAGGCGGCGTACGACTTCGTTGAGGTCATGGCCTGCCCCGGAGGATGCTCCGGCGGCGGCGGTCAGCCCATCCACGAGGGGCAGGAACTGGCCGATACCCGCGGTCAGGTGCTGTGGAATCTGGACAAGAACAGCCGGCTCCGGTTTTCCCATGAGAATCCGGACGTGCTGGCCCTCTACAGCGAGTATCTGGAAAAACCGCTCGGTCACAGATCCCATCACCTGCTGCATACCGATCTGACCGAATGGGAAGTGCCGCTCAACCCGGATCTGAAGTGAGCGTTTGAGGAGATCCGGTCCGGAGACGCCGGCACTGAACGATCCGGCAAACGAATCAGGATGCGCCAAACCAACAGGAACCCCCGGAACCACGATGGTTCCGGGGGTTCGTTTGCATGTTTGATGTATGGGGAGGGCTTTTAATGACGAAAGCTGCCCGAATCGCTGCTCCGTGCAGCTTCGCCTGAAGTTGGATGATAGGGGATTTTGGTCCGTCTGCCGTTCCTGTCTTCGTACCGCCAGATGCAGAACCGGACTCGATCCTTCAGATCATCCGGTAACACATCATAATTCAAGTTGTACCCCCCTTTTTTTAATTGAACGCAATGCAGGAACGCAGTTCTCCTTCAGGTTCAGACCTCGTTAACCGAGTCAGAAGTTAAGCGGCGGGCCAAGGAGCAAAACCTCCTCCTTTCGGTTACTCCGATTACAGTTATTCTGAAGACGTCCGTGGTTGTATGCTGGTTATCAATTATGCTGGGATAGACCCCGGGAAAATGGAGCAGGTTCTGGAACGTCTTTCCGCGGTTTTCCCTGAGTTTGGCACCGAATCCAAAAAAGAACAGCATGGCAGTCATTGCTGACAAAATGTGTGCGTTGCAAAATCGCCCTGCGCTATTTGGTTCTATATATGCTTCAACCGCTGTTCTCGCGTAACAAAAACGGCGGTTCTTTGACAGACTGACAGCGGCTGCGGAGTGTTCTCCGCGGCCGCTGTTTTATTGTTCGGATTGTTCGCAGTTTTCCTTCAGGCGCAGGATATACATACCGTCATGCCATGTGTCAATGTAAATATTTCCGCGGCCGACAACGACGACGTCCTCCGGGGTGGCGATCATGGGGCCGGGCACGGGGATCTTGAAGAGCAGCTTTTCCGGGTTCGGCGGGATTGGATACGTCGATCATGTGCAGGTTGTTCATGGGCTGGGCGCCGGAGGCCATGACCTTTTCTTTCGTGAAAAGGGGGAAACGCTCGCCCTTGTTGGTCAGTACGGCATAGTTCCGTCCGGTCAGTGGCAGATAGGTGTGGCAACACGCCGCAGCAGAGCTTTTCGGCACAGCGGCCCGGTGCGGACGCATTGTGTTGAGTATACCACAAAATGCGCGGGTTGTCATCTTCTTCCGCTGTTTTCCGCCGATGTGCCGCGGCTGCTCCATATTCAATGTCAGCCCATATTACAGAGCTCGTACAGACATTCGGATATCCATCTGTCCAGTGCAGTGGGCTTGAGGTCAAGCGTCACGAAATGAAACTGCGCCTGAAAAAGAGAATCGCGAATGGGGATATATTGGATATTGTCCTGACAGCTCCATTTGAACTGAAAAGTGGGGTAAATGCAGCCGTACAAATGCACAGCCGCATCACGCACATTGGCGTATTCGACATCGGATTTTTCCAGAGTGATGATTTTCGGCACGAACCCGTAGTTTTCGCAGTTGTCCCAGAAGGGCGTGTGGGAATACTCGCCCATTTTTGCAAGAACGCGCGGGAAAAGAAAAGTCTCGTGTTCCAGTTCGGCAAAGGAAACGGATTCGCGCGTCGCCAGCGGGTGGTTTTTGGGAAGCGCAATATGTTCCTGCTGCCGTTTCAAAAAAGTACAGCTCAGTCCGCTCTGCTGAATATCAGGCAAAGAATCTGTACAATCCTTTGCTTGGCAGGAACTTTTCAGCAGCATGCCGTCAATTTGGTTTGCGGTCAGCATATTCAGCCAGGAGGATTGCGGAGCGTCCACGAGTGACAGATGAATGTCGGGATGCTTTTCGAAAACATAGGAGATCAGATGGTGCTTTGCCTTGAAATTGAAAAAACCCGCAGGGATTCCGAGACGATAGGTCTTCTGCTTGGCCGACTTCTCGTCAAAAAGACTGTTATACTCCTGGACGATCTTCTCAATGCGGGGGATTGCGAGTCTGCCTTGGTCGGTCAGACTGATAATGCCGCGTTTGGTCGATCGGTTAAAGAGCTCATAACCGAGCGCTTTCTCAACGTCACTGATGTGGCGGGAAACAGAGGCCTGTGAGCAGGGAATCTCCTCTGCGGCTCTGCTGAAACTGCGGTAGTTTGACACAGCAAGAACAGTTTCCAAATATTTGAATTCCATGGCTGAATCCTCCTAAATTCAACATAGATATAGGAGCAGACATCTTGCATGCAGACGATTTATTCAGGCAATATATCCTTATTTTAGCACACTGTTCGTGTTAATTGTTAGTGATTTTCAGGATATATCTTGCATAATACAAATTAAATATATTTATAATCGGAATGAATAAACGGTGAGGAGAAGGGTGTGCCAAGCGCCGGAGCGGTGTACGTGTGAAGCTGCACGGCGGCGTGGTTTTGTGTCGAAGACCGTATTCCGGATCGGCCATTTCAAAAAGAACAGCACTTATTCAGGATGCGGATATTAAACATTTGTATGTCGAATTGAACAATAAAAGCGCGCAGTATATACTCTCCTATAGACATGTTATTCAAACATGGAAAAAATTTAGGAGGTTTAGAATGAAAAAGTA
>JAEEGL011103544.1_pt1 | contig 10405 bp, 11 predicted proteins | sample 9134231 | NCBI WGS metagenome assembly JAEEGL01 (sample SAMN16246548, study PRJNA631951) | gut metagenome | biome: gut microbiome; feature: rumen; material: fiber-attached | host: Bos | place: Iran: Karaj | collected 2018-10
CTTAATGCACACACAAACATAATTTCAATTTTTCTAGTATAAATCGGAGGTAACTATGGCAAATATCAAATCCGCTAAGAAGAGAGTTTTGGTAAATAGCAAGAAGGCTGAGAGAAATCAGATGATCAAGTCAGCTGTTAAGACAGAGATCAAGAAGGTTAGAGCAGCTGTTGAGGCTGGTAACAAGGACGAGGCTGCTAAGGCACTCCTTGCTGCTACATCTGCTATCGACAAGGCTGAGTCAAAGGGAATCATCAAGAAGAACACTGCTTCAAGAAAGGTTTCCCGTCTTGCACAGGCTGTAAACAAGATGGCTTAAGCTTTTACTTTTTAATATTTTTGATAATAATAAAACCTGATGTCTTCTCACCGGCATCAGGTTTTTTGTTGTTCTTTATTATTTCTTATTTGTCGATTCTGCTCATTACCTTTTCCTTAAGTTCATCCATACTTATTCTGAACCTGGAGGTAATTGTCGGGTTGTCTGCGATTGTGCGGGCCTTGTACCACTCAAAAAATCCCTTCACCGGCGGAGGTGTCAGCTTGGACATTATAACTCTGTACTTAACATAGAGCTCTGCAACCTCTTCTTTGGCCCCTTCCACGTAGGAAGAAGGATCCAGCTTGATCTTTTCCCTGACACTTGCAAAGGTTCCCTCAAGGGTGCTGCTAAGGACATCGAGTCTGCTGCTTATTCCGGAGGTAATGGCCTGGGCCTTATTTCCAATGCCGCTTCCAAAGTTAATGGCGGTATTAAGGGTTCCGGAGGCGGTATTGCCTATGCCTTCCTTGACATCTTCGCCCTTAAAGGCAATGATAACGTCAAGACGCTTCTGCATTCTCTGGATCTCAGCCTTGGCCTTCTCCATATACATCAGAACATCGCGGAGCTCCAGAGCTGTCTTGAAGGCAATCATGAAGTCGCAGCTGATATATATTGTCAGAACCAGAGTAACAACAGTCAGTATGTTATATGGTATGGACAAGAGCAGTTTTTCAACCGGTATCTGCAGGTAGTGGGAAAACACAACGGTACAAACGCCCCAGAACAGCGTTGACTCAAGGCAGGTATACCCTTTGAAATTGAACTTCTTGTGGTGGTAATCCCAATATCTTACGTTAAACAGGGTCTCCATGAGAATTCCCGTTATAAGCTCAAGAAGCGTGGCGCCGAGACACCCTGCCAGATATACCAGAAACACATTGTCGTAAAAGGGCCTTGATGCCACCAGCATCATGACTCCGCCGCAACCATATAAAGGAATAAAGGGGCCTCGCATGAAGCCCCTGTTAACCAGTCTTTTCTCTAAAACCGAAACATACAGTGATTCCCATATCCATCCCAAAAGGCTGTAGGAATAGAACAGAAACATCCACTGAAGCGGAAGATAATTAAACATATAATTCTCCTGAGATCAGATTCTTACTGCTGAGGATTGGAAAAATCTATTACCTGATTTTCAGGCTCTGTGGTCTTCTCCACTGAAACAGCCTTGAGAACGGGACCTTCGCCCTGGTATTCAGCAACATACTGCTTCTCAACCTTGGCTGTAACGAGAACCCAGTCCTTCTCATTAAGCTCTTCTGTCTTGTCATATTCGCAGGCAAAGCCCAAAAACTGCATATCCTGAGCACAGCAGGTCATAGCCATTCTTCCGGGAACGAATCTGTTCTTAGGAAATTCCTCGGGCTTAAGGACCATGCCTTTGAATCTTACAGTCTTGCCTTCATATCTCTCAACATGATCAAGAGCATCAAGATAGAACATACCATAGCCGTAATTGTTAAGATCTATCGGGTTGGCATTTAAATCAAAAGGAAGATCCTCGTCAAGAGTAACATCAACTTCGCCGTTCTTGTCCTCGAAGATGATATCTGCCTTCTGATTGATTGCCTTGACATTTCTCTTATAGGATGCAAGATCCTCTATACCGTCGCAGCGGTTAAACAGAATAAGATCGGAATTCCTGATCTGCTCTGCAAGAAGAGACTTCATATTGCTGAAATACAGTTCGAAGCTGGAGGCATCGATGACTGTTATCTGCTGCTCCAGATTCCACATTACAGGAAGCTTCATGTTCTTGAAGTTCCACATACCGTTGTATTCCACAAGGATTCTCTCGGGATTGTGCTTGGCATCAAGAGCAATGAGAGTGTCAGGATTGAAATCCTCTTCGTCCTCGATCATCTCGATAACCGTATTGGTTGATTTAAGGAGCCTGTCCTCATAATCATTCTCGCCCTCTTCACATACTATAAGAAGGGTCTTGCCCTTGGTTCTGAAATAGGGCTGAGCGATGGTATATCTGAAAAAATCAGTCTTACCGCTATCTAAAAAACCATTGATTATATATACCGGTTTCAATTTACTTCTCCTTATCATAGCTTAAAGTCTGCGGAACAGCTTCTCAAGGTTCTCTTCCTTAAGCTTAGATCCGATAACGCAGAATTTACCTGTTACATCAGCTGCACCCTTACGGACATCAGCCTCTCCGGGAACATAGTCAAACTCTATCCAGGAGCCGTCTGTTGATGGAACAACACCCTTGGTACGAAGAACGATACCATAGGTCTCTTCGTCCTCAAGCCTTGCAAGCATGGACTCAATCTCCTCAGCTGTATATTTAAGGGGAGTCTCCATACCCCAGCTTGTAAATACATCGTGAGCAGCGTGATCATGATCGTGGTGATGATGCTCGTGCTCATGCTCATCATCGTCATCATCATGATCGTGATGGTGGTGATGATGCTCGTGTTCATGCTCATCATCGTCATCATCGTGATGGTGATGCTCGTGCTCATGCTCATCATCGTCATCATCGTGGTCGTGATGGTGATGGTGGCAGCTGCACTCCTCATCGTCACACTCATCTTCATCGTGGTCGTGGTGAGCGCTGTATACTACTGAGCCATCCTCTGCAACGGTCTTGTGTGCACCATGGTGATGATGATGGTGATGATGCTCTTCCTGCTCTTCCATAACAAGCTTAAGAAGCTCAGCTTCCAGATCATTGTTGCCCTCGAAGGTATCAAGAATCTCTTTACCTGTAATCTGATCAAGAGGAGTTGTGATGATTGTTGCCTTGGGATTGTGCTGACGAATAAGCTCTACAGCTGTTTCAATCTTGGCCTGATCAGCCTTGTCTGTTCTTGTAAGGATAATTGTGCCGGCGTTCTCAATCTGATTGATGAAGAATTCGCCGAAGTTCTTGATATAAACCTTAGCCTTGGATACATCAACAACGGTAACTGCGCTGTTAAGCTCCATATCAGCTGATCCGTCGGCGATGTTCTGAATAGCTCTCATAACATCGGATAACTTGCCTACGCCTGAGGGCTCGATGAGGATTCTCTCAGGTGCATACTGTTCCATAACCTGCTTGAGGGAGGTCTCGAAATCCCCCACCAGTGAGCAGCAGATGCAGCCTGAATTCATCTCGGTGATCTCAATTCCTGCTTCCTTAAGAAAGCCGCCGTCAATACCGATCTCTCCGAACTCATTTTCAATAAGAACTACTTTTGTTCCGGCCAGAGCTTCCTTGAGAAGCTTCTTTATAAGTGTCGTCTTTCCTGCTCCGAGGAAGCCGGAAATAATATCTATCTTTGTCATATGTATACTCCATTCTGCACAAACATCTGTGCTATATCTACTACAACAAAGTATATTCTATAGCAGCCCCTGAAATAATGTCAAGGTTGCGGATTTTCCCCGCCGTCAGGCCCCTTTTCATCATTTCCTTCTTCGGTGTGGATAAATGTCGTAGCCTCAGCCTCAGTGACAACCTGGCTGTCACCATCAGTTTTACCTGGGGCATCCTGTACATTTTCATTACTGTTATCTTCGCTGCCGTAAGTAGCTTCTCCACCGGCCGCTTCTGTTTCACCGAGCACGGCTTCATTGCCCGAAATAACTTCACCATCAGTTATTGCTTCTACCACCGCTGCTTCTACCACCGCTGCTTCTTCATCCTCAGGAGTCAGCACATCAGCGGGTCTTACTGTGGGTTTGTGGGAATCATACTTGATGCGGGCTTCTATGATCTGGCCATTCAGATAACCACAGCTGCAAGAGTATACATCTGCCTGATTGCCGAGACTACAATTTGAAACTGTCACCTGCTTGGAGGTTACAGACTGTCCGTTTCGCTTCTGAATATCTGAATAATCTCTTGTTGTTTCCGCATGGGAAGGATTGGTGTTTACAAATGTAGAGCCGCAATAATTGCAACGATAGTTATAGTACTGCTCCCTGTTTACAGTATAGGCAGCCCCAAGATTATCAACACTTGTACCGGTGGAGTAGGTATATTCCGTTACCTTTTTGTAGCACGCAGATGTATGCTGATGCTTCTTAGCCACGGTAAAACAGCCTCCATGCCTGTCTGCGGGCACTTCTTCTCCTTCATATTTATTGCCGTTTCCGTCGACATGATAATGTCTGATATACTCAATCTCTCCCTGCATCTGGGTTGTATCTATGCTGGAAATAGCCTGGCTTAACTCATAGAAGCTGGCATCCTCACTGACAGTTACGCCTTTGGTGAGTAAGGCGGATGCCAGTTGTTCTTTGCCCTTACTCACAGATTGAAAAACCTCATCAAGCTTGGTGTTTACCGATCCGATTTCTTCTTCCATATAGGATTTGAGCGATCCTATATCCGAATCCATTTTGGCATTCTGAGAATCGATCTTGTTAACCACGGTCTCATTATAGCCGGATATGGTCTCCTGAAGGCCGCCGAACTTGTTATCTACATTATTGTTAAGTGCGGTGATCTTGCCGCCGATATCCGAACTAAGTGCCTGAATATCGCCTCTGAAGGCATCTATGGCCTCCTTGTCTTTGGCCTGCAGATCCTCGTTCATCTTGTCAAGCTTGTCAATGATAGCATTGTACTTGGCAGTCAGATTATTGTTTATCTGCGCATCTCCGTCATTAATTTCTTTTTTGAGTTCCTCTGTCAGAGCGCGGTTATCTTCCTGAATCTGCGCATACTGCTGCTTGATCACGGAGAGATCTTCGCTTATCTTATCAAAGCCCTCGGCGATTAGTTTCTTGTTATCCTGATCCCCGGCGATGATGAGCTTCTCGACCTCCGTGATCTTGTCATTAGTCTTCTCAATGCTGGAGTGAATCTCCGATACGGACTTATCGAGATCTATTATCTTCTCTGTGATGGTGCTCTTGATCTCGCTGGTAATGGTCTCTGTGTTGTTTGTCTCCGAATCATTAGTCTCCTTACTGTTTATTTCCCTAAGTTCCCTGGTATCCTCGCAGATTGAGTCGATGCCTTCCTTGTTGTCGCATACCAGCTTGTCAAGCTCTGTGAGATACTCATGGATCTCATCCAGCTTCTCCCTGGTCTGCTCGTTGGCTTCCATGCCTTTTTCCCCGTACTCCTCCGCAACGCTGGATGCAACCACAGGGGTGCTAAGGTAGATGAGTCCGCCGCACAGTATCAGTGCGATCAATACCGCAATGGCCACCACTACAGTGTCATGTCTTTTCAGCTTTTTTAAGAGCTGCTTGATTGAATTGTTCTGTTTTCCGAATCTCTCTTTCAGTTTCATTACATACCCTTTCTTCCTTGCGCGGCATATGTATGAAAAGCCCCAAAAACAGACACCACAACATATGCAGCGAATATTTGATAAAAAGTGAAATATCAGCAGGAGAACTCCTGTGATTTGTACCAGCTGAATGCTGATGAGAACATATTATACATAAAAAGAGTAAAATGCAAGAAAGTTTTGAGAGTTCACAAATAATTCAAAAATCAGATTTACCCACAGGGATTCTGCGGATAACAAGAGCACCTATGATTCCGATGACAAATCCGGACAAAATTCCGCTTAGCCACAGAACGGGAAGATACCAGAAAATTGCCTTTGTATTCAGAATAATCATCGCCATGATTATCTGTCCAAGATTATGACAGAGTCCTCCTGCGATGCTGACTCCCGTCGCCGAAAATCTGCCAAGCTTCTTAAGAAGTATCATTACTATAGTGGCAAGCATGCCTCCTGCAAGTGAAAAGGATAAGCTCATGGCATTGCCGAACAGAAGCGCCACTGCTACTATTCTCACGAAATTAATTGCCAGAGCTCCTTTGTCACCAAGGATATAAAGAGCTACAAGAACAGCAATATTGGTAAGCCCGATCTTAACTCCGGGTACAGCAACAAAAGCCGGTATCTGAGACTCAACAAAGCTAAGTATCATCGCCAGTGCTGTCATCACTCCATATAGCGCAAGTTTGGATGTTTTCCTCAAGTTCTAAATCCCCTTAACCTACAATAGTATCGTATTCTTCGCTCTTTTCTTTTCCCCGTATCTCCACAGTAACCTTGTTGGGAAGGCAGATTATGGACTGCCCTGCTCTGCTTATTTTGCCCATGTGAACACACAATAGATCCGGGCAGCTGGCGTCACTAAGATAAGCCTGACCGCCTTCTATTACCAGCAGGTTCCTGCCTCCGCCGGCGCCCTCTATCTCATAGGTGGTGTCCACATCAAGAGGAAAAGCTGCAACTTCCTGTCCGTCAACGGACACTACCACCTCTGCCCCTGCCTGCCTCGTCAGGAATACAATCAGAGTTATGACAGCCAAAACAAAAAGCAGTCCTCCCAGAAGAATTATGTCATTTTTACGAATAAGCTTTTTTTCCACCTTAGCTCCGAATCACTTTGCAAAAAAATTATTAACCGCAGCGAAATACTCGCCCTTACTGCGGGATTTCCTGATGGCCTTGAGTTCCTTTTCCTTGCCTTCGAACCTTCCGGCAAGAAAAGCCCAGTGTTCAAGCATCTTGAAGATAACATTTCTCTCTTCGGGAATGTACTCGGCAAAGCCATAATATAATTTTTCCAGATATTCCTTGAGTTCTTCGTTTGAAAGAAGTTCTCCGCCTCTTAGTTCTCTTGCAAGGGCGGGGTTCTCCATTATTCCGCGTCCCAGCATGACTGCATCGGAGATATCCGCAATCTCAGCAATTATCGACTCATCGCCGGAGGACAGGATGTTGCCGTTGTAGCACACAGGTGCCGCTCCGCCGCTCTCACGGTATATGCTGACAGCTTTTTTGTAGGCGTCTACTCTGGGTTCGCCCTTGTAGTAGTCTTCTCTTACTCTGGAATGAATGGTCAGTTCACTGATCGGATATTTGGCGTAGATCTGCATGAGTTTCTCTGCCTCATCTTCGTCGTAAAACCCGAGCCTTGTCTTGAGCGAAATATCAACACCGCCCTCATCGTAGGGCTGCAGTTTCCCAAAAATTTCGCCCAACATCCAATCCAGGTATTCTGTATCCAGAAGAAGGCCCGCACCCTTGTGCCTATTGACCACAGTGGGAGCAGGGCATCCAAGATTCAGATTAACCTCGTGATAGCCCAATTTTTTCATCTCAACGGCGGCCCAGCAGAAGGTGTCCGGTCTCCCCGCCATTATCTGAGCACATATCCTGTCCTTATCCGATTCAAAGGCGGGACTGTTCTCAAAGAGGGCATCCCTTTTTTCCCTTTTCTTGAAATGGAAATTGTGGGTTGCCGTAATAAAAGGTGTATAGTACTTGTCTATACTGTCGCCGAACATACTGTTATGAATATTTCTCAGAGGATAAAGAGTTATCCCCTCCATAGGTGCAAAATAAAATTTCATCTTCAAATTCTCCTACCTTAAGATACAACGAACGCATAATATTCACAAATTAATTTTAACTATTTTTAAGGAAATGTAGTATAATGAATAAAGCTTTTGTGAAAGAAATATTCACGGAATAGCAAAAATCAGAGAAAAGGATTGAGGGAATTATGAGTCAGGAAAAAATAGACGCTTACAAAAAAGAAAAAGCAGGTCGTAAGGAAAGAATCGAAAAGCAGAAAAAGAGAAGAAAGATTGCCAAAATCATCAGCTGTCTTGCCGCTGTTGCAATTGTTGCAGCAATCGTTGGTTCTATCGTCTACAACAAGGCAGGTAAGAGCGATGACGCAGCCGCATCAGATGCTTCAACAGAAGCTATCTCAACAGAGTATGTTGATGATACCGCCGCAGAGGCTTCATCTGCTGAATAATATCAGGCAGAAATAATCGGATAATGCAAAGAGCAAAAGATATCAATTCTTTGCTCTTTTTTTATTTTTGCAAACTATCTATATTTAGTTAATTGATGTAAGATAATATTGAGAATATTGCATTTTTGGGAGGCCTGAATGCACGAAACCACCCGCCTGTCCTACGAAGAAGGAACCGTAAATATCACATTGAATTCCGAAAGCCTGTATGAGATAGCTCCTCCTGCCTACAGGCCTGCCGACTATGACAATCTGGTGGAGGCATGCTTTACCAAAAAGGAGCTGGAGGCCATTTCAGGCGGTCAGACTGCCGACCTTAGTCTGAACCTTGCTATATCCGAAGATATCTCTGATGAATTCCTCAAGCAGCAGTTAGATGCCGCCAGACAGAAGGAAGAAGCCTCCCTGGGTAAACTCTCAGAGGGAATGTATATCGAATTTTCCGCTGAAAAAACCGCTCCCGGCAGTCCTTCCGAAAGTCTCAGCACCCTCTCGGATGATGTTTTCATTGAAATAGACGTACCCTTGTATCTGATCTCCGAAGAGCGCTCTTACTGGATCATGGTAAGCAATATGGGTGAATACGTTCTTTTACCGGATCTTGACCCTGAGCCCGACTCAATCACCATTTCCACTCATAATCTGGGAACCGGCATCATACTGTATCAGGACCCTCTCGATTCGCTTGCTGATAACTCTGAGACAGGCTCCCATCCCAATATAAGGCATTTTTTATTTGCAGGAATAATCCTGCTTCTTGCGCTGTGGATTTTTCTGACACATTTACATAAAAACGATATGTAATATGCTTGTTTTCTGCTATACTAAAATATGTTTTTCAAAAAATATGACAGAGGTTTAGCATGAAAAATAGATTTCTTGTCCTTGCAGGTCTGATAATGGTCCTTGTTCCCACTCTTTTGGGATGTTCCTCCGGCTCAAGTCTTTTGGGCAGGGATGAAGCTGTCATCGACAATTCAGACAGTGCGGACTTGTCAAATAAAAGAATCGGTGTCCTTATTTATCAATTTAGTGACGATTTCATGTCACGCTTTTCCGAAGAAACAGAGAAGTATCTGGATAGCCTTGGTTTTTCCAAGGAGAACATCACCATGCTGGATGCGCTCAACAACATGGATACTCAGCTTGAGCAGGCACAGCAGCTTATTGATGAAGGGTATGATGCTCTCATAGTCAACCCGGTCAATGTAAACGTCGTTCGTCCCATCACGGATATGGCCTCTGCTGCCGGTGTTCCCGTTATCTACATCAACAGAGAACCGGAGGCTTCCGAGGAAAGCCGCTGGGAGGATTACAACCTCAACATGACCTATGTGGGCTGTGATGCCAGACAGTCCGGAATCTATCAGGGCGAGCTGGTCTTAAGCCTTGGAGAATCCGCTGTAGACAAAAACGGCGATGGCTCCGTCAAATACTACCTCATTGAGGGTGCTCCGGAGAACATAGATGCAAGATACAGATCCGAATACTCAGTAGCCACCATTGCCCATGAGGGCTGGAATATGGACTGCCTCTACACAGGTGTCGGCAACTGGGACACAGCCACAGCAAGGGAGCTTGTCGCCAAGGCCCTTGTAGCCCACCCGGAAGTTGAACTGATAATCTGCAACAACGACGCCATGGCAATAGGCGCCATAGAGGCCCTTAATGCCGCAGACATTAAGCCCGGTCAGGACATATTGGTAGTGGGTGTTGACGCCCTCCCCCAGGCTATCGAATATGTAAAAGACGGATCTCTCGTGGGAACAGTTTTCAACGACTATATCTCACAGTCCCACAATGCTGTAGACGCCGCTGTCCGCTATATCACAGGCGAAGGCAACAAGCATTATATAGGCTGCGACTATATCAAGGTTAACAGGGAAAATGCTGATGAGATTGCTGAGATTGTGAATAAATAATTGGGAACGTTTATTGGAATGTATAAATCTCCAAGCCGAAATCGGTAAACAGTATACTTTTGCACTTTTTTGAACTGATAGTTTACGTCTATTCCTCTAATTATGTATATAAGACGTAGTAAAAAAATCTCGTTACGTCTAATAATGCAAATATCTATATGCGACGTAGCGGTCCCACAGAAATTCAAAATTACTTACGTCTATCTGCATAATTCATTGAGTAAGACGTAATAATTCTGCCTGCTTTTTCACTTCCAAATCAGATTTACGTATTTATACATTTTCCCCAAATATAGACGTAATAAAAAACTTAGCACGCTACTTCTAATAAATAAAAATGGGATTTTAGACGTAATGCCCGGAAAGGACTACGTCTGTTTAGATAAAAACTCTAGATGATACGTAATTTAAC
>JAEEGL012891817.1_pt1 | contig 10405 bp, 5 predicted proteins | sample 9134231 | NCBI WGS metagenome assembly JAEEGL01 (sample SAMN16246548, study PRJNA631951) | gut metagenome | biome: gut microbiome; feature: rumen; material: fiber-attached | host: Bos | place: Iran: Karaj | collected 2018-10
CGTAGTCAACGGCTGCCTTCTCCTGGCGGCCGATTTCGTAGCGTTTGTATGCCCAGCCACCCACAATGAGCAGGAGCAGAAGAATGATGACCAGGCTGATGAGGAAGGAGGAAAAACGTCGCGTCCCTTCTTCGGGAAAGGTTGTGTCTGGAAGAAGTGACTCGTTGGCAGGAATCTGCGGGGCATATTTTTGCAGTTCCTGCTCGAATGCCTCCAGAATTGGTTCGGGAGAGATGCCTTCCCCGTAAACCTGGCAGATACGCTCAATCTGGGAACGGCAGTAATGGTAATTGGCATTGCTGTTGAGGCGAGAGACTTCGCCAGATTCCAGGTCGCGGATGGCACTTTCCGTCATGTGTGCCTTTTCCGACAATTGACGGATGGTGAAGCGGTGCTCGAGGCGAATGGCTTGAAGCATCTCGCCAAAATTTTGGTTTGGAATAACATAAGTTATTCCTTGCGAAGTGGCTGTGGTGGTATTAGCCGACGGAACAGCGGAGTCATTGAGTTTGTCAAGTGCATCCAGCTCTTCAGGGGAGAGGTCTGCCGTCTCGGGTGGTGGTGGGACCTCGATGGTTTCGGGCGGCGGCACCTCGTCGTAGTCCGGCGATGGGACATCTGCGGTCACTTGCGGGGCGACCTGGTCTTCTGGCGGTGGAGGAACCTCGATTGCCTCTGGCGGCGGTGTCTCGTCGTAGATGCGACCGTGAACCTGCGTTGCGGCGGGCATTGCGGGCTCATCGAAATTGAGTTCCGGTTGGAGGGGCTTGGAAGATTGTGGAAAGTCGTTGGTCATTGCGGTGTTGGCGCGATGGCTGGTGGTCAAAGGACATCGCCGGAGTCGGAATCGACTGCGTTACCTGCTCCGCCGCCGTAGGTCGGAAGGTTGTCCCAGTAGATTTCGCGCATTCCGGAAGCGGGCTGGGGACCGACATAGCCGAGGTCTTCAAGTTCCTCGATGAGGTCGGCGGCGCGGTTGTAACCGATGCCCAGCCGGCGTTGGAGATTCGAGATGGTCGGTCGTTTGGTGGTGACGAGGACATCTACTGCCCTGGAAATCAGGTCATTGCCGTTTTCACCACCGACGCCTGCCGGCACGGCGAAGTCATCGCCGTCGGCATTTTTCCCGTCCGTCGGGCCGTTGGCGCCTGCCTTCTGTGCCTCGATTGCGGCCTGGATACTGGGTTCGAATGCGGGCTGCGCCTGGTCGCTGCAGAAACGCACCACGGCGGCGATTTCTCCGTTGGAGGCAAAGCCGCTTTGGATACGTTCGGGGTCACGTTGTTCGCCCTTGAGAAGCAGGTCGCCCTTGCCCAGAAGCATCTCGGCGCCTTTTTGGTCCATGATCACGCGTGAGTTTGTCAAGTCCGTGACTTGGAGTGCGATACGCCATGGGAAGTTGGCCTTGACGACGCCGGTAATGACCTTGGAGTCCGGCCGCTGGGTTGCAATGATCATGTGGATTCCCGCCGCTCGGGATTTGGCGGCGATGACGGAGAGTGCATGGTCCACTTCCTTCTGGGCGCGCGCCATGATGTCGGCCAGCTCGTCGATGATGATAACGATATATGGAAGGGTTCTGGGGACCACTTCGCCTTCTTCGGTGAGGATTTCCTCGTCGGGATTGGGGCGTGAATTGAACTCCATGAGGTTCTTGACACGGACGGCTGCGAGCTGACGATAGCGTCGGTTCATCTCGTCAATCGCCCAGCGCAGGACGGTTCCGACTTCCTCTGGCTCGTTAATGACCGGCGAGAGCAAATGCGGGATGGTCTTATATGCGGCGAATTCCAGGTACTTGGGATCGAAGAGGATGAGTTTGAGCTGGTCAGGCGTGAAGCGCAGGAGCATGGACTGGATCATCATGTTCATCGTCACGGACTTGCCGGAGCCGGTGGAGCCTGCCACCAGCAGGTGCGGAGCTTTGGCCAGGTCGATGCAGATAGCCTGTCCGTTGATGTTCTTGCCCAACATCAGCGGGATGATCTTGTTGTTGTTCAGCCAATTCTGGCTGGAGAACAACTCGTAGGCGGTCACGGTGACGAGCTTTTTGTTCGGCACCTCAATGCCTGCGTATGGACGCCCCGGAATCGGCGTGAGCAGACGGATGCTGGTGACCTGCAGATTCATCAGCAGGGTGCTGTGGAGACGGTTGATGGTGTCTGGCTTGATGCCGTTTCCCATCTCGATCTCATAGAGCGTGATTTGCGGGCCGGGAATGGCGTTGACCACAGTCGCGTCCACGCCGAAATCATCCAAGGTTCGCTGAATGACCTCGATTCGGCTGTTGATCTCCTCTGCGGAGACAGAGGTCTGGTTGTTCTTAGGCGGGGTAAAGAGGTTGATGCCAGGCAGAACATAGCCGCTGTCGTTCGGCGTCGGGAAGGGCGCAGGGGCGGGGGCTGGCGTTGCAACAGGCTGGGGTGGAGGAACTGGCAGTTCCGGCTGCACAGGAACATGGTAATGCGGTTTGGCGGCTACCGGATCATAGCTCGGATGCTGAGGCGGAGTGATGCTTCCTGGAGCCTGCGCTCCCGCACGGCGACCTTGAAAGCCCATGCGACGTGGCGCGACAGGCGGTTGCTGCACGGCGGCCACTGCTGGATTGGGCATGGGGGGAGGAGCCGTTTGAGAAACTTCTTCCGGAGACGGCTGCGGCATCGCCTGGGGCTCAACTTCAGATGCGGTGTCATGATTGCGCTGGATGACTGCCATCAGATCGCGGAAAATCTCCGCCCAGTCGTGATGCCAGATAATCCCCAATGCCAAGAGAATAAGCAGTATGGTGACCAGCAGGCAGCCAGTATAGTTCAGCAGAACAAAGAGCAGCCCGCTGCCTGGTGCGCAGAGGAGCTGCCCGATAACTCCGCCAGGGAGCTGACGGATGTTCAAGGCGGCGGTCAGCGGGGCGAAGGCATTTGGAAAAAGTCCAAGCAACAGTGAAGAGCCGAAGGCCAGAAGCGGCACAGCCAAAAAATAACGCCAGGAACTGCGTCGGAGTTTGCCTCGCCAAATCAGCCGCCGGAGGCTGCACAGAAGGGCGATGGCTAGGAATATGTAGGAACCCAGTCCCAAGGTCATCAGCATAAACCACCCAAAATACGCCCCGATGGCACCTAGATGGTTGCGTGGAAAAGCATCGACGCCGAGTCCGCCGGCATAGAAGTCCAGGTCCGACGGATAAAAGGGAACCATCGCGAAAAATGCGGCGACAAGACATCCAAGAATAATGATGCGGCGGAACTTGAACGAGCGGTCGGCGGCGGTGGATGGCGTGGCGTCGTTGTTCGTGGGGATCGGTTGGTCGATAGCAGTGAAAGGCATTCGGTTTGTTGTCTATTTTTTGAAGGCGGCGTCAAAGAGTGCGCCGGCTGGCGCGAAGTCCAGGCGGCGTGTGAAGGCACATGCATCGGCGGCACCGAACCACTGGTCCATTCCGGCGTCTTCCCATTCGACGGAAAGCGGCCCTTGGTAGTTGGCACGGTTGAGCTCGCGGATGATCTCCTCGAAATTGACTTGACCATGACCAGGGGAACGGAAGTCCCATCCACGGTGCGGGGCACCAAAGGCGAGGTGGCTGCCGAGGATGCCGTTGCGCCCGTCCAGCATTACCTTGCAGTCTTTGATATGGACATGGAAGATGCGGTCGGGGAATTGGCGGATGAACTCGGCGGGATCAATGCCTTGCCAGAGCAGGTGGCTGGGATCGAAGTTGAAGCCGAAGCGGGGGTGGTTTCCGATGGCTTCCAGCGCACGCTTGGCAGTCCAGAGGTCGAAGGCGATTTCGGTGGGATGAACTTCCAAAGCAAAATTGATGCCAAGTCGGTCAAATTCGTCCAGAATCGGTATCCACACCTGGGCGAATCTTCGGAAGCCGTCGTCGATCATCTGGTCAGAAACTGCCGGGAAGCTGTAAAGAAAATGCCAGATTGGAGAACCCGTGAAGCCGTTGACGACCTTCACGCCGAAGTTCTTGGCGGCTTTGGCGGCGGCCTTCATGGAGGCGATGCCCCAGGCGCGCTTGGCTTCGGGGTCATTGTCGCATTCGGGTGGTAGAGCTCCGAAGCCGTTGGAGCGAGTATCGTCATTGGGGTCGAGAGTAAGCTGTCCGGCAAGATGGTTGCTGATAGCCCAGCAGTTCAGCCCATTGTCGGACAATAACTGCCTCTTTTGGTTACAGTAATCTGGGTTCTCTGCCCCCTGGAATACATCAAAGTGATCTCCCCAGCAACACAGTTCCAGCCCATCGTAGCCAATTGCCTTCAGCTTCGGGGCCAGTTCTGCAAGCGGATAGTTGGCCCATTGGCCAGTGAACATTGTAATGGGACGGCTCATTGTCGGAAGGAGTTTGGGGTAGGGGAGGTGGGATTGGTCATGCGGTCGCACCGCATGAGGCTAGTTGGAGACACCGTTCACCGGTGAAAATTGTAAAGGAAGATGGCCAAGACCATCAGACTGGCCGCCGCCAGACGCCGGGCGATGATGCCCCAGGAAACTTGATGTTCCAGATAGGTCAGTCCGCAGGCGACCAAGATGGGCGCAAAGAGGATGGCGAAGATTCCTCGCGTGGACTGGATGATATTCCCGTTCACCGTGCCCAGGATGGCAAAACAGAGATTCAGAAAGACAATGGAGACAATCCAAAATCCGGCGTATGGCAGGCTGTGCAGGAGAGGACGGCGGGAGCGGAGGCGGCGGTCGAAGATTAGGACTGAGACCCCGATTACACCGGCCAGCAGATAATTCAGGAAAGTGCAATGCGCCGCAGCCAATGTGGCGGAGAAGCCCAGTTCGGCTTGCAGAAGATCGATCTCGCGCTGGAGACAGGTGTCTGAGAGGGAAAAGAGCAGGCAAGCAAGAAGCACCAGCCCCAGTGCTCTTGGCGTGACCTCACGGCTAGTGCGATTGAGAAGAAACGCCGATGTTACCGTCAGGGCGACAGCCAGGACTTGCACCCAAGTGAAATGCTCGTGGAACAACGTGAGGTTGAGCAAAAGCAGCATCGGCAGCTTGAGGCCCATCAAAGGCACCAGCAGCGAGGCATCGACCTTCCGTTGCGCCATGAACATTATGATCTGAGCCACCGAGTAGAACAAAAGTGCTCCGCACACCGGTGCCATCCGATGCCAGAAGCCACTGCTTACCAATTCACTACGCCAAGTTACGGCAAGCCCAACGGCAGAAAACAACCCCATCCAGACAAAGGCGTTGGTCAGCAGGGTTAGCGCATTCAGCTCCGAAGTGCGTCGGATCGCCCAGCCGGAAGCGAGGTAAGAACAGGCCATCAGAATTGCGGTCAGAAATCCGCTGACAATACCTAGCCAATGAATAGGGGACATCGTGATATGTAAAACTCATGGTTGAAATCATTGCTTAATGTAATGCTTTTTCCTTGTTTTTATGCAAAAAGAACGCAGTTATTCCTAAAGAATTGCGTTTTTTCTCAGGGTAACATGCAAACTGTAAAAAAGTCGAGGCAAAAACGCCGAGAAACCGCTAGGTGATGCTACTTGCGACTTCATAGGGAAATAAGGTGAATGCCTCTTGTGAAAAGCGGAAAAGTCACATTGTTTTTATCGAAACAGTCTGGGCATAAAAACATTGCTTTTATTCTCAAAATTGCGGAAAGGAATTTGTAATATATTGACCTTCAATCGAATACAAAATTCGTTAAACGATGCCAGCTGGAATGTGCAAGGGCGAAAACGATGCCGCTTGGAAGATATACGAGGCAATTGGCGCAGGATAGGATTGGAGGATTTTCATGAAATCACGAAATATGGAAAAATTGGCGTATAAAATACATGTTTGTCAGATTTTATCATAAATTGACTATTTTTGTCATGACAATCTAGCTGAAGCTGTAGATAGATTGTAGAAAACTTGTAGATAGATTGTCAATAGTCACCCTAATCAAAGGCAAGTGCAAGCGATTATCGCAAAAGTAACGAAATCATCATTTGGAGGACTTGGCAAGAAGTGTGCCAAAAATGCCAAATGACCCCAAAATATTTTTCTTCTGTCTAATGTCAATATGTTATGATATCTTGGAGCTTTTTCTTCGAGGAATTTTGCGTTTGCGATTTGTTATTTTCTTTAGAAATATTATCTTTGTTCAATCGCGAAACTGCTGTTTTGCCGCCGTTGTCGGCGTCTCCCTTTCCTTTGAATTTTCCTATCCCTTTGTCCAGGCAAAAAGGCAATCGTTTTGAGGTAAGATGATTGCCAAGACGAAGCCTTTTTGTCTTTTCATCCCGTCATGTCCTCAGCCACCGACATTCCTTTTTTAACCAGTTTGTGGGAGCAAAGTAGCCAGATATTGATGGCCAAACTGACTCCGCAAGTCTTTAATATGTTCTTAAGTCGCGGCAATGTTTTTCCATTGTCGGTGGACGAACATTCCTTGACGCTGGGGTTCCCGCCTAACTCCTATATTGACTGGATGCGGGACAACTATGGCAAGGATATTGAGCAGGCCGTGCAAACGGCTTCTGGCATGGCATTGAAGATTTCGTTTCAAGTCCTTTCCGAGGAAGAATTTGAAAGTCGTTCTTCCCAGTTTGCCAAAACGGTTGCGAAGGCTCCGGAGAAACTTCCGGGACTGCCAGCGGCCGCCCCTGCTGTCGTTCCGGAGAAAGATCATCGACTGGACAGTCTTAACAGCAATTACACCTTCGACAGTTTTGTGGTGGGTCCCAACACGAACTTTGCCTACAATGCCTGCCGACAGGTGGCGCAGACGCCTGGTCAGAGCTACAATCCTCTTTTCATCCATGGCCCTTCCGGTCTAGGCAAGACCCATCTGATGCAGGCCATTGCGCGGGAGGTCTGCCGGAACAATGCAAAGGCTACGGTGGAGTACTTGACCAGTGAGCGTTTCGGCAATCTCTATATCGAGGCTTGTAACAAGTTCCGCGGAAACATGGTGGATTTCCGACGCCGCTTCCGCAAGGTGGATGTGTTGCTGATCGACGATGTTCAGTTCTTCGCCGGGAAGGCCGGCATGCAGGAGGAGTTCTTCCACACCTTCGAGGAACTCTACAACGACCACAAGCAGATCGTGCTGGCCTCCGACCGCATCCCCGAAGAATTGTCCGGGCTTTCTGCCCGCCTGATTTCGCGTTTTGCCTGGGGGGTGACGGTGGATATCACGTTGCCGGATCTCAGCACTCGCATGGCTATCCTCAACGAGAAGCAGCAGAATTCCCGGATCAAGCTGCCGTCTAACATCATTGAGTACCTTGCCACACGCGTGCGCAGCAATGTCCGCACGCTGGAGAGCTGTTTGAGGAGTCTTCAGGCGTTCATCTCGCTCTCCGGAGATCAGGAGCAGCCTGTGACAAAAGCGCTGGTGGATGATCTCTGCGGTTCCCATTTCGACCAAGATGCGGCGTTGCAGCTCACTGTGGCACGAGTTCAGGAGGTTGTTGCGCACTTCTTCGATGTGCGAGTGCAGGAGATGCGCGGCAAGAGCCGTCAGGCGGAGATTACCCAAGCACGCCAGGTGGCGATGTATTTGAGCAGGGAATTGACAGGCAAGTCCTTGCCTACGATTGCCGCCGCCTTTGAAAAGACGCATCCAACGGTGTTGCATTCCATCCGGACCATTGAACGAAAAGTCCAGGAATCCGATGAGTTCCGTCAGACGATTGCGGATATTTCCCGTAAATTGTCTGGCGATAACAATTAATCTTATTTTCGGTTTTCCGATACAAAGGGTCTCCTTCACCTTTAAAAGAGGTAAGGAGACCCTTTGCTTTTATAATGTTTCGCTTTGTTACACAAGAAGGCACCTGATGGCACTTCTACAAATTCTACGGGTGCTGCCGCCCCCGTACCCCTGTAGCTTGAAAAACCAGCTTGGTTAAGCGCCATCATAGAGAATATAGCCTTAACCTTTAAGCCTTAAGATTTAAGCAAAAAGTTCAACTCGGCACCATCTTGAGGAACACAGCTTTATGAATTACATCTTTATTTTCTTATTCCCAGTTTCTTACAATAAAACTAAGAAAAGAATCCAAGATATAATTCGCAAAGACCTTGAAAATCATTAAGTTGTTTTTCTTTTCATCGAGCGCGTTGCACAATGAGATCCTGGTCGATTGGCATCCAATCCACGACCATTCCCCCGCTTCTTGGGTAGTAGGGGGAAACCAAGAAGTTACGATTGCGTTCTCGAATGACTCGGAAATCCTGAATGACAAATTCCTTCTGCTCATGGATGTCGAGACGTTTTTCTGTCAGTTTCGGACAGGGATTGAACGGGTAGAGTTGTTGCAGGACTGCTTCGCGAGCCTCGGATGGAATCTCGTATTCCTGAGCATCCGGACCATAAGACATTTTCAAGGGGTGCAGCGGATAGTCCAGCGGTGGCTCCTCGTCCTGGATGATGCACAACATGTCCTTTTCCGGTGCGCTCATGATTTTCATTGCCTCCGAAGGCTGGGAATTGTCAGTGATTTTTGAAGTCGTTTGGTCGAGAGTGGCGGTCACGGCAACAAGTTTTTCCTGCTGTTTCTTTTCTGTTTTGGAGTTCTTTTTGCTCATGGTGTTTCCTGTGGGTATTGAGGCTGTTTTTGTGCCTCGGGGATATGCAGTGTGATTTCGGTCAAAATGACCGACATGACATACTCTAGTTGCCGGATGCACTTTTTCAAATACATTTATCTAATTGAAAATCAAATATATAATAAATGATAAAGAAGCATAATTTGCGAAGATTCCCACGATATTCACAGGCAAGCTGTCCTTTTGCAAAAGGCCAGTTCTCTACGACGGTGTCGAATTGCAGTTCGACAATTCTACGAAAGCAGCCGCCCCAGTTTTACGGCCAAAATCACATTCGATTTCTGTTCAAAAAAGTGTGCATCATCCTTTTGGGGCTTCGATTGCAGTCCATCTGTAACAACTTTGAGCCACTTTTGCAATTTCTTCTGAATGCACTCACATTTCCACTGCAAACCACCGCATCACGGGTAAAATACGGTGTCCTTCCTTGAAAAATCGCCTTGAAATACCATATTATTAGAGATGCCCGTAGGCATTTCAGGAGAGATGGCTGAGTGGTCTAAGGCAACGGTCTTGAAAACCGCCGAGGAGCAATCCTCCGTGGGTTCGAATCCCACTCTCTCCGCCAGTTTGGAATAGATTACTACCTGAATCCGTGATTTACTCTGTGCTGGCGGGGCACCAGCACAACGCATTTTCTGTCGGCGAAGGCGCCGGCAGTACATCCACCCACAATTCACGGATTCAGATTCAAGATAAAAAGTTACGAGGAGACATACCTAACGGTGACTGCAATATCATCCTTCCTCGCACCTCTCTGAAACCTATTCTGTCTATCGTCCTATTTCCTCTTCCCAAAGTCGGAGGCAATAAAGAGTCCAGAGCAGCGGACCATGGCTGGCCTGGCCGTGAAGATGTTCTGCAACAATATGCTTTACTGACTTTTCATTCAATAGTTTATGAATGTCCCATTCGGTTACTTCATCGGCGAGTTTTTGGGCGATGGGCGCCAAGTCATTGCGGAACCAGTCCGCCACGGGGGTTCCGAAGCCTCGCTTGGGCTGGCTGAGGATTCGCGGATCCAGAAATTCCTTTCCGATATGTCGTAGAAGTCGTTTGTTTTCTTTTTGGTTAAAACGATATTCAATGGGGAGTGACAAAGCAAAGCGAACGACATCCATATCCAATATTGGGCAAAGATATGTCACGCCGGTGCCAGCACAGGCCAGGTTGGCTTTGCGGAAACCGTCATCGGGGAGATAAACCATCAGATCCAAGGCATTGTATCGTTGGACAGGATGGGCCAGGGGAAGATTCGTCGTTAGGTTTTCCCAGTCTTCAAGGTAATTCTGGGAGTCTGGCGTAGCGAGCAGACGCTCACGGAGGCTTTGGGAGGCGATTTGCTGGAAAGAGCCGTAGGCGGCAAGTTGCGGAAGGGCCAGCGATTGCAGGGAGCGCTTGAGGTTGGCGAGGCGCGAGCGGTTGTCGCGGGGATTGGGGAGTAATGCGGCAGTGACGCGACACGGGGCGCGAAGCAGTGCCTGTAGCCAGTTGGGCAGACGATGACGAAGGAGCATCGCCTGATAGCGTCGATAGCCGCCGAAGACCTCATCGCCGCCATCACCGGTGAAGAGTGCCTTGCGGGCGGTGTCGCGTGTCGCGATGGCGGTCGGCAGGAGGGACGAGTCAGCGTAGGGTTCGCCTGCCTTCGCCAGCACCGAAGGCAATACTGCCAAATCAGCAGGATTCAGGCGGTGAACGGCGAGTGGAACGCCGCAGCGTTGGGCGGTTCCGGCCGCCAGATCACTTTCATCATAGGCAGTTTCGGAAAAGGCGATGGAGTAGGCCTGCCGGGTTTCATCTGGAACAAGTTGACTGACCAGACCGGTCACCAGTC
>JAEEGL014591050.1_pt1 | contig 10405 bp, 8 predicted proteins | sample 9134231 | NCBI WGS metagenome assembly JAEEGL01 (sample SAMN16246548, study PRJNA631951) | gut metagenome | biome: gut microbiome; feature: rumen; material: fiber-attached | host: Bos | place: Iran: Karaj | collected 2018-10
CCCGATGTTCGAGCTGTGGCTCAAGAAGCGTTATTTCGCCTGACGACTATGAAAAAACTCGTGGTACTTACCGGCGCGGGTGTCAGCGCCGAGAGCGGCATAAGCACTTTCAGGGACTCCAACGGTCTCTGGGAGAACTACAACGTGGAGGATGTTGCGACCATCGAGGGATGGTGGCGCAACCGAGCCCTGGTGCTGGAGTTCTACAACCAGCGCCGCGGCGAACTCGCCACCAAGAAGCCCAACCAGGCGCACAAGCTGATAGCCGCACTTGAAAAAGACTTTGACGTAACCGTCATCACGCAAAACATAGACAACTTGCACGAGCAGGGCGGCAGCACCAGGGTGATCCACCTGCACGGCGAGGCGACCAAGGTCCGCCCTGAAGACTGCGACCAGGACGAGAAGACGATCGACGTCGGCTACAAGCCGGTCAATCTGGGCGATTGCGACAAGCGCGGCGTGCAGCTGCGGCCCAACATCGTCTGGTTCGGCGAAGCCGTACCGAAGTTCGAGACCGCCGCAAGGATCGCATCCCAGGCGGAGATCATGCTGATTGTGGGAACTTCGATGCAGGTTTACCCCGCCGCCAGCCTGGTGCAGTATGCTCCCGCAGGCATCCCGATCTACCTGATTGATCCCAAACCCATCCATCTGGCCATCCCCGGTTTCACCCAGATAACCGACGTCGCCACCAAAGGAATGGAAAGATTCATTGAAATAATAAAAACGAAACAGTAATATGTCAGAAAAGTTAGTAAAGTTGATGAACGATAACGCCATTGTGCGTTGGGGGGCTTTGATTCTGATAGCCTCGATGATGTTCTTTGCATACATGTTCGTGGACGTGATGTCCCCGCTCAAGAGTATGATCGAGGCCGAGCGTAGCTGGACCAGTTCCGTATTCGGCACCTACGCCGCCAGCGAATTTATCCTGAACGTGTGCGGATTCCTGATTCTGGCCGGCATCATTCTGGACAAGCTGGGCGTGCGCCACACCGGCGTCCTTTCGGCATCGCTGATGCTCGCCGGCGCCTGCATCAAGTATGTCGGCATAAGCGACTGGTTCCAGGGCACCGCATTCTGCCAGTGGCTCGGCAGCTGGTGGACCGCTCTCCCCGGTAGCGCCAAGATGGCTTCGCTGGGCTTCATGATATTCGGCTGCGGCTGCGAAATGGCCGGCACCACCGTCTCCAAGGCCATAGCCAAATGGTTCAAGGGCAAGGAGATGTCGCTCGCCATGGGTGTCGAGATGGCCATCGCCCGCCTGGGCGTGTTCGCAGTGATGTGGATCTCACCGCTCATCTACAACAAGTTCGGAAGCGTGGTGGCTCCGGTTGCATTCTGCACCGCCCTGCTGCTCATCGGCCTCATCTTCTTCGTGGTCTTCACCATGATGGACCGCAAGTTTGACAAGCAGCTCGTGGCTGCCGGACTGATGACCGAGGAGAAGAGTCCCGAAGACGAATTCCATGTAAGCGACCTCACTCAGATATTCTCCAGCAAGATGTTCTGGATTGTGGCCCTGATGTGCGTGCTATACTACAGCGCCATCTTCCCGTTCCAGAGATATGCCCCCAACTATCTCGAGTCCACGCTCGGCATCGATGCCGGCACGGCGGCCCATTTGTTCAGCTTCTTCCCTATCCTGGCGATGGTGCTGACGCCGTTCCTGGGCGCCTTCATCTCCTTCAAGGGCAAGGCGGCCAGCATGCTGCTCATCGGTTCGCTCATCATGGTGGCGTGCCACTTGAGTTTCGCTCTGCTGCTTCCGGCGTTCCCCAGCAAATGGCTGGCAATCACGCTGATCCTGGTGCTGGGCGTGTCGTTCTCGCTGGTTCCCGCAGCGCTCTGGCCGTCGGTTCCCAAGATCATCGACGAGAAGGTGCTGGGCAGTGCATACTGCCTCATCTTCTGGGTTCAGAACATCGGTCTCTGCCTGGTGCCGCTGCTCATCGGCATCGTGCTGGACAAGACCGGCGGCTATCTGGCCCCGATGCTGATATTCTCGTCGTTCGGCGTTCTGGCATTCATCTTCACCTTCCTGCTCAAGCTGGAAGACCGCAAGAAGGGATACGGCCTGGAACTTCCCGAGGTTAAAAAAGAATTGGTTGAAGAAGAGGAGATCAAACATGATACTTTCTAAAAGAATCTTTCCGCTGGCACTGGCCACGGTGCTGATCGTCGGCTGCAACGGCGTGAACATGAAACAGTTCAAGCAGCCCCGCCAGACCGCGGCCATAGTCCGCACCACCAGCTTCCATCCCGACGAGAGCGACCCCACCCAGTGCGGCCTGCCCTATGACGCGAACGATCTCTATCCCAACAAGACGGAGTATCTCGACAGCTACGGCAATCCACTGCTGGAGGAGTGGTTCCATCCCGGAGGCGAGACCTTCATGTATGCCCGCTACTATTATCTCAACACCTCTGCGGGACAACTGGACAAGGTTGTTCAGTACGAGCCGCCCAAAAAGCCCAAGGTGGCCCGCTTCGTGCGCGACAAGAACGGCGCGGTGACAGAAATCACCGAGACCATCATCCTGCCCGACAAATATTTCGTAAAGACCGAGACCACCCGCGACACTCCCGCCCAGGAGACATCTGTTTATGAAGACCGCACAACCGTGATAGACAAGACTCCGATGGAAGACAACCGGCTGCAGGTGGACTATACCACCAACCGTGCCGATTCCATAACCGAGGTAGGCACAAAGGTTTATGACCAGAATATGGGCAAAATGACACAGCATTCGGGCGCCGTTGTGGATAAAGGTGAGGTCAAATATGAGTTTGGCAAGAAGTATGAATATACACCCGACGGTAAGATATCCAAAATAGTCTCCCATGAAGGGGCGACTACCGGATATTATACATGGGAATATGACGACCACGGCAACTGGACCAGTTACCGTTACTGGAAGGAACCGACCGACGGCAAGGAATATTCTCAGGAAAAAGAATATACATATAACGAGCGCGGCGACTGGACCAAGTGCGTCACCACCACCAACGGCGAGGTCGAAGCCATCGTAATAAAAGAATTTGAATATATAGGACAATAACAATCACTAATCTTAACTACAATGAAAAAACTTTTATCAGTAATCGCGTCCCTCGCACTGGTGGCAATGGTTGCTACCTCTTGCGGTCTCGCCAGCAAAGTTGCCAACCTCGGCTCCTCCAACGGTAACACTACCGGAAAGGCGCTCACCGAGCTGCTTGCCCAGTATCTCAAAGACGGTACTCTCGACACCAGCAACCTCTCCAACCTGATCAACCTTGCAACTCTCGCAAGCAGCATCCAGGGTCTGAAGGGCAACAGTGAGAACTCCGACGTACTGACCCAGTTCGCACAGGGCCTCGTAAACGGTTCCAACAACCAGATCAGCACCACCAACTCATCTACCATCACAAACATCCTGGCCAACCTGGCCAACAAGGTAGATCTGTCTTCTCTGGCATCTCTGCTGACCCGCGCAGGTGAAGTGACCGAGCAGGAGGCAAAACAAGTTGCAGCAACTCCCGAAGTTGTTTCTGCAAGCAGCGCCATTTCCAACATCTTCAAGCTGATGAGCACCAAATAATGAGTCGTTCATCTCATTTAGCAATCGGGGGCGCAATTATTTGCGCCCTCATTGTTAGTTGCTCCACGCACAAGAAGGTTTCAGTTGCCGACTTCGACTACGATGCGCTCAACGCCCGGGCGGCGGAGGAATATCTCCATCCGGTCCACCCCGGCATCAAAGGTGAAGTCCCTTTCTGGAATCCCTATTCCTTCAAATTCATATACGCCCCGTCATTCGATTTTGAAGATGTCGAGCATGCCGTGGACTATGTCTTTACCGCCACTGCCGGCGACAATGCATACGCCTTCAGCAGCCCCGATCCGCGAGCCGCACTCTCGCCCATCTGGAACGAACTCCCCGTAGGACCTGTGACTCTCAGCGTACAGGCGATCGATGAAGACGGCAATGCCGTGGGCGAACCCCAGACGCGCTCTTTCGAGCGCGACAACCCTTTTATAGGGCCATACGACCCCGCCCCCAGAGGCTACCGTGAGGCGGCCATGATGGCGGCCAGATTTATCCACAACAGCCCCATCGCACAGGGCTGGCTCGGAGAAGGCGACAAGCCCAGCCTCCGTTATGAACTCAACTGCTACCCCAACAAGATATGGGGCGGCACTATCCGGATAGAGTGCTTCATCGCCAGGGAGATACCCGAGTTGAAAGACGAGGCCTTGAAGGTGGCCTGCACCGCCGCCGATGCGCTCATCGGCAATTCCCAGCCGGAAGACGGTCCCCTGCCCTTCTTTCCTCCGACCTACTACACCCGCGACGGGGTGGAGTATATCTGGTATATCCAACGCGTGATAGACCGCAACCGCGACTACACCATGTTTGCCGACGCCGTGATGGCCGCAGACGCAATGCTGGATTTGTACGACACCACCGGCGAAAAGAAGTATTTCGAGCATGCCCTTCGCATAGCGGAGACCTACCGTAACCTGCAGGCGGAGGACGGCTCCTGGCCCGTAAAGGTCAACATCCACACCGGCGAATCCATCACCGACGCCCGCTGCATGCCGACATCCATTCTCCAGCTGGCCCAGCGCCTGCACGATAAGTACAAGGTGAAGGGATTCGACAAGATGATATCCAAGACCGAGGAGTGGCTCTGGAAGAACACCATCAGCAATTTCAATTTCAACGGCCAGTTCGAGGATGTCACGGTGGCCGACAAGGCGACATATCAGAACCTGACCAACTGCATCGCCGTGGACTGCGTGGATTATTTCCTGAACAAGCCCAGGCCGAGCAAGAAGGAGATTGCGGCCTGCATCGAGATGGCCCGCTTTGCCGAAGACCAGTTCACCCGCTGGCACTCACCCGTGGACGAGGATGCCCCCGCCAGCGGCGAAGGTTTCTCAACCCCGTTCGTCTTTGAGCAATATTCCTTCCAATGCCCCATCGACGCCAGCACCGTTGGCGTTGCCAATGCCTGGATGAACATTTACGAGCGAACCGGCGATCCGCTGGCGCTGGCCAAAGCCAAAGCGCTGGTGGACAGCATCGTAAAGATCCAGGACCCCGAGTGCGGCTGCATCCCCACAAGCCTCTACCAGGAGGCAAGCGTGGATATCAGCGAGCATTGGGTAAACTGCACGTATAGCAGCATAGAGAAGCTGCTCCGTCTGGACAGACTTTTCTCCGAATAAAACACCTCAACCACTATGAAAAAAGCAATTCTGATAATACTGACTGCATCCCTCTTCTGCTTGACAGGGTGCCGCGAAAAAAGCCACGGACTGCCGTTCCTGGACTACGAAGTACTCAACGCCCAGGCTGCGCAGGAATACCTGCAGCCGGTTCATCCCGGCAGCCGCCCGGATGTCCCTTTCTGGAACAAATACTCATTCAAGTTCACCTACGCCCCGGCGTTCGACTTTGACGACGTGGAGGATGCCACCGCCTATGTCTTCTCCGCCGCCGGCGGTGACACCACCCTCTTCTTCACCAGCGATACGCCGCGCGCCGCGCTGACCCCGATCTGGGGCGAACTACCGTTCGGCAAGATCGACCTCAGCGTACAGGCAATCGATGCCGAGAGGGAGCCTATTGGAGAGCCCCAGACGCGCGCCTTTACGAAGGATTATCCCTTCATCGGCCCTTACGAGGCAGTTTCGGACGATTATTTCGGAGCCGCCCTGCGCGCCGCCGAATATATCCACAACTGCCCCATCGGCCAGCTCTGGCTGGAGAACGGCGAGCCTAACCTAAGCTACCGCTTCAACTGCTACGCCTGCAAGATATGGAGCGCCACCGTTCAGTGCGAATGTTTCCTGGCAGCGGGCAAGCCTGAATTCAAAGACGACGCACTCAAGATTGCCCGCAACGCCGCCGCTGCCTTGATGAAGTATTCCCGTCCGGCCGAAGAGCCGCTGGCCTACTTTCCGCCCACCTATTTCAGGGGTGGCGAGGGCGAAGGCATCACCGGCGTGCTGGACCGCAACCAAGAGTCCACGATGTTCGTGGAGGCGGTATGTGCCGCCAAGGCGCTCCTTGACCTGTACGACATCACCAAGGACAAGCAATATTTCGAGTTCGCATGCAAGATTGCCGAGACCTACCGCGCCACTCAGGCCGAGGACGGTTCCTGGCCCATGAAGGTCAACTACTATACCGGAGAGCCCACGATTCCGGCTCCCTGCATGCCCACCACCATACTGCAGCTGGCTCAGCGCCTCAAAGACCAATACAAAGTCAAGGGGTTCGAAGATATGGTGGCACATTCAGAGGCCTGGCTGTGGGAGAACACCCTCTCAACATTCAATTTCAACGGCCAGTTCGAGGATGTCCGGGTAGAAGACCACGAACCGTTCCAGGATCTGACCAACTGCGTTGCCGTGGATTGCATAGACTATCTGCTGGCAAAGGCCAAACCGACGGAAAAAGAGATCGAGACCTGCCACGAGATGGCCCGCTTTACAGAGGACCAGTTCACCCTTTGGAACTCACCGATCGGTGATGTTTACAGCGACAGTAATCGCGAGATAATACCGTTCGTCTATGAGCAGTTCGACTTCCAGGTACCGGTTGACCACAGTACCGCAGGCGTGGCGATGGCCTGGATGAGGGTCTATGAGCACACCGGCGATCTCCTGGCCCTGGCCAAGGCCAAGACTCTGGTCGACAGCCTGGTCAAGGTTCAGAAAGAGAGCGGATGCATCCCTACCGTGATGCACAATATGGAGGACTGCAACGACATCTGGGCAAACTGCACATACCAGAGCATCACTGCCCTGACCCGGTTTGCAGAACTTGCCAGATAGAAAGCTCTACCAGAAATAGATACTTTTGCCGCTGGGCTGGAACCAATAGATCCAGGCCTCGTAGAATTCAAGGTCGTTGAACGGACCTATCGTGTCCGTCTCCTCGTCGTGGAAACAGTAATAATAGTGCCGGCCTGTCCAGTGCCTGTCGGCCGAATAGAAATGCTGGTTGGGTATGATGCTGCCGGCGTTTGTAAGCTGCTTGGTAATCACATTCCAGTCACTGCGTATAATCGCGCCCGCAGTCCTCATCGTCGACAGGCAGCTGGCGCGAGCCGCAATGTCGTGTTCAGTGCTTCCCTGGCTCATTTCGCTGTCGTGCCAGCGCCTGCTGTCCAGACGGATGGCCATGCCGCATGCACCGCTGGAAAAGTTGTACTCACGAAGCACCACAAACTTGCCCGAACCGCAGCCGTGGTCGTTGATATTCACGATAGCGCCGTAGTAATAATTGTCCTCCAGGTCCTCTTTGACATTTGGGTCAATATCACCCAGTAAATCCGCTTTGGGAATCGAGTACTTGACCTTCCTGACTTTATCACACGACACTGGCAGGGAGAGTGTCGCCACTGTCGATCCGGAGTTCTTGTCAAATACGGCATCGCCCTGAGAAGCGCCCTGGCCGTCGGTCAAGTGCCATACTATTCTGTTGTCGCCGCGCTCAATCTGAGCGTCGGGGGTACACAGCGACCCGAACAGTTCCATAGCCTCTTCATATGAATCCACGGGTATCGTAATCTCCTTGTCAGCTGAAAAGACGCCGATAATCGGATTCAATATGCCGCTGACGCGGTCCTTGCTCACCAATCCGCTGACAAGATACTCGGCATCGTCGTAGGTCACGGGTTCCTTGACTTCATCTTTCTGGCAGGCGAAAAGCAGCAGCGCGCAAAACGCAATCGCGGCTATTCTGAAATATCCAGTTCTATTTTGCATTGTTCACTAGTTTTTTGATTTTGGCAAGATCCTCCTGAAGCTGAGGATATTCTACATTGTCTGTAGGCAGATTGATGCATCTGCCACGAATCTCTTCATACACCTTTTCCAGGTCATTGACGGAGATGAACTCTATCTTGGGTATGAATTTGAGAGAGTGGAACTGAACTACATCCTCGCCATTATCGATGCCCTTGAGCGAAAGCACAGCCGTTACGATAAAATCGGGCAAATCGGAGTTGAACAGCAGGCGATCGGCAGAGTTTACCGGTAGATATACCTCGGGATCGGCCACCATCATCACGTCGTCCAGCTCGTCGGCAGTAGCATTTTTCTTGCAATAGTATGCCGAAGCGCCCCACATGCGGCGGTGTATCTTCTCCCCTATCTTCTGCTGGCTGAGACGGTGGGCGATGAAGTCCTTATCGTCTTCGCTGATGTAAGTCTGGAATATTTCGTCGCCGTGGTATTTCTTAATGATCTTGAAGCCGATCCCTTCGTCATCTGACTGATAGGCCGACTTGTCGGTGATTTCGGGAGCGGTGTATTCCAGGCCTATGGCCTTGCGGAATCCGTCGGTGTAGCCCGGGGTGGCGGCGTTCAAAACGCCGTAGGAGACCCTGACCGACATATTGTCCTTAAGATTGGCAGGCACTGCGTTGGGGTTGACGCGAACACGTCCTATCGAACTGGGATCCAGGAACGAGATAAGCCTGAGGCCCAGGTTGTCGGGATCTATGGTAAGCTGATATGCGTCGCGGCCCTCGCTCTTAATCTTCTCTACGGAGGAGAATTTGGGCTTGTCGCCCCAGTACGCGTCTTTCACGACATATATCACGGGGTGATTGGCTATGTTCCAGACCCCCTCGCCCAGGCAGGTTGGTTCGCCCTCAGGTGTTTTTTTCTTGAAGAAAGATGCCACATTCAGTTCGGGGCTGGGAACCAATGTGGTCCTCTCGCCACCAATCGTACCCACTGTCTCTATGGTAGCATCCAGAGTCAGGTTGATTTTACCGCTAATGTCACCCAGTTTGTCGGGGTCTTCCATACCCTTCTGGAAAGAAGACTCCGCAGTCTTTGCTATAGCACCGATGCCCACGCCTATCAATGCTGTGATGCCCGCGCCTGCGAGACCGGCCGGGGAAAAGAGTTCCGAGAGGAATGTACAGTTGGTCAGCAGAGAGCCGGCAAAGCCGCCCAGGCCACCGCACAAACGGCCTGCTGCGGTAGTACCCGACCCCTTAAGGGAGTTGAGGTTGATATTGCCAGAGAAAGTACCGTCCAGACTTCCGTGCATCAGAGAACTGAGAACCACGTTGTCCTGGTTGAAAACGTTCATTCCGGGACGCATTATGCTGCGGTCAGATGAAAAGAAATCGTGGGGCCGCATAGCCGACATATCGATATCGTATGCCCACCAACCTACCGCGGGAATCACCTTACCGTCGTCGGTGCATGCAGAAGTGAAGGCAGTGGTCTTGAACACGGCGTCGTTGCCACCCAAAGCGTTTTTATAGTTGTCGGGGACCGACTCGGAATAGGGTATCGCAAACTGGAAAATCACGTGTTCCAGCAGGTCCTTGCTCAATCCCATAACCCACATATGGTCGTTGGCGTCAGAGGCCGGCACCATTTTGTCGGTCAGGTAATAGAACACGCGCAGTATACCGGTGTAGCGGTTGTAGAGGCCAAAGTAATGCTCTCCGGGTTTCTGGTCTATGCCCGTCAGGTTAAACACCAGCCGCCAGTCCTCGTTGTCAAGCTCTGCCATATTGCGGGCCGCGTACTGGGGCAGCCATTGCTGGGGACCCTCGTCCCAGGCCCAAGGCAGGGGAACGTCAATGGTCTTCACAATAACCTGGTCATTCTCCTTGTAGTAGTCGGTAACAAGGGTTATTTCTTTCTGGGATGCCCAGTCCGCCTCGAAGTCGGCATTTCGCGAGGCATATTGCCCGAAATATCCGAAAGCCTCTTCGCTATTGACAAGATCTCTGGTACAACCCGCCGCAGCGAGAACCGCCACAGCAGCAGCAGCTAAAATGCTGCCGATAATACAGATACGTTTCATGAAGCAAATATATACAAAAAGTCCCGAAGTCGCTGAGGCTCCGGGGCTTTTTTGTGTGACGCAAAGATTTACTCTGCAGTGGCGAATTTCAGGCCGTCGGTCTTGTCCCACTCGCCGCGGGTGAAGTCGGGCATTACGACCGGCATCGAACCGTTGTTGATGGAGACTTCGGTGAGCTCTACCAGAGAACTCCACTCGGCTGCGTCATATACGTCCTGGTCCAGAGGAAGGCCGTAGTGCAGGCAGTAGAACAGACGGTAGTCCATGATGAAGTCCATGCCGCCGTGGCCGCCCACCTTGCGGGCAACCTCTTCCAGTTCTGAGATAATGGGGTGCTTGTAAGCCTGCATGATGGCGTCGCGCTCGGCTTCGCTCATATACTGCTCGGCATCGAGATTGTCATAGGCCACTTCGCCAAGATCTTCGGTGCCCAGTGCAAGCCCCTCGTTGGGGTACTTGTTGGCAAAGCCCTTGGTGCCCGTCACCTGGTACATCCGGTTGTAAGGACGGGGCGTGACCACATTGTGCTCGACCAGGATTGTCTTGCCCTTGCGCGTGCGGATGAA
>JAEEGL014912223.1_pt1 | contig 10405 bp, 6 predicted proteins | sample 9134231 | NCBI WGS metagenome assembly JAEEGL01 (sample SAMN16246548, study PRJNA631951) | gut metagenome | biome: gut microbiome; feature: rumen; material: fiber-attached | host: Bos | place: Iran: Karaj | collected 2018-10
GGTCAGAAACAGCGGCGTTATTTCGGAGATCAGCGGTGGTACCTTTACGACAGACGCCACAAGCACGAGTTGTGCCGTGCTCTATAACCGGCGTGTGTATGAAAACAACCAATACAACTATGGCAGCATCGGAAGCATCACCGGGGGTACGTTCCTCTCAGAAACCTTCTGCATTTTCAGCGACGCATATGCGAATTGCCTGATCGGCGAGATCTCTGACGGCGTGTTTACCTCATCCAAAAACTGCATCAACAACAAGGGCACGATCTCGGAAATCTCCGGTGGCGTCTTCACTACGAACGGCGATTCTTACAGTACGGTTGTGAATTCCGGGACGATCGGCGAAATCTCCGGCGGCACCTTTGAGCTAATTCGCACGGTTGAGGGCAGCACCCAGGTTATCAACAGCTCCGGCCGACTTGAGGAAATCTCCGGAGGTTACTTCTATACCAATTACGGCAACTTCATCATTTCCACCTCGAATCTCGGAATGATCAGCGGCGGTGTTTTCTACTGCACCAGAGAAAAACGGCCCTTGATCTACAATTCGAGCTCGACAAATGCCATTACCGTCGCTGGTGGATACTTCAGAGGAACGTCGGAAGGCGGCGGGCTGTCAAACGTTGTGTTTTATGCAGGGAGCAATACCGTGGCTGCCATGTTCCCGAATCCCGAGGGGAAAATGATGAGCACGCTGCGGTACACCGCGCCGAACGGGCTGACGGATTGCCTGACTGTCGTGAACCGCTGCACTGTGACCTTCGACGCCAACGGCGGAACGGGCAGCATGACGCCTCAGACGGGTGAGCCGAACGTGGCGCAGACACTGGAGCCCGGCGCCTTTACCCGCACCGGCTTCACCTTCGCCGGCTGGAACACCGAGCCCGACGGCAGCGGCACGGCTTATGAGGACGGCGGCACCGTCACTCCCGCGGAAAGCATGACGCTTTACGCCCGGTGGACGCCCATGACCGCAACGGTGAACCTCACCTATTTGCTGACGGCGGACTCCACCGCCACGGTTGAGGACACGATCACCTATGCCTACGGCGGTACGCTCGCCGAACCGACTTATACCTATTATACCTTTGACAGTTGGATCTGCAATGGCGAGACGGTATCGACGGAGGAGCTGCAAGCGATCCTCGACGGGGCAATTGCCGACGGGACCGTGGAAAGCATCGTCGTTACGGCCAGCTTCACGCGACAGACGTACACCATCAGCCTGTACTCGTGGATCATAGACGTTGACGAGGGGCCGCATGACGAGCATTACACCACCAATCCGGTATACGTTGGCCGATCCACGCAGATCCGAGGCCCCGCGACACTCAAAAAGGGCGGCGTGACCTACTACTTCCAATACTGGAAGATCGGCCCGAGCGGCAGCACGGCCTATGACGATGAAACGGTATACGTCCGGTACGATAACCTCAAAGCGGCGTTCTTCACCACGGAGGCGGGAGCGTATACGGCCATAGCGTATTTTGACGTTACCGAGCCGACGACGCAGTCCGACAACGTCTCGTTCCGCATCACGAACGAGTTTACGGAGCGCGCAGGCAGCACGTATCGCGCCGGCGTCACGCTGGAGCTGATGGGGCCTGCAGGAGGATTCCATGTGGACGAGGTCGGCATTTGCTACAGCACGACTCAGCCGACGAAGGCCAGTGATCTTCTCAGGAGCGCCGCGATCTGCAACGACATGGCTGTAGCCGTGAACGAAAACCATTCCATCGGCGGTACCTTCACGATGAGGCAGACGCTAACAGACGTTTCGACGAAGCTCTATGCGTTTGCTTTCGTTACGTATACCCCAAGCGGAGGATCTCAGGTAACAAAATACTATTATCTTGGAGGCAGCTCAGCGCAGACCGAACTGGCGGATAATGCGTATGATACGATTTCCTTTCAGGGACAGTGAGGGTGAGAGAAATGAAAAAGACTTACATTACTCCGGAACTGGTGATCGAGACCTTTGACGACGGAAGTATTATCGCGTGTTCCGGCGAATGGGGCGGCGAAGGCGGCGGTGAATGGAGCAACGTTTACGAAGACGAGGAGATCGACGCATAAAACAGTCTCTGAGAAACCCTGTATGCGGCAGGGCGGAGCATTGCCCTGCCGCCCCGCAGGGGCAAACGAGGAACAGGCCGGGAAGACACGAAGCCGCGGCAGAGGGCGCAGACAGACGCATGCTGCCCGGGCTTTGGCCAACAGGAGCGACAGAAGAATGAAACGAATCGTATCGGCCGCGCTGCTGTGCCTGCTGACGCTTGCGCTGTGCGTCACAGCGTTTGCGGAGGAAGGGCAGGCGACCGGCGACGAACAGACGATCCGGACGGAGGTCAGGGAGGACGGCACGAGAGTGACGACCGTGGATAACGGCGATGGTCACGTTTTTACCGTGGAAGAGCTGCCGGAATTCGGCGGCGATGAGGCTGCCCCCGCGCCTGCGCCGGAGTCTGCGGAAGAGCCGGGACAGAAAACGCAGGTGACGGACGGAGAGGAATCGGCGGCGCAGGAGCAGAAGGCTGCCGCGGCGAACGGGGCGCCGAGCTCCGGCTTGCAGGCATGGCCCTTCGTCGTGCCGGCTGTGCTTATCGTGCTTGGCGCGGCGGTCGCAGTCCTCCTCAGACGCAGAAAGAAAGCGTGACCGTTCCTGTCACCGCCAAAACGAAGCGGCGCAGCAGGGATTGCCGCCCAGCGGCTGCTTCTGCGGCAGAGGCCGCAGGGAAGGGCATGAGATCACCCTTGCGGCAAGGAGCCGGAGAAGCGGAAAACACAAACCGGCACGCATGGAGCCGGATTCGGTCTGACAAGCAAAGCGGCCTGTCAACGACCGGCAAGAAACAATTACGGAGGTCGGGAAAATGAAGAAGATATTGATCAGCGGCTGCCTGACGGCGCTTATCCTTTCGCTTGTGCTTTGTACAGGCGCATTCGCTGCGGGCGGCATTTCCATCACCCGGCAGCCGACAGATATCTCGGCGCCTGTCGGCAAAGTCGGCACAGCCACGGTGATTGCCGCGGCGGAGGAAGAGATCCACTACCAGTGGTATTTCAAGGCCGTGAACAGCTCGGCGTGGAAGGCTTCCGGCATGAGCGGGGCCCAAACCGCCGCGATCTCTGTGCCCGTGACAAAGGCAAGGCTCGGCCAACAGTACAAATGCGTGATCACAGCGGACGGTGAGACCATTGAATCCGCTGTTGTCACAGTAATGGAAGCGGTGCCAAGCACAATCACCATAAATGCGCAGCCTGCGGACATTGCGGCGAAGCTCGGGCAGAAGGGAACCGCTACGGTACTTGCTTCGACAGACAGCGGCGCAGAGTTGAGCTATCAGTGGTACTTCAAGAAGGCAGGCGCCGCATCATGGAGCAAATCCACCATGACCGGCGCAAAGACCGAAAGCATTACGGTACCTGTCGCAACGACTCGTCTTGGCCAGCAGTACAAGTGCGTCATCACCACGGCGGACGGCGGGAGAATTGAATCCAACGTGGTTACGGTCCTGGAGCAGCAGCCGAGTGTGATCACGATCGATGAGCAGCCGGATAATCTTTATGCGCATATCGGGCAGAAGGGCACAGCCACCGTCGAGGCGTATGCGGATTCCGGCGCTGCGCTGAGCTACCGCTGGTATTTCAAAACCGTGAACGGCAGCTCCTGGCAGGCGTCCGGCATGACCGGCGCGAAGACGGCGACGATCACCGTTCCCGTTACCGCGGCGCGTCTCGGCCAGCAGTACAAGTGCGTCATCACCACGGCGGACGGCGGGCGGATCGAGACGGACGCCGTTACCGTCTGCGAGAAGCCGGACATCACGCTCAGCGTCACCCGCAACCCGGACAGCTACAGGACGGTAAGCGGCGAACCGGTGCAGCTGGACGTTTCCGTCAATGTGGACACGAACGTCTATCCCCTTCGCTATCAGTGGTATAAGGACGGCGAGAAGGTCGAGGGCGCGACGGAAAGCAGCCTTTATTTTACGGCTGTTGAGCCGGAGAACGCCGGCACGTACTATTGTGTCGTCAGCGGATATGGGTATACCGCTGTCAGCAGAAGCGGAACCGTATTGGTGTCCGGATAAGAGATAGAGATTTACAAGATACTTTTAAGTACGCCGTCGTTGAGACAAACGGCGGCGTACTTTCATTCTTTGTCTGAAACCCCTTGCTGAAAGTGATGAAGCGCGGAGGTGAGTGCATTGCTGCACTTCACCTGCCGCGCTTTTTTGCTTTTACCGTATTGTTCGTGTCAAACCCTCGTGAAAAACGAGCTTTCGTGAAGAAGCGTGATCACGGCGCAGCCAAAGCGCGGCGAAACACGCTGAAAACTATGGGGAAAACGGGCGGAGCCGTATCATTCTCCTTGAGATGGTAAGAAATCCGGGGCGGTCACTGCGTGAACGTGCCGTAGCCGGCAACGGCCTCGTCGATGGTCACGGCCCCGGTTTCAACCCCGTAAACCGCCTGCCTGAACTGAATGACGACACCGTCCGTCAGGCCGAATACCTCCGGCGAAATGATCCGGGATGCCGGAACGACCCCGAACGCGGCGTACATGCTGTTGAAAGACAGGTCTTTGGTCGGCAACATGAGCCCCCTGTTCTGCACCATCTCGTTCAGCTCCCGTGATGTGATCAGAAAACGCATAAACTCGTTGGCCATGTCCAGATTTGGGCTGTCCTTTTTGACGGAAAACTATAGATTCGGCATATCCATATAATTGACTGCTTTCTCCTTTTCCATTTTCATATCTGCATCCCGAACAGAATCAGAAGCAGCCTGTTTTTGTTGACTACTGATTCAATTAACATCAAAATATGTTGGAAAAGATGGACGAATCCGATCTGGTGTGGTAAAATAAAAAAGTATATCCTAACAAAAGGAATGTGTCATGCCGTTTGATGCATGAGCTGATGGTGTATTGGAAATCGACAGAATAGTCTTCTCTTTTCATATAGTTCGGTAAGCTTTGCCTGTCTACAGGACAAAGACATTGGATGCCGCGGTTTGAAAGATTGAAAACTGACGAAGAGATCGCAGAAAGACGCGCCCGCAGTCAGCAGCCTGTTTTCGGAAGCGGCTTTGAACGAAGAGTAGGGGGTAGGACGAATGAAAATGCTGTGTTGTGCGGACCTGTGCCTGGGCGCGGTCTGCACGGAGAATCTGAGCGCCGGGCTGTCCGCAAGATGGCGGGCCGCCCGGGCGGAGAAGCTTGAGGTGCTGTTCGACAAGGCCGCGCAGAACAACGCGGGCTATATCGCGCTGTTCGGAAAGCTCTTTGGTCAGGAGCGCGTGCCGGAGTCTGCGATAGACGGGCTGTTTCAGGCAGTACGTTCTGACGAGCATATCCACACGCTGCTTTTCGTCGATGCCAAAGAGTTTGGCCGCCTGTCCTACCGGAACGACGTTCCGGAGAATCTCCATCTGCTGTGCACGCAGTCACGCGAAGGGTATCTGGATGACAATTTGGCCGCTGCGCTGCGGCAGGGAAAGCCGGAGCTGCTTCTCGCTCGTCACGATCCCCTCACGGTGGAGGCGGATGCGGACGGGACGTATCGTATCGACGGGCTCGGCGAAGCAATGACCGTCCCCTCCTTTGAACCGCTTGGCTTCGAGGACGCGCAGGGGAAACGTTTCGGCTTTTGCTTGATCGAGTGGACGGAGGAGACACCGGCCGTCGGCAGAACAGTCGCGGATCAGCGATATGCCTACGAGACGGCGGAGGTCAGACTCCTGCCGGGGGACGGGCAGAAGGACATTCTGCGCAAGATCAATGCCGCCGTCAGCGGGTTTGGAAAAGACTGCTTCCTGCATATTCGGCTGGTCGGCCGCTCCGCCTTCGGGCTGACGATCGACGGGGACACGCTGGCAGCTCAGCTGCAGAACAGACTGTTCTTCGCGGAGGTCTTTGACAGCACGGAAATGGACGTAGACGCAGATGCATTCGAGACGGATATTTCCCTGCGAAGCGAATTTGTGCGTCTGGCCATGAAGGAGGATTCCATGAGTGAGACGGAGCGCAGCCGCCTGATCAGCCGCGGCTGGGCCGCATTGGGCGGGAAGGTGGCGGAAGGAGTATGAAGCTGCTTCGGATGCACGTGGACGATTTCGGTTGCCTCCATGAGTTCGATTACGAATTCGGTGAGGGCTTGAATATCCTGCTGCGGGATAACGGCTGGGGCAAGACCACGGCGGCGGCGTTCCTCAAGGCCATGCTGTACGGATATGACAATCGACGCAGCAAGGACATTACCGAGAACGAACGCAGGCGTTATCTCCCCTGGCAGGGAGGGAAATACGGCGGCTCCCTGGATTTTGAAGCGGAGGGGGTCAGCTACCGCATTCTCCGCAGATTCGGCGAGGCGCCACGCTTTGATACCGTCAGGATCCTGAACCTGGATACCGGGACCACGGCCCGGATCAATCCGGAGAAGATCGGCGAGACGCTGTTCGGGCTGGATGTGAACGCGTTCCAGCGCAGCGTGTTTATCAATCAGAACGGTCTTTCCATCCAGGGCGCCGCCGGCAGCATCCATACGAGGCTGAATTCGCTCGTCAGCCAGGCAAATGATATAGCCGCCTATGACGGCGCGATCGCCGATCTGACCCAGAGGATCAAGGTTTATGAAAAAACCGGTATGCGCGGGGAATTGGGCGATATTGTGCGCGAGATTGCCGTTAAGGAACGGGAGCGGGATCGATTGGAGAAGGAAATCTCGGAGCAGGATGCCGCAAGAGAGCGCGTCGCCGGGATCAATACGCAGCTTTCCGCCGTCAATGCCGGGCTGGAGGAAAAGAAGGCGCGGGTGGACGTGCTCAGCGGCGAGAACAAAAAACGCGAGGCTTCCGAAAAACTGCTCGGTGAGCTGAACGCAAAGATCCATACGCTTCAGGAGAAGCTGGACGCCCTTCGTGCCGGGCTCGGAGGAGAGATTCCCGGCAGCGAGGAGATCGACAACGCGAAAAAATGGGAGGATGCCGTACGGACGGCGGGGGAAAGCCTGAAGGAGCTGACCGATCGGTACGATGGCACGGCGCGGGAGTATCGGTCGCTTCTGGACAAATACCATGGCAGGCTTCCGGACGAGGCGCAGCTGAATGAGCTGCAGAGGCTTTACAGCGAGCTGCAGGGCCTGAATGCCGGGGCCGAACAGACTGCGGAGGCGGAGGAAGCGCCGGAGGAATATCGTCTGATCGAGTCCGCGGAGGAAAAGGAACCCGGGTATCCCGCAGTTCTGGAAGAACTGACCGGGCGTCAGACGGAGCTTGAAGAGCTCGTTCGCACGGCTGAGAACGCTTCCGACGCCCTGGAGCGGGAGGAAAAAAGTTGGGCGGAGAAGAAAAAACGCTTCCTGGCGCGGAAAAGCGAGCTCAGCCGCAGCAGGGCCGCGCTGGATGCGGCCTCCGCCGGGCAGCCGGACAGGATCCGGCCGGCCCTTGAAAGGCTTTCCGAACTGCAGGGACTCCGACGCCTTGCGGAGCTTCAGGAAGGCGAGTATGCCGCCGCGCGCCTTTCGGCCGAAGAAGAAAAGCTGCTGGCAGAAGCCCCGCAGGAACTGCCCGACGAAACGGATTGCAGGAAAATGCTGGAAAATCTCCGCAGTGCCGTGAAGAAAGAGGCGGAGCTTCAGGGATTGCAGGCGAGGAAGACCGGTGAAGAGAGCAAGGAGACGGGGCTGCAGGCCGCGCTATCACAGTACGACGCTATCCCGGCGTTCGAAGTGATGCAGGACGCCCCGAAAAAGCCTGCTTCCGGCGTGATGATCGGATGCGGTGCGGCGGCGTTTATCCTTGGTGTGATCCTTGGGATTGCGGTCGGTCCGGCCCTCTTTGCCCTGGCGGTCATTGGCGCCGTTCTGGTCGTCTTCGGAGTCGTGACTGACAGGCAATATGCCTCCCGCCTCCGTAAATATGAAGCAGAGCAGGCGGCAGAGGAAAAACGGCGGGCAGCGGAAGCAAAGAGAACGGAGCTGGAAGCGCAGCTTCGTGAGGAACGGAAGACGCTGTCCGACTTAAGAGAGGAGATTCGGCGCACCGCCTCCGAAGCCGAAATGTCTCGTGAGGCGGCGGCAGCCTGGCTCACCCGGTTCGCACCCGATGCAGAGCTGTCTGAACGGTCCGTCCAGGCAGTCATGGAGCGTGCGGAGCGGGTCGTCCGGCTGCGGCAGAAGGCGGAGAAGGCCGAAGAGGCTGGGCGCTGTCTGCAGGAAACACAGAAACGGCTCACAGCGGGAGAAGAGGAACTGAAAATCGGTTTCCCGGAGCTTCGCGGCCGGGATCCTGAGGCGCAGGCGGAAACGCTCCGTTCGATGGAGACGGCCTATCAGGTCAGGCTCTCCGAGAATCAGAGAGCGGAACAAGAGTATGCCGCGCTTCTCACCGCAGAGCAGCTCAGCGAGGAGCAGCTTTCCGGGGAAGAGTCTCCCGCAATGCCCCTCATCCGCGAGGCCGGGGAGACGGCGGAGCAGACGCTTGCGGAGCAGATGCGGGAGGCCGATCGTATCCTCGGTCTTATAGGCATGAGCCTCAGCTGCGAGCATGCGGGGATCGTGCTCCGCAAGGCAGAGCAGGTTCTTTCCGTCTATCGCAGCTTCCTGGCCCGGAAGAATGAAAATGAAGAACGGCGGCAAGCCCATCGCCGGAAGCAAGAGGCTCTTCAGACGCGGCTTGCCGCGGCGGCCGGTGCCCTTTCCGGCCGGGCGGAGGATCGCCCTCTGCCGGAGCGGATCGCCCTTGCCAGACAGGATATTATGGAGGCAAACAGAAAGCGGGACAAGCTTTCTGAAATCGAAGCGGAACAAGAACGGCTGACAGATCGGGAACACGACGCGAAACAGGCTCTTGCGGCGTTCCTGCGGAAATATGCGTCCGCTTCGACCGGTGGGAACAGCCTGGAAGAGATCCGGGCGCAGACGGCGGAATACACGAGCGCTTCCGCCGCGCTTGGGCAGCTCGAAAGCCAGAGAGATTCCATTCTGGCCGATACGCAGACGCAGGCTGCAAGCGAGGAAGAAAGGTCTCTGCGCCTTGAGATCGCGGAAGACGAAAAGCGCCGTGACGAGCTGATCGTTGAATACACGCAGAAAACGGATTTCATCCGGCGGGCGGATCAGGCCTTGGAAGTCTACCCGGACGTCGTACAGGAGATACGCCGACTGAATGAGCAAAAGCAAAAGGCCCAGAACGAGCTGCTGACACTCAAGCGGGCGATCCGGCTGATCACACAGGCTAAGGAAAACCTTGCCAACCGCTATCTCGGCAGGGTCGAGGAGCTCTTTAACCGCTATATGCAGGTCTGGCTGCAGAGCGAGGCTGTGCGCGGCATTCTGGACACGGATTTTCATATCACGATCGAGGAAAACGGAAAGGTCCACCTGGCCGAAGGCTACAGCAGCGGGACCGGCGATCTGATCGATTTCTGCATGCGCCTGGCGCTGGTAGACACCTTGTTTGAGAAGGAACAACCTTTCCTGATCCTGGACGATCCTTTCGTGAATCTCGACGAGGAACACCTGGAAAAAGCCCTGGAGCTCTTGAGCGTCATGGGTCTGAACCGGCAAATCATATATTTCGTCTGTCATCCGATCCGCGCGGCGGAGGCGGAGGGCGGCTCCGCTTCCCGCGAAGAGTTCCGGCGCCTCTCCGCGGCGGCCAGGCAGAACGCCGAGCAGCGGAGCGGTCCCGCAGTGCGGGCTGCGGCTCCGAGGAAGACCCCGAAGGAGCTGTATCATATCGCCGCAGGCACGGGGCCGCTCGCGATCCGGCCCGCGCGCCCGGGCTATACGATCACAAACAGCATTTTCAGCATGGGCTTTGTGCTGAGTGGAGAGGATATGAGCCCGGATCGCAGCTACGAGCTGTTCTTTATAGACAAGCCGGGCCGTGTGCTGAATGACAGACAACTGCTCGAGGTGCGGAACGGCAAGCTCTCCACGGAAAGGATACAGTTCAGCCTGAATACGCGTGACGACAGCGGAGACGAGTATGAGCTGATGATCCGCGAGTCCGGACAGGACGACTATGAGGTCGTGGCCAGGATCCCCTTTAAGGCCAAACTGGCGTTTGCGGGCACTTTCAGCTTTGATTGACAGAGGAGGCCAATATGGACAGCTTGGACTATAAGATTTTGGAGTTCTTCCCGGGCAAATCGGTGAGGAAGGATCTCACAAGCCTGATGAAGAAGGGCGCGAATGTGCCCACCTACGTGCTGGAATACCTTCTCGGCATGTACTGCGCCACGGACGACGAGGATGCCATCCAGGCGGGACTCGTTAAAATCCGCCGCATTCTGAGCGAGAACTACGTCCGCCCGGATCAGAGTGAATTCGTCAAATCCCGCATCAAGGAAAACGGCCAGTATACGATCATCGACAAGATCACCGTTGAGCTGGAC
>JAEEGL016939221.1_pt1 | contig 10405 bp, 10 predicted proteins | sample 9134231 | NCBI WGS metagenome assembly JAEEGL01 (sample SAMN16246548, study PRJNA631951) | gut metagenome | biome: gut microbiome; feature: rumen; material: fiber-attached | host: Bos | place: Iran: Karaj | collected 2018-10
ATGTAGTCACAACTACATTTTTTGTCCTTGGGAAAAATCTGCGAGGGGAATTTTGAAATTGATGAGTACAGCCTAAACCCCGTCCCCTAGCTCATTACGTTTTCTTATTCTTCAAAACCACGTATGTTCTCTCGAGCATAAATATGTTAAGTACTGCAAATATAAGCAGATAGAACGGCATTATTCCGATTCCGATATACTGCTGCAGATTTCCGAATACCATAGGCATGAAGGTGCTTCCCATGTAAGCCGATGCCATCTGAAGACCTATAACTGCGGCGCTATTTCTTTTTCCAAAGTTCTCAGGCGCCATGTGCTGGATTGCGGGATATACAGGACCCATACCGGTTCCTATGATCACAAATCCAATGGCTGCCGGAATCCAACTCCTGATGGGCAGCATGACCATCAGGATTCCAACAAACTCAACTGCTATTCCAATTCTGATAAGAAGCCTGTCGCCAAGCCTGTTTGATACGAATCCCGAAATAATCCTTCCAAGCATCAGGCCGCCAAATATCAGTGAACCAAATGATGCGATCATCCCGTCTGTCAGTCCCTCTTTTACTCCGGCGAAATAACTGGAAGTCCAAAGAAAGCATGTGGCTTCACCTGAACAGTATGCAAAGAATGCGATAAGTGTATGGATAACTCCGGGAACTCTGATTGCCTCTCTTATACCGGCGCCCACCTCTTCTTCGCCTTCTGCTCCATTCTCATTTCTTTTCCAAAGAGGAAGAGAAAGAATACACACAAGCAGGATCCCCATCTGGATATAAGCTGTCCAACTGTAACCGTCATTCCACTTTGCACGACTAAGAGCCAGGGCCATGATGTTAGGGCTTATCACTGCACCAACTCCGTAAAAACAGTGAAGGAAGTTCATTACTGATCCGGAGTAGTTATTAGCCACATAGTGGTTCACAGATGCATCTATTGCTCCTGCTCCGAGTCCATAAGGGATCACAAAAAGAAAAAGCATCCAGTAGGAAGTTGAAACTGAGAATCCGATAAGTCCCATTATAGTCAGGGAAATTGATACGATCACTATCCACTTTGTGTGAAAACGCCTTATCATTCTTGGGCTTAAAAGTGCGGATATTATTGTCATGAATGAAATGGACATGTACACATAGCCGGCATAGGATGATGGCACTCCGAAAGCCACCTGCATTGTTGGCCATCCGGATCCCAAAAGCGAATCCGGCAGACCTAAACTCATGAATATCAGGTATATAACTGCAAGTAAAAGAGAATACATAGGATCTGACCTCCAAAACATAAAGCATTTATCTTATCTGCATTGGAGTATATCATTTATCTGAAATTTACATATAGAATAAAATCGCATATAATCGTGACAATAATAAGACAATATCGTCATAAAGGATTTACATGGGACTTTCATACTCTACAGATAAAACAGATGAAACCGGCAGGGAACTGCTTACATATGGCACACCTGATTTTCCTATCGCCTTTTTTGATGACGATCTTACCTTTGTCAAAGTGCCCTGGCACTGGCATAATGAGCTGGAGATCGCGGTGATACTCTCCGGGGAAGTCAGTGTTTTTATCGCAGGCTGTGAACTCAGGTTGAAAGCCGGGGAAGGATATTTTGCAAACAGAGGAATACTGCACTCCTCCCAACTTCATTCCAGGGCAGGGCGGCAGCATTGCATGGTTTTTGATCCCCGCGTTATAGCAACACCTGATGATATCATATGGAACACCTATGTATCGCCTGTTCTGTCTCATGAAAATCTGCCGTTTATCAAACTGACCCCTTCTATTCCATGGCAAAAAACCATACTCTCTTCTGCAGAAAAAGCATGGAGCAGTGGAGCACATGAAAAGGCCGACTATGCATTAACTGTCCGTTCTTCACTCAGCCAGATAGTCAGTCTGTTGCTGCGCAATATTAATTCAGAAACAGAACATCCCTTCACGTCAAAGGCACAAAGGGATGAGCTTAGAATCAAGAAAACTCTGTATTATATTGAAACTCATTTCAGAGAACAAATAACGATCGAGGATATGGCTGCAAGTGCAAACATCAGTGTCAGTACTTTATTAAGGCTTTATCATGACATACTTCATACCACACCGATACAGTACGTGCTGATGTATCGTCTTGAGCAGATAATCGATGAACTTCTCACAAATCCCAATGCTCCGATTTCGGACATTGTCTATTCCTGTGGATTTAATGACACAAGCTATTTCAACCGCTGCTTCCTGAAGGCATATGGTGAAACTCCGTCAGAATACAGGAAAATACATTCCAACTGAAAAAATTAAAAAGTTGTGTTGACATACTCCGACTGTCGTGGTATATATACTACGACAGATGTAGTACGACAGTCGTTGTAACGATAGCCTGGGTATGTCGGACGTATCTGAACATAATGAAAGGAAATTGTTATGGATGGTAGAGATCAGCAGTGACGTAATACGCGGATACAATGACACAATTATCCTGTACCTTTTAATGGAAGCTCCTTCCTATGGCTATGAGATATCGAAAAAGATCCGGACGCTAAGCGAAGATAAGTACATGATAAAAGAAACAACACTGTACTCTGCTTTTAACCGTATGGAAAAGAACGGTTATATAGAGTCCTATAGTGAGACGGCAGAAAACGGAAAGAAGCGTACTTATTACAGGATAACCGATGCAGGGACAGCATATTACCGAGAGAAATGTGAAGAGTGGAATCTGACAAAAGATGTGATCGAAAGATTCATAAGGAGAGGATAAACAGGTATGGAAACTTTAAGAAACTATCTGGAAAGTATGTTTGCGAGCCTTCCGAACACTGAGGAAGTCCAGAAGGCAAAATCCGAGCTTTTCCAGATGATGGAAGACAAATATAACTCCCTTATAGAAGAGGGGAAAAAGGAAAACGAAGCTGTGGGGATCGTCATCTCGGAATTCGGAAATCTTGACGAGATCGCAGAGACCCTTGGAATAAAGAATGTTATGGGAAACAGGTCTGCGGATGACAGACGGCATGTAAGCCGCGAGGAGGCAGCACAGTATGTGCTTGACAGCAACAGACATGCTTTTTTGATCGGGCTTGGCGTGTTTATCTGCATTACTTCCGTAGTATTCCCCATAATTGGAGAAGAAGCAGGAGCGGCAGGATTTATAGCAGCTATTGCGGTTGCGGTAGGGATATTCATCTACGCAGCATCCATTATGAAAAAATGGGATTTTATCAACAGTACTGCCTGCAGCATAGACTATCAGACGGCTGAAGAACTTGACAGGGAACAGAAGATGAATTATTCGGGGAAAACCCTTACCTTCATCATAGGCGTACTGTTCATTATTGTCTCGGTTATACCAATGATATTCAATGACGCCCGTGTTTTCGGCTTCTTAATGTCAGCAACACTGTCGCCGGTACTTATGTTTTTGATGGTGGGGATCGGTGTTATGCTCATTAATTTTTCAAAAGGAAAGGACAAGGCATACACAACGCTTTTAGCTCTTAATGACAAAAATACTGTATCCGGAACATACAGAAAAAACCGTCCCGGAGAGGTGGTGTATGAAAATGAGACCTTGAATACGGTTATGTCTCTTTACTGGTTTACGGTACGCTGTGTCTATCTTATCTGGTCTTTTGTGACTTTCGAATGGTATCGGACATGGATAATCTGGCCGGTAGCTTTAATTGTTCATTACATCATCAAAACTAATTTAGGAAAGGAGCGTAAACAGGCGTGAAGAAAGCGTATGTCAGCATACTTACGATAATAACAATACTCTGTGTTGTGTTTGGCACCATGTATCATACAGGACTTTTTTTCAGGAATGCAGCTGTATTTCCGTTTTCAGCAGTTAATTTCGGAAGGGGCAGCGATAAGAATATAAGCTTCAGTGAGGAATACGAGGATATCAGTCAGGTATTATGCAATATGGACCTTATGAATGTGACGATAAACTCCACTGACGGCAGCAGCGTAAAGATCAATTATGAAGGAAATGAAAAACTTAAACCCAGTATAGAGAATGATAACGGACATCTGAGTTTAACTCAGCCCCAGAATGTAAGGCTCGGTTTTAAAGATGCGGATCTTTCGAAAGAGAAATCAAGGGTCACACTTTCTATTCCAAAGGATACGGTATTAACGGGTCTGGATGTGGATTTGGATATGGGCAGCATGGAAATATATGATATCAGTTCGGATAAACTTGATCTCAGCGTGGATATGGGATCAGTCAGCGGAACGGGCCTGATCCTTGGAGATGTTGAAATTGACAGCAACATGGGAAATGTAGAACTTGGAGTAAAGGATGTAAAGAATCTTGCCGCATCCACCAACATGGGCAATGTGATAATAAACTCCGAAAAAGATCTTTCCAATTACTCCTTCTCCTGTGCTGTTGATATGGGAAGTATTTTGATAAACGACCGGAAAGTCAGCGGTGACTATGAGAAAGAGGGCAGTGAAGGAACTGTGAATATCAATACCAATATGGGCAGCGTTACCGTAAAATACTGATATTTCAATACTCCGGGGACGGTTCTTTGATTGGAGTAATCAGAAAACCGTCCCCCTGGTTCACTGGGCCATTGCTAAATTGTCCATGTCGATAACGAGTTCATCGCTCTGATGATAAGTAAACCAGTTTTCCAGTTTGTCCTCCTTAAAAAAGCTACTTACAAATATATATACGATGTAATACGGAATATGGTAATAAAAAATAAACATGACATACAGATGTCACGTTACCGGCGTTATGATTGTGGATGTAAAAAATCTACAGAAAAATCTACAGCTTATAACAAGGAGGATAACAATGGCAACTGTATATGTTTACGTTATGGATACGATGGCTGACTGGGAGGCATCCTATGTGATGGCAGAATTGAAATCCAGGAGATTTTTTAAGAAGGACGCTGGAGAGGTTGAATTAAAGACAGTTTCTTTTTCTGAAAAAGCCGTACAGTCCATGGGTGGATTGACGATCATACCGGATCTCACGGTGGATCAGGTTGAATCCCGAAAAGAAAATATGCTGATCCTTCCGGGATCGGATAAGTGGAATGACCCCGAACATCTTGAGATCCTGAAAAAGGCACAGGAGTTTTTATCTGATGGAGCAGCGGTGGCTGCTATATGCGGAGCGACAGTTGCCCTGGCAAGCCTCGGGGTGCTGGATGAGAGAGCGCATACCAGCAATGGAGAAGGGTTCCTCAATATGTTCTGTCCGAATTATAAAGGTGAGAAACACTATGTGAACAGTCCGTCAGTAAGAGATGGCAATCTGATAACTGCAGGAGCGACAGGTGGAATAATGATGGCAAAGCTTATTCTGGAGTATCTTGACGTTTTCAGGAAAGATACGCTGGAATACTGGTACAATTATTTCAGTACAGGAGATCCGATGGCGTTCTTTTCAATGATGCAAAGTGTACAGCAGAAGGAAGGATGAGCTAAGGGGGGACGGGGTTAGTGGTCCATAAATGAAAAAGATGAGCGAAGATCACTCAGAGAAGTTCCATTGCTTGGTTTTATCGCATTCATGTTTAAAAGCCATAAACAGACACACCGGCAAATGCAGCTATCAATATCAGAATGATCGGTGACATTTTCTTTTTGTATACCTTTTGGAAACCAAAATAAACCACCGCTAATACTATTGTCAGTGCAATTGGAAGAGTATCTTTCTCATTTAATATCGGAATCACGCAGTTTTTACCAATCATACTGACTCCCATAGCCAGGATAATTCCGATAATGCATGGTTTAATCCCATTAAACGCGGATTTTATCCACGTTTTCCCTGATACCCTGTTTATTAAAGTCATTAGAAGTATGATAAAAAGAAATGCCGGAGAAACCACAGAAAGTGTAGCTAATAATCCGCCCAATATCCCTGCTTTGCTGCATCCAACATACGTCGCAAGGTTTACCATGATCGGACCGGGAGTGCTTTCACTGATCGCGATTATGTTCATCAGTGCTTCTTCATCCATCCAGCCATAATATAGGACCACATCTTTTATTAGTGGGATAGCGCTATAAGCTCCGCCAAATGAAAATAGTCCAACCTTCAAAACTCCAATGATCAGATCCAGATATATCATTTGCCTGCACTTCCTTTCATGTATGACATATTAGATATGCCGGATATGATCATGACGGACACCGCAGCGATCACTAAAAGAAGGATAGATGATATTCCCAGATTAAATATGTTGTTAAGGAGCATTATCGCGAAAGAGCTGCCCAGTATTATGCAAGACAAAGCCGTCTTTTTCATCTTTTTTATCATGCTTATCGCTGCATCAAGGATCAGAATTCCAACTGCGATTCTTATACCTTTAAAACCACTGACTATTCCCTGGATCTCAAGGAGATTCTCCAAGAATTTTGAGATCAGATAGATAATTACAAAAGAAGGTGTTACCACCCCAAGGGTTGCGGCAATAGCACCGGCAACACCTTTTTGTTTGTATCCAACATAAGTGGCGCAGTTAACGGCTATAGGCCCTGGCGTGGATTCGGCAATGGCCGTGATCTTCATCATCTGCTCGTGAGTTATCCATTTCTTCCTGTCAACGCAGATGTTCTCAATCAGTGATATCATGGCATACCCGCCACCGAAAGTGAAAAGCCCTATTTTTGCAAATGTCAGAAACAGAGAAACTATCATTTAGTGATGGCAGCCTCCATGCCCGCAGGAGTGACCCTCATCATGCTCATGATGATCACAGTTTGCTTCTCCGCCAGCATCAAGAGTTCCATCGATTAGAGCCGCAACAGCGGCATCTGTGTTTCCGCTTGCACCTGCATAAAGTTTGATACCGGCTTCCTGAAGAGCTCTCTGTGCTCCGCCGCCGATTCCACCGCAGATAAGTGAATCAACCTTAGCAATATTAAGGATACCTGCAAGGGCACCACAACCCTCGCCATTTGTCCCGAGGATCTGTGAATCAACTACTTTGCCATTCTCAATGTCATAAACTTTGAACTGCTCAGTTCTTCCAAAATGTCCGAAGACGTTGCCGTTATCATATGTTACTGCTACTCTCATTGTCGTATCTCCTTTTTCATTAATGTGTACTTTTAGACTATTTCTTTCTCTGTCAATTTCGATATTGCCTCCTGCAATGGAAAGCCGCTTGCCCTCAACAACGGCAGTGACCAGCTTCCTCCGTGCATTCTCATACATGGCAGTAACCGTTGTCCTTGCAACACCCATCCTCAAAGCACATTCTTCCTGATTTAAGCCTTCATAGTCCAGAAGCCTTATGGTCTCGAACTCATCAAGGGACAGCTCTATTGTTTCAATGGTCTCTTTTTCTGCATCTTCAGGAATAAAGCTGTAATAATCCGGAAAACTACATATTTTCCTGCACTTTGGTGTTCTTGGCATATATTTTCTCCATTAACTTAAATTGACATATGTCAAATTAAAATATAGTACCAATTATGACATATGTCAATATTACCAATCTCGTGGTCATATCTCAGGGTCTTTTTCTCTTGAATTAAATTGCGACCAATTGTAGAATGTAACGGATAGTACCCATTTTTTAAATTGTGAAGGAGGATCGCCATGTTATTCAAGAAGGAAACAACCAATGCTTCCCTGCTTGCTGCTATAGAGAGCTGCAGCGTGGACAATGTCCTGAAGGGAGGAAAGCTGATAAGCGATCAAAGAGTCAGTTCAGAAAGCGAAAAAGAGGCGATCCGTCAGATAAATGACAAGGCTGCCCAGATAATGGAGTATGCCAACGGTGAGTCCGGAAAACTTCGCATGGTCAATGAAATAATACATTCCGGTATGTGGGAGATGTATTTCGATCCCACAAGCGGTGAGATCAACAGAGTAGACTGGAGCAATGAATTCCGCAGGATGATAGGCTTCAGGGACAGATCGGATTTCCCTGATACATTGGAGGCGTGGACGAGCAAACTGCATCCCGAAGACAAAGATATGGTTCTGTCAGAGTTCAATGCGACACTGGCTGACAGGAGCAATATTAAGAAATACGACGTTAATTACAGGCTGCAGACAAAGTCAGGGGAGTACAGGTGGTACCGCGCAGCAGGCAATCTTTCCAGAAATGCCAATGGCTCCCCTATTATATTCATAGGTATCTTTATAGATATAACAGACCAAATGGAACAGTCGAAGCAGCTGGAGGTGGAAACCCAGCGTCATGACGCTATAGACAGTACGCTTTCCGAGGGAAGCTGGAGCATGAACGTGGTCGGTAGAGATCCGTCCAACCCGTATAATGCATTCTGGTGGAGCCAGCAGTTCAGACATCTTCTCGGATTCCAGGATGAGCGTGATTTCCCCAATGTGCTCAATTCATGGAGCGACAGGCTTCATCCCGAAGACAAGCAGGCGGCATTGGATGCCTTCAGTAAGCATGTCAGTGACTATTCCGGCAACACACCATTTGACCTGGAATACAGACTTATGAGAAAAGACGGCACATACAGGTGGTTCAAAGCCATAGGTAAGACCGTAAGGGAGAGTGATGGTACCCCGATAGTTGTAGCAGGTTCAATACTGGATATCACAGACTCCAAGAAGAATAAGCAGATCGAGACCGAGATGAGAGTAAGCGTGGATAATCTCTCGCAGGCGTTGTCAGAAATGACCAGGACCGTTGACCAGGCCACAAAAGATATGACCGGAGTGGCGGAAAAGCAGTCCGAGATCGTTAAGTCAACCGACATAATAAATGCTTCCGTAGAAGCTTCGCTTAAGATCATCGACATCATTCAGGGCATAGCTTCCCAGACAAACCTTCTGTCACTGAACGCATCTATAGAGGCAGCAAGGGCAGGCGATGCCGGCAAGGGATTCGCTGTAGTTGCGGAAGAAGTCGGCAGACTGGCTATCACTTCAAGGGAAACGAGCGAAGAGATCGCTAAGACACTTAATCATATGTCAGAAACCATCAACAGTATGGTAGAGAAGACGATGGGCATAAATGAAAACATTGAGTCACAGGGCGCAGCGATGGAGGAGATCAATGCCAATATCGAGGAACTGAGCGCCATGGCAGAAACCATCAGCCAGATTTCCAAGGGCATGTCCGAGTGACGTTCACTTAATATAATAACGATAACACATATAGCAGTTTAAGTTATGCGATTTAGGGGAATATATTTAGTTGACGATATAATTGTGGATACAGTGGGTAGCATGATATAATTAGCCTATATTTTCGCGAAAGGAAGGGCTATTTGTATGAAAACTATCCGCCTAAAAATTGTTCTCGGAATTATCCTTTGTTCTCTGCTTACTGCGCTGATCGTAGGTCTGCTTTCCATAAGGACCACCATGCGTATTTCCGAAGCAGATTCCCAGTCAAATATGGTGAATCAGACCGCAGCTCTGGCGAACGAAATGGATTCCACTATCCTCAGAGTAGAACAGTCGGTAAATATTCTGTCTGACATTGTTTCGAGCAGGATAAGTGAAAGACGGTTTTTCTCGGATGTAAATTATGCAGATGCCTTTACAAATGAGGTTCTGGAGCAGGTATATCGTTTCTCCGAGCATACGGACGGAGCCATTACGAGCTATATAAGATATAATCCCGAATTTTCAAATCCTACATCGGGTTGTTTCCTGACCAGAAACAGTCTCAGTGAACCTTTCGAAGCTGTTACACCCACAGACTTTTCAATGTATGATCCTTCAGATGCGGAACACGTTGGCTGGTATTACGCGCCGGTTCAAAACGGTGGTCCCCTCTGGATGAATCCATATCTCAACAGCAATATCAACGTGTACATGATCTCCTATGTTGTGCCCATCTATGCTGAAGACGGCACATCAATAGGAATAGTCGGAATGGATATTGCCTTTTCCGAACTCACAGACAAACTGGATACGACTTCCATCTTTAATACAGGATACGGTTTCCTGACAGATAAGGATGGAAATATCGTGTATCATAAATCTGCCGAAATTGGACAGAATATTACAGCGCTTGACAGCTCTCTTGCAGGAGCTTCTTCATATATCACAGGCGAAGGAGTAAACAGCGAAGCATACGAGTACAAATATAAAGGCGTGGATAAGCTCATGGTCACAAGTCCTCTCCAGAACGGAATGGTACTGGGACTTACAGCTCCTAAAGCAGAGATATTCTCCGAAGCTTATTCGCTTCTCTATACCATTCTCGGAGCGATCATACTTGCAATATTTGTCAGCTCCATAGTGGGATTGATAGTCGGTAACGGTCTTGCCAAGCCCATCCATGCTCTTACCGATATCATCGGCCAGACAGCAAAGCTCGACCTTACTTCTTCTGAGGGCACAAAGGATCTCACGAGACACAGGGATGAGATAGGACAGATGGCCAACGAGGTAAATGACATGCGGTCCGCTTTCCGGGATATGGTGGATTCCTTC
>JAEEGL010431144.1_pt1 | contig 10404 bp, 4 predicted proteins | sample 9134231 | NCBI WGS metagenome assembly JAEEGL01 (sample SAMN16246548, study PRJNA631951) | gut metagenome | biome: gut microbiome; feature: rumen; material: fiber-attached | host: Bos | place: Iran: Karaj | collected 2018-10
TGATCATATCAATCATCTCTGCTCTGGAATTCAGTGGTTCCTTCAGAGGCATAAGGGAATCAGGAAGGCGAATCTTGACTGTTATCTCAGCTGGTATGAGGTCATGCATAATGATAATCTGTCACTTGAGAAGTTTGAATCCAGGATTATGGGAAGCATGCTTCAGAAGAGGCAAACATTGAATATCAACACTTAATTGGTATTATTTTTTTTTATTTCAACGAATTTAAGTTAATTTCAATAAAAATGTAAAAAACCTCTGCAGCATCAGCCACAGAGGTTAAATTTAGTACTCAAGACCCTTTTCTTTACGCTCTTTTTCCAATTCAGCGTTCTTGATATCATCTTCCTTGATCATCTGCTTATACTTTTCGATTTCAGCAGAGTTAGCAAGGACGAAGTGACCAGGAACGATTTCCTGGAACGTAGGCTTTTCTACAGAATAATCGTGTTCTTCCGTAGGTCTATAGACAATACGGACACGCTTCTTCTCATAGAATGGATCTGGCTTAGGAATAGCCGAGAGAAGAGATCTGGTATATGGATGTAATGGATGAGCAAACAATTCATCAGAAGTGGCAAGCTCAACCATTTCACCAAAGTACATAACTGCGATACGATCGCAGAAATACTTAACAACAGATAAGTCATGAGCGATGAACATCAAAGTCAAACCGTGATTGACCTTCAAATCATTGAGAAGGTTGATAATCTGAGCACGGATGGAGACATCCAAAGCGGAGATCGGTTCATCACAGATCATGAAATCAGGATTCATGACGATAGCTCTGGCAATACCGATACGCTGTCTCTGACCACCCGAGAACTCGTTTGGATAACGAGAGCAATAATCAGCGATAAGACCGACTTCTTCCAAAACCTTACAGGCTTTCTTGTGATTCTCGTTTCTATTGCGGAAACCCTGAATCTTCAAGCCTTCCTGAATGATGTCTTCGACCGTCATACGAGGGTCAAGAGAATCGATAGGATCCTGGAAGATCATCTGCATCTTGGACATCAACTTCTTGTTGACGTGAGTATCATCATATTTGATCTGACGGATCTTCTGTTTCTGGAATTTGACAAGTTCATCCAACTTCTGCTTGAGATTGGTGACTTCAGCATCATATCTGGCACGAATCTCAGCAATCGTCTTCTTGCCTTCCTCAGAAGCATCCGAGATATTTTCTAATTCAGCTGCTTCCTGAGAACGAAGTTCCTTGATCTTGTTGTTGGTACGAATGGTGTTCCATTTGATTTCTTTTTCGTTCCATCTAGAGCCCGCTGCAATACGATAGCCCTTGAAGTAGATAGAACCAGAAGTGACATGATGTAAACGGATGACAGAACGACCAGTGGTGGTCTTACCACAACCGGATTCGCCGACCATACCGAAACATTCACCCTTCTTGATATCGAAGGAAACATCATGAACGGCCTTCAACTTTCTACCGCCACCCATCGGGAAGAACATCTTGAGATGTCTGACGGAGAGAAGAATGTCGTTATCGACAAGTTCCTGCTTGTACTTGATGAAGGTCATATCATCCTGTCTAGGAACATAGACTAAGATGTAATCGACGACAATCAAAGCGACGCAGGCAAGTAAGAAAATACCAATCAGAATTGGACCAGGGCCAATGATATAATGAGTTATCTCATAACTAGCACCGCTATTTGGTATACCTTCTTCGATGTTGAACAAACCAGCAACTGGTAAGGTGAAGAAATTCAAGAAGGCCATGATGAGCAGTAAGAGGGCGAATAAGAAGGCAAGAGAATAGTACTGTTCTTCAACATAGACATAAGCGATAGCCACAATGGCCAAAATGATAATGATGAAGGTGAACAAAGCGCCCACAGAAACATTGACACCATAGTGATAAGCAGGAAAGTACATACCATTGAATGATCTTTCCACAATGCCTGGAGCGCCAAAGGCAAGACTATAGGCGTTGATACTACCAATAATCCTGAGTTCATTAGCCTGATCGACACCAGTCATGATCTCAACGACATGAGAGTCGATGAAAACGGCTGGAAGAGCCATGAAAATCAAGGAAAGGAGAAGAAGACCTAAAGCAATTCCTAAATAGAAATGCTTCTGAAGATGAATCAAAATCGCAGTCTTATGATCGTATTCTTTATGCATTCTGTTCACCTCCATTATCGTTCTTCTTTTCTTCCTGCTTACTGGCTTGTTCTCTGGCTAAGGAAGCCTTGATACGCTGAGAGACAATTCTTGGCTTTTCGGCCTTAGGAGCTCTCTTATCCAACAACCAGGTAGCCGCATAATGGGTATCGGTAACCTTGAAGAATGGAGGTTCGCTCTTGAAGTCGATGGCCATAGCATATTTGTTTCTGGCAGCGAAGGCATCACCCTTTGGTGGGTTGAGAAGATAGGGTGGGGTACCAGGGATAGCTTCAAGCTGTTCGTGAGAATCCAAATCAGGAATAGAAGATAACAAAGCCCAAGTATATGGATGCTTTGGATCATAGAAGACTTCGGCAGCAGTGCCGACTTCCACAATCTTACCAGCATACATAACCGCAACTCTGTCCGCCATATTGGCAACGACACCAAGATCGTGCGAAATGAAGATGACAGACATATTTCTTTCTTTCTTCAAACGGTTGATCAATTCCAGAATCTGAGCCTGAATGGTGACGTCAAGAGCCGTGGTAGGTTCATCACAGATGAGAACTTCTGGGTTGGCAGTCAAAGCGATTGCGATAACAATACGCTGTCTCATACCACCGGAGAACTCAAATGGATATTGGTTGAAACGAACTTCTGGCTGAGGAATACCGACTTCGGCCATAACTTTCAAAGCGGCAGCCTTGGCTTCTTCCTTGGAAATTCTGAACAAGGAATTGTATTCCTTGGTTCTCTTTTCGAGTTCCTCTTTAGAGGCACCCTTTTCTCTTAAGGCAGCCATATCAGCATCATAGACAGCTTTAGCTTCTGCCTTATATTTTTCGATTTCAGCCTTGGCTTCTTTCTTCTTAGCATCCAAAGCAGCCTTCAAGGCTGGTCTGGCGTTGTTGAATTCCACATCGGCTTCTTTCTTCATCTTCTTAGCCTCAGCGACAACACGGACGTGTTCCGCTTTCTGTTTGGCTAAGAGTTCTTTGACCTTCTTGTTGTTTTCATTTTGAATTTCAACAGCCTCATTGTAGGCTTTTTCTCTGGCTACACGAGTCTGTTCAAGAAGTGGAGTTAACTCGTCTTGTCTCTGAGTGCGGAGCTTTTCAAGTTTCTCCTTAACTTCCTTGCTGAGCTTAGCTTTCTGCTCTTTGGTCAGCTTTTGTTCATCTTTCGATGTTTCATAAGCTCTCAATTCCTTGAATAAGGCAGCATATTTTTCTTTGACAAGAAGAATTTCATTTTCACAAGGATTGGTGGTGCTAGCAAGATAGAAAGCTTCCTTGATTTTGGACTGCAAAGCATAGATCTGCTTGTTGTAGTCTTCATCAAAATTTTCAATCAAACGCTCCGCTCTCTGATAAGCGGTCTTACGCTTGGCTTCGATATTCTTGTAGGCCGCTTCTTCCTTGGAGATGATACGGTCATATTTCTGCTTCATCAAATCAGAATTGACGAGCATGGCTTCGGTGATCTGCTTACCGACCTTCATGATTGGATTTAAAGAAGAGAGAGGATCCTGGAAGACCATACCGATCTTATGACCACGGATACGATGGAATTCCGATTCATCAATCTTGGTGAGGTCTTCACCTTCATAGATGACGGAACCATTTTCGATGACGGCATTCGCCGACAAGATACCCATGATGGTCTTGGAAGTGACAGACTTACCAGAACCAGATTCACCGACAATACATAAGGTCTCTCCCTTGAATAAATCAAAGGAGACACCTCTAACTGCATGAACTAAACCAGCATCGGTCTTGAAGGAGACCGCTAAATCCTTAACTGAAAGGACTAACTGTTTATCTTTGTTTTCCATGTTATTCCGTTCCTTTCAGTGATGGGTTGAAGGCATCACGTAAACCATTACCAAACAAGTTGAAGCAGATCATCAACAAGGAGATGATGATAGCTGGGAAGACAAGTTCGCTTGGATACGTAGATAAGAAAGCCTGGTTCTTGGATAAGATGACACCCAAGGAATCCAAAGTGCTTAAACCTAAACCCAAATAAGAGATGGTTGCTTCAGAGAAGATGGTAGATGGAATCATCAAGACGGAACGAGTGACGATCGTACCGACCGCATTTGGTAAAATATGGCGGAAGATCAGCGTTGGCGTCTTGGCACCTAACGTCTTTGAAGCAAGGACATATTCTCGACCACGATAACGGTAGAACTGACTTCTGGTTGTTGCCGAAGTACCAATCCAACCAGTCAAACACAAGGAGAGAGCGAAGACGAAGAAGTTGGTGCCTAACTTGATGGTCAAAATTGTCATCAAAACAATGTATGGAATACCACCTAAGATATCGGTGATACGTTCCATAGTGATATCAACCGTACCGCCATAGTAACCGGAGATGGAACCCCAGATAACACCGATTAAGATGTTGATGGCAGAAACGACAATACCTAAGATTAAGGAAGTACGTAAACCGGAGAAGACATACTTGAGTAAGTCTTTACCCTGATATTCTGTACCAAAGAGATGGACGGGAATATCATTGTAACCAAGATACTTATACATCATAACCTGGCAATCAAAGATGTAGACAACCTGGTTATTGTTGGTATCCTTTTTGACAGAGAGAATCTCAGTAACGGATAAGTCATTGGAATTCTTGCCGCTTTCTTCGATGACGAAGCTTGCTGGATTCTGATAGAGGTCATCTAAAGCTCTTAACGCTTCAGCCTTATCTTCGGCTGGATCTTCTAAATCCCAGGCATAATTAGCGCTACCCCAAGAGACATAACCCTTCTTATACCAGTTCCAGAATTTGTCCTGGGAAATCGTCATATGATTTCTCAAGCCATAAGTGACAAGATACATATCATAAGTGATATCAGCTCTAGCGATGAACGTATCGGTAGATTCAAAACGTTCATAAGAAGAACTTGTCCAATAGGATGGGTTGTCAGCACCGCTAACCTGTTTTTCCTGTAAGACAACAGCGTTAGCATCTTCGACGATCATTTCTTCCTTGAAGTTACCAGCATCACCAAAGGATCTGGCATTCAAAGCTTTTCTAGCAGCAGCAGTTAATCTACCATTGCTAGCAGTAGTACCCGTGATACGGAAAGACTTCAAATAAGCGGAAGTCTTTTTGGTAGCCTGACCTTTGAAAATGATACCTAAAGAGATAAAACGATTCTTTAAGACAGAAGCTTCAGCTGCGCTTACCTTGGTTCCGGTAGAAACCTTGATGGCATCATTTAATGCGTCATTTAAGGAGAAAGAAATTTCCTGATGTGGAGTGATAGCAGCATTAGCATTCTTCTCTAAGGCTGGACCATAATCAGAAGTGAAATTACCATTGAGCAGGAAATAATCATCATTAGATGGTGTGGTACCAGCAGTAGCGGTAGCAATCATCAAAACAGCATATTCAGGGATATTATAAGCGTCGCTATTTTCTAAGGTACCCATTTGATAGGAGACAGTGTACTTGTTAGAGAAATCATACTGATATCTATAGTTGTACATGAAACCATAGTTGCCGTTGACGTTCTGCGTGACAGTAGCAAAACCATAAGAACCAGAAGCATCAGCATAAGGAAGATACTCCGCTTTGTAGTTCTCATATTTGACAATGACATTCTCATCAGGATAGGTTTCTAACTGATTGAACTTGAGATGTTTTTCTCCTTCAAAGTTGTCTGGATCAGCGATGACATTATTATCATTATCATAATAAATAGGTTCACCGGTTTCACCATCGACATCATAAGGGAAGACTTCACCAACAGACTTGGTGGTTCCATCCCACCAGCCAGTACCGGCTGGGAATAACTTCATCGGCAAATGCGTTTCATAGTTATGACGTTCGCTGATATCAACGCCGGTCATAGCCATTGGTAAAATCAAGGCGCATAAGAAAAGGAAACCTAAGATAACACCACCAACAACCGAAGACTGGTTCTTGGTGAAACGCTTCATAGCATCCCTCATAAAAGTGGTTGGTTTGGTGGTGAATTTTACATCATGAATGGATTTATCCTGCTGGACAAAACCAAAGTCAGAAGAGTTGACTTCCTGACCGTTGACATCTTTAGCTTCATCACCAGCAGAAAACACAAATTCGCTGGAGCCCTTCGCTTCGGAAGCGAGATATTCAATTTCTTCGTTTTCCATTATGCCTTGGCTCCCATTCTGATACGAGGATCGATAATACCATAACTTAAGTCAACTAATAAGTTAGCTAATAAACCGATAGTCGTATAAACTGCCATATCAACCAATAAGACGTTGTAGTCCTTAGAGTTGATACAGTTGACAAACAAGCTACCAATACCAGGGATGTTGTAGAGCTGTTCCAAGATCATGGAGCCGGATAAGATACCGACAAATTCACCGATGATCATCGGGACAATCGGAACCATGGAATTGCGTAAAGCATGTCTGATGATACTTTGTCTACGAGACAAGCCCTTGGTTCTTGCTAAAAGCAAGAATTCCGAGGACATGACTTCTGTAAGTTCAGCACGAGTATAACGAGTAAAACCAGCAATGGTACCAAAGCACAAGGAGATGACAGGAATCACCATAGCTTGCACGTAATCACCAATCTCGCCTTGCGTTGGCCACTGGGTTGGTAAGACTTTGGTTGTATAGGACAACCATAACATCAATAAGGAAATGGTGACAAAGGATGGAACGGAGATCATGACCATGATGGTGGTGGAAATCACGTTATCCTGCCACTTGTTCTTTTTCAAAGCAGCAATAATACCGAAAACGAAACCGAGAGGAACAGAAATCAGCATTGCAAAGACATTGATCAAGATGGAAGGTTTAATTCTTTCCAAGATGATAGTCATAGCGCTATTACCTGGAGAGATAGCGGAACTGACACCCCAGTTCCACTTGGTAAAGATACCCGTTAACCATGCAAAGTACTGTTGAATGATTGGCTTATGGTAGAAATAATAAGTAATTGTCTGACCATTATAAACAAATACCGGATCGCCAAGAGAATCGGAGGCGGCGGTCAATCTTTCAAAGAAACCCTCATTGAACTGATTTTGGCAGTAACTGAACAAGGCCTGCTCACTGGTAGGCATAGCACTATCAGGGAGCATTTTGACCAAGAAGAATGTAACCGACAAAATGATGAATGTGGTTATCAGTAATAAGATGATACGTTTTAGGGAATACTTAACAATATAAGGCATTTTTTTGAGATTTATTTTTGACTGGCAAGATAGCCGGTATAGGTGAGAAGATTCATGGTGTCAGTGAATTTCTTCGTCAATTCAGTAATACCGTTGGCAGTGTGGTTCTGTAATTTAGCAGAATAGGTGATGGTGACGGTGACATTTTCAGCAGCAATTTCGCTGCCATCAGCATAGTTGTACTGGCTACCGACAGTGAGAGTGACAACACCATTATTATCAGTGGTGAGCTTGGTAGCACCATCTTCATCATAATTGACGGTGAAGGTTTCCCAACCAGTATCAGCAGAAGCGTTGGAGAGCTGGAACTTGATGCTTTCAGCACCGGCTTCGATCAACTGCTTTAAGCTGATCTTATAGGTGATGGTCTTGTCAGTAGCATTGACAGACTGATACTTCTTACCACCAGTGAAGCCACCAGTAGAAGTATTTTCAGCAGCAGCAACCTTACCGGAACTATTCAAAATAGCACCCTTATCAGCAGCAGCCCATAAGCCATCGAAGGACCAGGCCTTGCCATCATAAATGATGGTGTTCTTGGCTTTGTCAGCACCAGTGTAGAGACCAGCGCCGACTTTATCGGTATCTGGACCCCAGTTCAAAGTGAAGGTAGAAGAGTTATCAGACTTCAAGACTTCTAAGAAGTTGAGTGGGTTAAGAGCATTACCAGAGATGGAACCGAAGCCTAAGTCGAACTGACCCTGCTTCATGAGATTGTAGACCTGCTGATAATCGCTGTTACCATTGGTTTCGTTGATGGCAAGTTCATAGTTACCACCATAGCTTTCGTCAGAAACTTCTTTGAAGATCTTCTTAACATAAGTGAAGACATCAGAATAATCGGATTTATCCGTAGTGTTCATCCATTCCATATCGATTGGAACAATCCATGGGTTGGAAGCAGAACCGGCGCTAGCGCCACCAGACTTGGAGTTGAAGGCGCCTCTGGTACCTAATTCGAAGATGACTTCATCGAAGGCCTTTTCAAGTTCGGCCTTAGCATAGGTTTCAGAGAAACCATAAGTATCGTTGTATCTATCAGCTAAGACAGCCTTGTGAGCATCAGTGGAGTTATAGGAAACACCAAGTTCAGGGTCGATAAGGTAGTTGTCGGAGAAGTATTCCTGAGTTGGGACAGAACCACGAGCTTCGCAGATTTCCTGTCTGTTGATAGCGAAGGATAAGAAGTTGAGGAAGTGGATGTTGTTCATATATGGCTTGATAGCAGTCTTTGGAGTGTTGCCATCAATATCCTTATTTAATTTGGTCCAGGTGTTGGTATTATAGGAGACCTGAGCATTAGTACCCTGGTCACCAAAACGCTTGATCCAATCCGTTTCAGACTGAGCATTGACGTTCAATTTGAAGTTGGAATCACCCTTGGTTTCATAAAGTCTCCATTTGACACCATCTTTTTCACCAGAGGAGGTAGCAAAATCACCACCAGTTCTCAAATCTTCTGGCTTTGGACCATAAGAGTCAGTTTCACCAGCTAAGAAGTGCTGCTTCAACTGAGAGGCATCACCGATATAGTTATAGGAAATACCATCGATGTTGTAGACATCTCTGGTGATTTCAGTACCTAAGACGTCCCAGGTATCCTTCTTCCAGAAGTATTCATCATTCTTCTTGAAGTTGATGACTTTGGTGTTATCCCATTCTTCGATGAAGTATGGACCAGTAGCCAACATGGTATCTAAAACAGTGGCATTGCGGTCAGAGTTGTTCTTACCTAAATAGTCGCCACCCCAATGAGCGATGAAATCAGCTGGAAGTGGAGAATATAAAGAACTGGAGAGGTAGTACATGGCATAGAACTGAGTGCAGTCTTCAAGGAGGTTGAATTCAATGAAGTCACCGCCTTCATCATGGCCAGTGAAAATATTGGAACCCATGTATTTGTTCCAGGCCTTAGAATCGAAGATAGTACCATCTTCAGGATCATTGGAAGTGAAGTTGAAGTAGGTAGCAGAACCGGTGAAACCAGAAACACCAGTGGTGAGTTCAGCACCACGATACTGACCGTTCCAGGCAGTGAGCATAAACTTGAGTGGAGTGATGTAGTCTTCAAGTTTGACTTCAGTCTTTTCATACTGCTTGGTGAACTCGTTCTTGGAACCAGTTCTATAGACTAAACCACCGTTTTCCTGAGAACCAGTACGGACATGGATTCTCCATCTTCTGTTGTTGTTATATCTGGCATCAGAAGCAGGAATGGCGGCACCTGGAGTCTTGACAGAACCATCAGCATTGAGTTCAGCTGGTTCTTCGACTGGAATAGGTCTTTCATCCTTGGCTAAAGATGGATACCATTCGTAACCATCAGAAGTCTGATTCATACGAGTGGCATAATAAGCGTTGGCAATGTAATCATAAACGGTAGAGACATCGCTACCGGAAGCATTCATAGCGTTGGCGTGAGCTGGTAAAGAAGTTGTACCGATATTGTAATAGGTAGTCTTACCAGACAAAGCCTTGGTTAAAGGTGCATCTAACTTACCTTCACGCATGGTACCCCAACCATAACCGTTGATGTAAGATTTTGGCTGTGGAACATAACGATTGTTGTAAGCAACCTTAGAGCCGTTGGAGAAAATCGTGATACCGGTAAGGTAATTATCGACGGCATACTTTTCCAAAGCAGCTAAGATTCTGCCTTTTTCTTCATAGTCAACAGCAGTGTAGGAATGACCCTGAGTGGCAGTGGTGCTTTCCGTGACAGTGAAGTTGATCGTCAAGCTAACAGCACCAGCGGTAGCAGTGATGGTAGCAGTACCGGCTTTCTTGGCGGTTAACTTACCATTGCTGGAGACAGCAAGAACAGAGTCATCAGAGCTAGCAAAAGAAGTGCCTGCGGTTTCCGCAACCAACATGGCAGCATTATCACCAACAGTGATGGTAGCAGCAGCGCCGTTTTCATAAAGAGAATCGCCTTTGTAGCGAACGACAAGTTCTTCACCATCATCCATGCCGGAACTGGAGTTGTTCGTGATGGAAGAATTACCAGTGTTGGAGTTTCTGCCGACACTGGACTCATCACCGCCGCAAGATGCTAAAAGTGCGATAGACAAAAGAGCCA
>JAEEGL010688873.1_pt1 | contig 10404 bp, 7 predicted proteins | sample 9134231 | NCBI WGS metagenome assembly JAEEGL01 (sample SAMN16246548, study PRJNA631951) | gut metagenome | biome: gut microbiome; feature: rumen; material: fiber-attached | host: Bos | place: Iran: Karaj | collected 2018-10
ACCGAAATGGGCAAGATCGCTGACGCGCTGAGCGAAGCGGAAGACGAACAGACCCCGCTGCAAAAGAAGATGGGCGAACTTTCCCGCTTTTTGACCAAGCTCGTCATCGGCATCAGCGTCCTCGTATTTGTGGTTGGTATTGTTGAAAAGCTGTTCACTTCGTCCGAACCGTTCTCCCTGATGCTGCTCGGTGAAATTGCGTTGTCAACCTTCATCGCTGCGATCGCGCTGGCGGTTGCCGCCATCCCCGAAGGTCTGCCCGCCGTGGTCACGATCATCCTGTCCATCGGCGTCACGTCGATGAGTAAACGCCAGGCGCTGATCCGCAAGCTGACCGCTGTGGAAACGCTCGGCTGTACCCAGATCATCTGCTCTGACAAAACGGGTACTTTGACCCAGAACAAGATGACCGTCGTCGACCATTACGGCGACGACGAAGAGCTGATCGGCACCGCCATGGCGCAGTGCTGCGACGCGCATCTGGACGAAAACAACAACGCCGTGGGCGAACCGACCGAAGCCGCGCTGGTCAATTACGCCTATGCGCTCGGCCTGCCCAAGGGCAAGCTCAACGAAAAGCAGCCGCGCATCGGCGAGGCACCGTTCGATTCCGGCCGCAAGATGATGTCCACGGTTCATAAGACAGACGAAGGCTTCATCCAATATACCAAGGGCGCGCCCGATGAGATCCTCAAGAAGTGCACCCAGGCCATCATTGCCGGCAAAACCGTGCCGATGACCGACGACATCCGCAAGGATATCTTGCGGGCGAACAAAGCCATGGCCGACCGTGCGCTGCGCGTGCTTGCCGTGTCCTTGCGCCAGTATAAGAAAGAACCGGCGAGTTACGACGCCGCCGATCTGGAACAAGAGCTTGTTTTTGTCGGTCTGACCGGCATGATCGACCCGGTCCGTCCGGAGGTCAAGGCGGCGATCGAAGAATGCCGTGAGGCGGGCATCCGTCCGGTGATGATCACCGGCGACCACAAGGATACCGCCGTTGCCATCGGCAAGGAGCTCGGCATCATCCACAACCCCGAAGAAGCCATCGTGGGCGCCGAACTCGACAAGTTCACCGACGAAGAGCTTGTGGAAGAGGTCCTCAAGTATTCCGTTTATGCCCGCGTGCAGCCTGAACATAAGACCCGCATCGTCAAGGCGTGGAAGGCGCGCGGCATGGTCACCGCCATGACCGGCGACGGCGTGAACGACGCGCCCTCCATCAAGGCCGCCGACATCGGCATCGGCATGGGCATCACCGGCACCGACGTGACCAAGGGCGCGTCCGACATGGTGCTCGCCGACGACAACTTTGCAACGATCGTCAACGCTGTCGAGGAAGGCCGCAAGATCTATGACAACGTCTGCAAGGTGCTGCAGTTCCAGCTTTCCACCAACATGAGCGAAGTCATCATCATGTTTGTGGCGTCCATCCTCAACTTCACGATTCTTTCCCCGGTGCATCTGCTGTGGGTCAACATGGTCACCGACTCGCTGCCGGGTCTTGCGCTCGGTATGGAAAAGGCCGAAGGCAACCTGATGCGCCGCAAACCGCGCGCCACGACCGACGGCATCTTCTCCGGCGGCGCCGGTGTCGATATGGTCTGGCAGGGTGTGTACCTCGCGCTCATCGAGATCGCCGCGTTCGTCATCGGCTTCTTCATGGAGCATCAGGGCTTCGGTTTCGTCGAAACCCTCAAAATGATCTGGGGCGCGAACGAAATGGACAAGGGCATCTGCGCGAACGCGATCTGCATGGCGTTTCTCGCGGTCAACTTCGGCGAGATGTTCTGCGCAATCAACATGCGTTCCCGCCTGGGCTCCATCTTCTCAAAGAGCATGTTCAAGAATATGAACTGGTGGCTGATCGGCGCGTTCATCATCACATCTGCGCTGACGCTGCTGCCGATCTACGTGCCCTTCCTGCGCGACATCTTCTTCCAGGGCGACTTCCATCTGGACACGATGGAAATGCTGATCTCCTTCCTGCTCGCATTTTCCTTGGTGCCGGCATTCGAAATCGGCAAGGCGATTCACCGCGCCGTGCGCAAAAAGAAAGAAGCATAACTTTTATGATTCATCGACCGCTGCCCGCCCGGGCGGCGGTTTTTTTGCTGCAAAATACATTTGGGTCTTGCCTTGTGCCGCGGTTTCTGCTATACTGGAACCAACCCCAACAATAAGGAGGAAAGCATTATGTTCCCGAAAAAACCGCCCATGGGCTTCAACACCTGGAACACCTTCGGAGAAAACATCAACGCCAAAATGATCTGCGAAACCGCCGACGCGATTGTGGAAAAAGGCCTGCTTGCCGCCGGCTACGAATATCTTGTGATCGACGACTGCTGGAGCGAACGCGAGCGCGATCCGGTGACCGGCAAGATCGTTCCCGACCATATCAAATTCCCCGACGGGATGAAGGCCGTGTCGGACTACGTTCACAGCAAGGGGCTCAAATTCGGCATGTATTCCTGCGCCGGCGTGCGCACCTGCGCCGATTATCCGGCGTCCTACGGGCACGAATTTCTGGATGCCAAAACCTTTGCGGAATACGGCGCGGACTTTTTGAAATATGATTTCTGCTATAAACCGCAGCACGCCGACGGCCCGTCGCTCTATCGGCGGATGAGTCTGGCGCTGCAAAGCTGCGGGCGCGACATTCTGTTTTCCGCGTGCAACTGGGGCTGCAACGATGTGCACACCTGGATCCGCGCCACCGGCGCGGGGATGTACCGCTCCACGGGCGACATCTGCGACAACTTTGTTTCCATGCGCGACATCTTTCTCAGTCAGATCGACAAAACCGGCTACACCGGCAGTGGCTGCTTCAACGATATGGATATGCTCACGGTCGGCATGCGCAACCGCGGCAACGTGGCGTCCACGGGCTGCACCGACGTGGAATACCGCACGGAATTTGCCCTGTGGTGCATGTTTGCTTCGCCCTTGATGCTCGGCAGCGACGTGCGCGAGATGGACGACGCAACGCTCAAAACCGTGACGAATCCCTATCTTCTGCGCATCAGCCAGGACGACGCGTGCCGTGCGCCGTTTTTGGTCCACGAGGACTGCCACAATCTCAAAAACACCTATGCGCGCCTTTTAACAAACAACGAGATCGCCATTGCGATGACCAACCTCACCGACGACGACAGCCGCGTGTGGTTTGCGCTGGACGAGCTGGGTCTGCCGGCAGACAGCGGCAAGGCGCTGGAACTCACCGACGCGTTCACGGGCGACGTGATCGGTCCGGTCAAGGACGGCTACGGTGTGCCGATTGACGCGCACGACTGCAAGGTCTACATTGCAAAGATGGTCGACGCGTGATGGTGTGCAAACAGTGCGGCAAGGAGCTGGACGCGTGGGACGTCGGGTTCTATAAAAAGCTCGTCAACCGCGGCGCCACCGACTGCAGCTGCATCGCGTGCACGGCGGCATACTTTGAGCTGAGTGAAGAACGGGCGTGGGAGATGATCCGCCGCTTTCAGGCGCAGGGCTGCACGCTCTTTCCGCCGCCGAAAAAAGAATAAAAAAGAACGCTGCTGCAAGTACGTGCTTGCGGCAGCGTTTTCAGTTTTCGGTGGTTATTCCACGTCCACTTTTTCTCCGCCTCTTTCCGCCGAGCGGTAGGCGGCGAGGAACAGCTCCACCGCTTTGCCGCCCTCAAAGGCGTCGATGGGGAAGGGGACGTGTGTACGCAGGCAGCGGTAATAATCCGCAATCAGCGCCGCGTGCCCGGTGCCCCAATAGGCTTTGCTGCCCACGGCAGTGTCGGTGCCGCTCAGGGTGGTTGCGGTGCCGTCATCCTCCAGCCGCTGCAAAACGGGACCGGACAATCGCAGCGTGTCGTGCTGGAAGAACAGGTCAATCTCCACCCGGGCGTTCGACTGAAACGCCGTGGTCGCGTGCAGCTGCCCCATCACGCCGTTTTGGAACACGGCGCGCAGCAGGGCGGTGTCCTCTTCGTCAATCACGCCCTGCAGATGGTCGTTGGCAATATGCGCCTGCACCGAAACGGCAGGGGAAAAGGCAAACATCTGCAAAAGGTCGAGCGTGTGCACCGCCTGATTCACCAGTACGCCGCCGCCTTCGCGGGCTTTGATGCCGTGCCAGTCGTCGCTGTAGTAGTCTGCGCCGCGGCACCAGTCCACATTGGCGCGGATGGAGACGAGGCTGCCGGTTTTGCCTTCCCGCATCAGACGCAGCGCTTCCAGCACGCCGACGTTATAGCGGTTCTGAAAGCAGATGCCAAGCTGCTTGCCGCTCTCTGTTTGCGCCCTTTGCAGCCGCATCAGTGACGGGTGGTCGATGGCGGCGGGCTTTTCGCAAAGCACGTTTGCGCCGCTTTCCAGCGCGGCAACCGCCATTTCCACGTGCAAATCGTGCGGCGTGCAGATATGCACCACGTCGGGCTGCTCTTGCCGGAGCATCTCGCGCCAGTCGCCATAGGCGCGGCAGCGGTGTTTTTCGGCAGCGGCTTCGGCGCGGTCGGGGCGAATGTCGGCAACGGCGGCGAGGGTCACGCCGTCGAGCGCGTCAATGGCGTCCAGATGGCAGCGCGAAATGTTGCCGCAGCCGATGAGTACGGTTTTCATAGGGGTCTCTCCTTTTATGCGAGCGTGGCAATCAGATCTTTGAGGGCGTCCGCCGCGGCTTTAAACGAGGCGGCGTGGGTCGGGTAGACGTTTGCCGGCATGGCGCGTTCGGTTTCGCTGTTGGCCTCCAGATTTTCCAGCCCGGCGAAGACCTGAAGATGCGGTTCCAGCGTCAGAATCAGATCGCCGTCGCGGCGGCTGATGCGCTGCAGAATCTCTTTGACATTGCCGTCGCCCTTGCCGGCGGGCACCACGCTGGAGTCTTTATAAAGCGCGTCCTTGATATGCATATATTCGATGTACGGCTCGAGAAGGTCAAACGCTTTGAGCGTGTCAACGCCGCACTGGACAAAGTTTGCCGGATCGAACACGCCGCGCAGATGGCGTACGTTCTGCAGCAGATCGAGGCAGCGTTCGGCGTTGTCGCCGTAGATGCCCTTTTCGTTTTCGTGGCAGCACAAAACGCCGTTTTCAAAGGCGTAGTCCGCCATCGTCTGTACCCTTTGCAGCACTTCGTCGCGGTACGCGGCGTAATCGTCGTCGTGGTCAAAGTAGAACGAAAAGATGCGGATATCGTTTGCACCGAGGATCTTCGCCACTTCCACCGTATTTTTGAACGCTTCAAAGTGCGGCGCAAAATCGTCCTTGATCTTGATCTTGCCGTAGGCGGAACCGATGGCGGACAGCCGCATGCCGTTTGCGTCTAAGATTTTGCGGTATTCCTTCGCCGTATCGACCGACAGATCGTTGATGTTCGGTCCTTTGCCGAAGCCGCGCAGCTCCATGTGGGTAATACCGTTTTGTTTGCACTGGTCGATCTGACCCTGCAAGGTTGCTTCGCCGCTTTCGTCGCTGAACGCGGAGTAAAGAAAATTGACCATTGTGACAGCCTCCCTTTCTTTTGTCGCTTCAGTATAGCACTTTTTGACAAAAGAAGCAAGAGGGAAGACAGCAAGATCGCAAGATAGCAAGATAGCAGAACATAGCGCCCGTAGGGGTCGATCAGTGATCGACTGGGCGCGGACGGCAAGCGGGTCATAAATTGAGATACGGCGTTTTAGACATAAAAAAGAACCGCCCGCGTAAATTGCCGGACGGTTCATCGGTTGTGAGGACTTGTGCATGGACTATTTTGTATGCGTTAAAAACGGTTGTGATGTATGAGCGAAATGATTTTTGAAACAATAAAGTAAAGCAGTGAAACCGTGCATAAAAATAGCGAAACCCGCAGTGGAAACGGTTGAAACAATTCGCCGTATGCGTACATGCTGATTATGAACAGAACGATGCCGCAAACAAAAACAACAGCCATAAAAATCGGCTCAATAATTTGTGTGCGGATATCCCGGTTCAGCTGCTTTTTTTGAAACCGGTCTTCTCCGTAAATCAGCATATCAATGCTCACAGAGAAAATGTCGCTGATTTGTTTGATTGTTTCAATATCCGGCATGGATGCGCCGGATTCCCATTTGGAAACAGCTTGTCTGGTGACATTCAGCTTTTCTGCTAACTGTTCCTGTGACAGATTTGCTTCTTTTCTTCTCTTTGCAAGTAGTTCCCCAAATTGCATGATATCATCCTTTATGGTTCATTCTGTCAGACGACAACTGCATTGTCATTCCACAAGTGCCATTTCACGGTTGTTGAAGATAAGTTGACTTTGTATCCATAGGTATAGGTCAACCCTAAAGCATCTTCTCCGTTTGCCTTTAATGTCGCGGAATTACCGTAGGAAGTGCTGGCTGTGCCTGAGGTCGCAGTCGTCATGATGTAGGTATGCGTAAACTTAGAGCCGTATTCCATAGTTCCATATGAGGTAGGCTGCACTTGTACAGTACCAAATGTACTGCCGCCTTTGTTGAGTTTATCGTCCTCGATATTGAACAAAACAATACCGGCTTTTCGACCTCTGATTGTACTGATCGTGCCGTCTCCGCTCGATTGATAGTAACTGGCATGGTGTGTATCCCACTCTAAGCTTGCATAGTCAAGCGGACCGGGATAGGTTTCTTTTTTATTTGCCTGCAGTAACCACTGCAGATGATAGATGTTGGACCCGATTCGTTTGTAACTATAAACTGAGAACGTGTAGTCGCTGGGGTTTGTTTTCTTAATTTCATTCGGAGCTACTTGAAAAACAGTTTTTGGTTCCGAATAAAAAATGGAAACAGGATGTGCTGTAGATACGTTATAATGCTCAATTGCAGGAATTCCGATAAGCTCTATGCCGATATCCCGAAGGGATTGAACGGAACCCTTAGTGTTTGTTTCATAGCCCTTCATGATAGCAGCAACCTGTGCTTCATCGTTCTTGTCAAAGTCCATGCGCGTATTCGTATTGCCTGACGAAAACGCGGGAAGTTGTATTAAGCTTAGCAAAGCAAGAACGGATAATATTGTTATCGCTTTTTTCATAAAGTCTTTACTCCTTTCAAACTGCTGAATAAGATGTGTAACCGAACAGTCAAAGGACAATCATAGGAACCGCCACCTCTCTTTGGTGGCTTAATTATGCCATAACGCTTCGTTGCATGCTATCGCATGGCGGTTGCAAAAGCGCAACCGATCGTTGCATGTGCTTGATTTTATTATAGCACCGAGTTGAAAGAATGTCTACCACTTTCTTTTTGCAAAACGATGGCAGCCTTGACGTGTTCTGCTGTCGGATGTGGCAAAACCGGTACTTCATCTCTAAAATCATTTCACCCCGGTCGAACCTCTCCTCGACCGGGGTATCTTGTCATCTTGCCATCCGCGCCCAGTCGATCGACCCCTTCCGTCAGTGTGCTGCGCACACTGCCACCTTCCCCGAAGGGGACGGCTGCTTTGGTGGCTGCCTGCGGCAGCATTTGATTCGACGCTACGGGCGCTGCGTTTTTTCTATCCGTTCGCGCGGCGTAAAGCCTTTGGTTACGCCTGTGTATCATCGCGCGCTGACAACTGTTGACTGTCGACTGTCGACTGTTCTTTGAACACCACACCGCCGTTTTCCAGCTCGCACACATAGCTGTGGTTCGCAGCCACGCTGCCTTCCAGAATCTGTTCGGAAAGCGGATCTTCAATCTTCGTCTGAATCGCGCGTCTGAGCGGTCGGGCGCCGTAGACCGGATCAAAGCCCTCGTCGGCAACCATGTCGATGACGGACTGACGAAAGTCCATCGTGATCTCCATCGACTGGAGACGCGCCTTCGTCTGGTCCAGCATGCGCGCGGCAATTTCGCCGATCTCGGTTTTGGTCAATTGGTTGAAGACGATGATTTCGTCCACACGGTTGAGAAACTCGGGGCGGAATGCCTGCTTGAGTTCGCCCATCACAGCCTCGCGGATCTGTTCGTCCGAAAGCGTCTGTCCCTGTTCGCCCGAAAAGCCGATGGATTTGCCGCTGCCCGCAATCTGCTTGGCGCCGAGGTTACTTGTCATGATGATGACCGTGTTTTTGAAGTCGATGCGCCGTCCCTGCGAATCGGTCAGAATGCCGTCGTCCAGAATCTGCAGCAGCATATTGAACACGTCGGGGTGCGCCTTTTCAATTTCATCGAACAGCACGATGCTGTAGGGCTTGCGGCGGACCTTTTCGGTCAGCTGACCGCCTTCCTCATAGCCCACGTATCCCGGCGGGGAGCCGACGAGGCGCGAGGCGTTGTGCTTTTCCATATATTCGCTCATGTCAAGCCGGATCACGGCGTTTTCGTCGCCGAACATCGCCGCGCCGAGCGCTTTGCAAAGCTCGGTTTTACCCACGCCCGTGGGACCCAGGAAGATGAACGAGCCGAGCGGACGCTTCGGGTCCTTGAGCCCGCTTCTGCCGCGGCGGATCGCCTTGGCAACCGCCGAAACGGCCTTGTCCTGCCCCACGATCCGGCGGTGCAGCTCGCTTTCAAGATCGAGCAGGCGGCGGCTCTCTTCGCGCGTGAGCTCCGTGGTGGGGATGCCCGTCCAGCCGGAGACGATCTGCGCCACTTCGTTGGCGGTCACTTCGCCGCCGGAATGCGACGCTTCTTCCTTCCAGTTGGTCTTTTGCGCGGTGAGGGCGGAGCGCAGCTCCTTTTCTTTGTCGCGCAAGCAGGCGGCTTCCTCAAAGTCCTGTGCGCTGACGGCGGCTGCCTTTTCCTCGTTGACCTTTTTGATCTTGTCTTCCAGTTCCTTGATCTCGGGCGGCGCGGTGTAGGCGCGCAGCCGCACGCGCGAGGCTGCCTCGTCCACAAGGTCAATCGCCTTGTCGGGGAGGAAGCGGTCGGTGATATACCGCGCGCTCATGCGCACGGCGGCGACGATGGCGTCGTCCAGAATCTTCACCTTGTGGTGCGCCTCATATTTGTCTTTGAGTCCGCGCAGAATCTCGATGGCTTCCTCTTCGCTCGGCTCGCCCACCTTGACGGGCTGGAACCGGCGTTCGAGCGCGGCGTCCTTTTCAATGTGCTTGCGGTATTCCTCCAGCGTGGTGGCGCCGATCACCTGCAGCTCGGCGCGGGCGAGGGAGGGCTTGAGAATGTTGGCGGCGTCCACGGCGCCTTCGGCGGAGCCGGTGCCGATCAGGTTGTGCACTTCGTCGATGAACAAAATGACGTCTTTGGCTTTGATCACTTCGTCAATGCAGCCTTTGATACGCTCTTCAAAGTCGCCGCGATATTTTGTGCCGGCGACCATCCCGGTCAGATCGAGCGCGACAATGCGTTTATCCTTGAGCAACTCGGGCACTTCGCCCGACGCGATTTTGAGCGCCAGCCCTTCGGCAATGGCGGTTTTGCCAACGCCCGGTTCGCCGATCAGGCAGGGGTTGTTCTTTGTCCGGCGCGACAAAATTTGGATCACACGCTCAATTTCCTGCTCGCGGCCGATCACGGGGTCAATCTCGTTTTTCAAAGCCTTTTGCGTCAGATCCTGACCGTACTGGTCGAGCGTGGGTGTTTCGGCATGCTTGGCTGCACCGGGCCGGGCCTGTTTGCCGGTTGCAAACGACGCGGCGTCGCCGGCGGCCTTTTGGAGCGATTCGCGCAGCGCCGGGAGCGACACGCCGAGCTGCGAAAGAATATAGCACGCACAGGAGTCGGATTCCTCCAAAAGAGAAAGCAACAGATGCTCCGTGCCGACATAGCCGGCGTTGGCGTTTCGGGCGAGCACCACGGCTTTTTCCACAATATGCTTGCTGCGCGGCGTGAAGTCGTCGGGCGTCAAAACGGTGGGGATCCCCACGCCGACGGTCTGGCGCAGCAGCGTGTCCACATTGGCTAAGGACACGCCCTTTTCGTTCAGCAGTTTGGTGGCGGCGCCGTTGTCTTCGCGCACCAATCCCGCCAGCAGGTGTTCCGAACCGATATAGGTGTGGCCGAGGTCTTCGGCTACTTCAATCGCCGAGTTGAGGGCGCGGTTGGCTTTTTCGGTAAAGCCGGTGAATTTATACATACAATCATCTCCTTGTTTTGAAAAGATCGCTGTCAACAGTCTTGGCAGCGATCCGTCGGTTTATCCTGTGTGCTCAAGCGTTTTGCAGCGCTTCTTTGACCTTTTGGGCGCGCAAAACGTCGCGCTGGGCTGCAGGCAGTACCCGCCCTTCGGCAACGCTGAGCGTTGCGGGCTGGATCGCGGTAAGCAGTTTTGTCAGTGTGTCAAGCGGCAAATCGAGAATCCCGAGGGCAGCCCCGAGCCGCACGAGGGACAACAGATCGGTGCATTCGCTGCAGGTGAGCATATACGCGCTTTGCAAAATGCCGTTGGCGCGGTAGATGCGGTCGATGAACACGTTGTCCGTCCGCAAGGTTTCGCGTGCAGCGGTTTCCTGCTCCATAATCTGACGCGCGATGGCGGCAAG
>JAEEGL010995156.1_pt1 | contig 10404 bp, 6 predicted proteins | sample 9134231 | NCBI WGS metagenome assembly JAEEGL01 (sample SAMN16246548, study PRJNA631951) | gut metagenome | biome: gut microbiome; feature: rumen; material: fiber-attached | host: Bos | place: Iran: Karaj | collected 2018-10
GAGGGGGCGAGAGCAGTAAGATGAATCTGACTACAGGAGGAGTCGGCATTATGCTCGATTCATCCCTAAGTATCTCAAATCTTCAATTGAAAGTGACCAGTGAAAATTATGGTATAGGCGGCAACACTTCCATAGTATCGTTACGTAAAACCTACTTTGGACTTCTACGGCAAACACAAATGAAGACGTCAGAGCCTATTTCTTAGACATAACCTACGACTTCACAGACAAAAACAATTTGGTAGGTGATGTGAAGACAAAAAGTATATGGAGGTTCATCGGAAAGGCGATAAGGCCAGTGAAATGAAGAACCGTTCTGCATTTACAATTTACAAATTCACTGTAACACTACAATAGAAATCTTCTCCAACCCTACCATTATCCCTATCATCGCAAGCAAGTAAGTCGGAAATAATCCCATCAGCAGTCCCATCCTTTTCCTCAGGGTAAAAGGATGGGACTGTCGAAGGATAATGACATATTAGGGGAGTCATGCAGTCGATAACGGTTTCTGTGTGCCAATCGACTTATATTTATGTACTCATATTATTGCATGAAAGTTACAAATGGAAAAGGTGTAACAAATCCGATAACTTTTGAAACAAATAATGTTCGGGATAAGAAGAATGATGTGTATCTTTGCAATGAAAATACGAAAAACGGTAAAAGAGATATGCATATCAGATTATTTTTATTAGTTGCGTTCATGCTGACGAGCATCAGCATGAACGGTGCGAAGAAAATGCCATTCGCAGGAGGATGGCTGACAGTGACAAACGTGGCACGCAATGCTGTGCGTATTCAGTTTAGCGACGGAAGCACTACGCAAGACCCCTTACCAGATTGGCTTTATGTGCGCCATGACGATTTGAAGAAGAACGATGTAAAAGTAGACGTGGACGCAAAGAACCAGATGGTTCGTGTGAAAAACAAGAAAGGGCAAGTGGTGTTCACTGCCCGCAAGCATGAATTGCAAAATGGTGTTGCCACCCTTTCGTTCGACACTCCTTCAGATGATTACCAGTTCGGCCTCGGGCAGTTTCAGGACGGCTACAGCAACGTACGCGGTCTTTCACGCAGACTCACCCAAGTGAACACCCAGATTTCCATTCCGATGCTGGTGTCAAGCAAAGGTTACGGCGTGCTGTGGAACAACTATGGACTGACAGAGTTCAACCCGTCTGACCAGCGTGTTCAGCTATCGAAACGAGAGGGCAAGGGCCAGCAGGAGGGTGTCAACGTGACTTCAACCGAAGGAGGAAAACGCGAGGTACGCGAACGTCATATTTTTGACGCTACACTTAACATTACTGAGAGCGGTGATTATGCACTGCTTCTTGACGTAGGTCAGAAGATGGCCCGTCGCCACAACCTCACTATTGACGGCAACGCTGTGATAGAGATGCAGAACATGTGGTTGCCGCCCACTGCTTCCACCATCGTGCATCTGACAACGGGAGAACATCAACTTAGCGCAGAACTAACTCGCGATGACAAACCGACTGTTTACTACCACAAAGTAGAAAACACGACGACATTCCGGTCACCCTTGTCTGAGTCTGTGGATTACACTCTCTTTGTGGGCACCGCCGACGAAGTAATTTCCTCATACCGCGACCTGACGGGACGTTGCCCGGAAATGCCGAAATGGGCATTGGGTTATATTCACTGCCGCGAGCGCTTCCATTCCTCAGATGAGATTCTGCAGACCGCACGCCGTTTCAAGCAAGAGAATATGCCAATCAGAATGATTGTTCAAGACTGGCAGTACTGGGGTAAATATGGATGGAACTCCATGCAGTTCGACGAGCAATATTATCCAGATCCTAAAGCTCTGACCGACAGCCTTCATCAGATGGACATCCGGCTAATGGTGAGCGTTTGGTCGAAAATAGACAAACGCAGCGAAGTTGGCCGTCAGATGGAAAGTAACGGTTATTATATCCCAGGCACCGACTGGATTGATTTCTTCAACACCGATGCAGCCAACGCTTACTGGAAGAACTTCAACGAGCGTCTCGTTCCACTGGGTATCGACGCCTGGTGGCAAGACGCCACTGAGCCCGAGAATGATGATCTTGTGGGCCGTCGCGTGAACAATGGCAAGTGGCAGGGCGAGCGCGTGCGCAACGTTTATCCGCTTTTGGTGAATAAAACTGTGTATGAAGGATTGGTAAAGGCAGGCAAGGAGCCAATGATTCTCACTCGCTGTGGTTTCCCAGGCATCCAGCGCTATGGATCTGCCCTGTGGAGTGGCGACGTAGGCAACGACTGGGAGACTTTCCGGCGTCAGTTGACTGCTGGTATGGGCATGCAGTCAGCAGGAATTCCATGGTGGACTTACGACGCAGGCGGTTTCTTCAGACCTGGTAACCAATACAACAACCCGGCATACATTGAGCGGATGCTGCGTTGGATTGAAACGAGTGTCTATCTGCCTCTGATGCGTGTTCACGGCTATATGAGCAACACCGAGCCCTGGAACTACGGAGAGGAAGCCAAAGGCATTATTAAAAGCTGTCTTGAGGAGCGAGAACATCTGATGCCATATATCGAGAATTGTGCAAAGCGGGTGTCGACTGAGGGTTATACTCTGATGCGGCCGTTCGTGTTTGACTTCCCAGATGACGAGGAGGCACTGAAGCAGAAGTACGAGTACATGTTCGGACCTGCGTTGCTCATCAGTCCGGTAACCGAGCCTGGAGTAAGCGAATGGAAGACCTACCTTCCTAAATGCAAAGAAGGCTGGAAAGATTACCGCACCGGCAATCACTACGAAGGCGGTCAGACAGTCACCACACCGGTCACAAAGGCTTACATCCCCGTTTTCGTACGTGACTCAAAGATATACAATAATCTTTTGACCGGAAAGTAATTATTCGGAATATCCAATCCAAGGAATAACTAATCATCGGATTATCGAAACGACGAGATTACGAAATATAAAAAATACCGCCCTTCCAAAAAACAAAAGAACCGCAAAAACATTAAAATATGAAACGCTTAAAAACAACTCTTCTCATGGGCGCGATGGCAGTAGTAAGCCACGTGTCCGCCCAGAACCCATTCGTCCAGACGTGGTGTACGTCTGACCCGGCACCCATGGTGGCTAACAACCGTATGTATGTTTACACCGGCCATGATGAAGATGGCGCCGACTTCTTCTGGATGCAGGAATGGCGTATTTATTCCACAGAAGACATGGTGAACTGGACTGACCACGGATCTCCACTCGCTCTGGAGAGTTTCCGCTGGGCAGACGACCGAGCATGGGCAAGCCAATGCGTAGAACGCGATGGAAAATATTATTGGTATATTTGTGCCCATTCAAGAATATCAAAAGGCATGGCTATCGGTGTGGCTGTGAGCGACAATCCCACCGGTCCGTTCCGCCACGCTTTAGGCAAACCGCTCTATGAGAACGGCAGTTGGGACCATATCGACCCAACCGTATTCATCGATGACGACGGTCAGGCATGGCTGATGTGGGGTAACCCGCGCGTTTACTACCTGAAACTGAACCGTGACATGATAAGCTATGAGGGAGAATTAGGGATGCTACCAATGACAGAGGAGGCTTTTGGTTCTCCAGCGATGAATGAGCGTGAACAGGGAAAAAAATACAAAGATTCCTACGTGGAAGGACCTTGGCTGACCAAACGCAACGGCACGTATCAGTTGTTGTATGCAGCAGGAGGTGTGCCAGAACATATCAGCTACAGCACAGCCCCGTCCCCAACCGGTCCTTGGACATATGCCGGCGAGATTATGCCGCTTTGCGACACGAAGTCCTTCACAAACCACTGTGGTGTAGCTGATTATAAAGGCCACAGTTACTTCTTCTACCATACCGGCAAGTTGCCTGGCGGAGGCGGTTTCGGACGCAGTGTAGCAGTGGAGGAGTTCAAATACAATGCTGATGGCAGTTTCCCCACCATTATGCCAACAGACGAGGGCGTGCAACCCATTGAGACATTCACCCCCTACCGTAAGGTGGAGGCAGAGACGATGGCTTTCTCCAAAGGGGTAAAGACAGAGCAAAACAGTCAAGTGGGCGTATACGTAACCGACATCCACAACGGAGACTATATCAAGTTGCAGAATGTGGAATTTGGCAACAAGACTCCACGCACCTTCACCGCCAGTGTGGCAAGTGGTCTTCGGGGTGGAAAAATTGAAGTTCGTCTGGACAGTGTTGGCGGACAGCAGATTGGATGGATGGACGTTCCCGGCACCGGCGGTTGGGAGAACTGGAGAACTATCACCATCGATTTCCGTGAGATTGCCAGAGGCACCCATGATCTCTATTTCGTATTCAAAGGACGCAAGGGACCGAAACTCTTCAACTTCGACTGGTGGGAAATGCGCGGAATGGAACAGGTGAACATGCCGCTCTTCCAAACAAAATACACAGCAGACCCATCGCCGATTGTAGTTGGCGACACACTGTTCTTATTCACCTCTCACGATGCATCGCCGGAAGATATTCCTGACGAAAACGAGAAGAACTCTGCCGGTTTCTTTATGTACGACTGGCTGTTGTGGTCCACCACCGACATGGCAAACTGGACGGAACACGGTGCTGTGGCATCGTTGAAAGACTTCGAGTGGCGCAGTCGTGAGAATGGAGGCTGGGCCATTCAGACAGTGGAAAGAAACGGCAAATACTATCTTTATGCCCCACTCCACGGCCACGGCATCGGTGTATTGGTAAGCGACTCTCCATACGGTCCGTTCAAGGATCCGCTGGGCAAGCCTCTCGTATGGGACCAAAGCAACTGGGACGACATTGACCCTACCGTTTTCACTGATGATGACGGACAGGCGTATATGTACTGGGGAAATCCCAACACCTATTATGCCAAATTAAACGATGACATGATTTCCCTGAAAGACAAAGTCGTGAAACTTGACTATAAGATTGAGCACTATCAGGAAGGTCCTTGGTTCTATAAGCGTAACGGACACTACTATCTGGGTTATGCATCCACTTGCTGCCCCGAGGCACTTGGCTATGCCATGAGCGACTCGCCCACAGGCCCTTGGAAGTCGAAAGGCTACATCATGCGTCCGACGGAACGCGACCGCGGCAACCACCCTGGCATCTGCGACTACAAAGGAAAATCGTATGTATTCGGTCAGAACTACGACCTTATGCACCTCGACACTTTCGTGCATCACGAGCGCCGCAGTGTGTCTGCCACCGAAATCACATATAATAGCGACGGAACAATTCAGGAAGTGCCTTATTGGCTCGACCAACAACCAATGAAGCAAATCCACTGGCTTGACCCGTATAAGCGTGTGGAAGCTGAGACAATGGCATGGGGTTATGGTCTGAAGAGTGCAAAGATGGGCATTCCGAATACCGGTGTGGTGGCCGACATGCCTTACTCTACAGGACGCCGCAACATGTATATTTTCGACCTAAACGATGGTGAGTACATCAAGTTGCGCGGTGTAGATCTCGGAGAGCAGGGCGCCAAGACCATAGCCATCACAGCTGCCTCCACCGGTTCTGCCACCATCACACTGCGCATCGACAGCCAGGACGGACCGGTCATCGGCAATGTCACCATCTCCAACACTGGTTCAGCTGACAACTACAAGGTGTTCAAAACTGATGTTAAGAACGCACATGAGGTTCATGACCTCTACATCTGCTTCGACAAAACCAATGGTGACACCCACCTCGACTGGTGGACATTCAAGTAGAGTGTAGCTTGTCATTAACTGATTTATTTACATCAGATATTTCAGAAAAACAGCAGCCTGCCGCTTTCTTTATTTGGAAACAGCAGGCTGTATTTTTGAAGATCTGACACAAATTAGGGTAGAAGCAATTGAAATTCAATATTTTTTTCATAAATTTGCATAGTTTTTTAAAGACCTCAATATAAACATGATAAAAACGATGAAGAAAATCATGCTGATGCTCTTGTCTGTTGTGATGATAGTGCCTTGCCTGTCGTGTGCTCAGCAGAAAGGTGGTGAAAACAAAAGTAGCGAAACGGTATCTGAAGAAAGCGATGCTGATGCCCAGCCAGACAGTCTTTCAATATTGGTAGCTGGTGACTTGATGCAGCACAGCCCTCAAATCAATGCAGCCCGTAGCGGTAATACCTATGATTATAAAGAGTGTTTCAAGCTGGTGAAACCGGAAATCAACGACGTGGACCTGGCGATTGCCAATTTCGAAGTGACATTGGGAGGACCTCCCTATAAAGGATATCCCTGCTTTTCGGCTCCCGATGAGTATTTGCGTGATATTCTGGATGCCGGATTCGATGTGTTGACCACAGGCAACAACCATTGCCTTGACTCCCATCAGAAAGGACTGGAACGTACGATCATGATGATGGACTCACTGCAGGTGCCACATCTGGGTACCTACAAAGACTCAGCAGAACGCGAGCGGACCTATCCGCTGTTAGTTGAGAAGAATGGATTCCGGTTGGTCCTGCTGAACTTCACATACGCCACGAACGGACTGCGTGTGAAAGAGCCGAACATTGTAAATTATATTGACACATTGCAGATTACACAAGACATAGTGAAAGCGAAAAGCATGAATCCCGACATGATTATTGCGCTTCCCCACTGGGGAATCGAATATGCGATGACTCCCGCCAAGCCTGACAAAGAACTGGCAGACTGGCTTTTCAGTCAAGGTGTAGACCACATCATCGGCGGTCATCCGCATGTATTACAACCAATGGAGCTACGTAATGCAACGGCAGAGAACGGCGGCAACGTACTTGTCTATTCTCTGGGCAACTATCTTTCAAACCAATACAAGGACAATACAGTAGGTGGCGGTATGGTACGCCTGGACTTCGTGAAGGAAGGTGGAAAGACGAAGTTGGTGAAATGCGGTTATATGCTGACTTATTGCTCACGTCCCCAAAATTCCGGCAAACGGAACTACCGCATCGTACCTGTGGAGATGGATGAGGAACTAAGTCAGCAGGACAAGAACATTCGTAACAAGTTTGTCAACACTGCAACACAATTGTTCGAGAAATACAATGTGAATTTCGGAAGATATTGAACATAGATTTTTCATATTAGAGATTTGGACGTTTTTTGCAGATGTGCATAAAAACACTCCAAAATGAATAAAAGCCTCATACAAAGTAATGTACGAGGCTTTTTGCTTCTCAAAGAAAACTTTCAGAAAGAGACAGTGCGCGACCCATCTGGATTTTCAGTGATGGAAACAGCAAGGGTTTCTTCCGGCAGAAAATCTCCGGCTTGCTCAGGCCATTCCATAAAGCAGAGCGCACCACTGTCGACATACTCTTCAAATCCGATGTCAAACAGTTCCTCAGGTCGTTTGATACGGTAGAAATCAAAATGATAGACAGGGCTTCCATCTCCGGCAAGATATTCGTTGACGATAGCAAAGGTAGGCGAGTTAATAACATCCGTTACACCCAACTCCTCACACACCGCCTTAATAAATGTGGTTTTTCCAACACCCATCTTACCGTAGAATGCGATGATAGTTCGGCCACCGAGTGCTGCCAAAAACTCTCGGGCTACTGCATTAATTTCATTCAGATTATTTATTTTCAGCTCCATATCGTTCAATTATCATAAAACAAAATACAACAATGAATAATAGTGAAAAGACAATCCCAAAATAAGTCTTAAACCGCAATAAAGTTTACTTTTTGTGCTTACTTTGGAGCGTGATAAGCGGAATAAGCATCTCCTCCATACTGATGCCTCCATGCTGGAATGTGTTTCGGTAGTAGGAGACATAGTAGTTATAGTTATTCGGATAAGCAAAAAAAGAATCGTTTTTTGCAAAGATATACGTTGTGGAGATATTGGGTGACGGTAAGAATGCCTGATGCGGGTTCTTGATAGCATAGACATCCTTGCTGTTGTAAGAGAGATTCCTGCCCAGTTTATACCGAAGATTTGTGTTGGTGTTCCGGTCTCCAATCACCTTTGTCGGTGTGTTCACCCTGATTGATCCATGATCAGTGGTGATGATTATCTTGGCATCTGTGTTGGCCAAGGCCTCGAACAGCTCCCATACTGGTGAATGGCGGAACCAGGATGCTGTGATGCTACGGTATGCCACCTCGTCAGACGCAAGCTCCCGCACCATGGTTGACTCGGTCCTTGCATGTGATAGCATATCAATGAAATTAACTACGATGACGTTGAGTTGCTTGTTGCTAATCTGACGGAACTGGTTTACGAGTTTTTCTGTATCTGCCGAGTGATTGAGTTTTGAATAGGAAAAAGACTCCTTTCTTCGAAATCTCTCAAGTTGTTTTCGAATGAGCGGCTCCTCGTTAAGGTTCTTTCCTTCCTCTGCATCTTCGTCCACCCATAAGTCTGGATACATGTCGGCTATTTGCTTGGGCATAAGCCCTGCGAATATTGCATTACGTGCATACTGCGTGGCAGTCGGTAGAATGGACAGGTACAATTCTTCATCGAATGAAAACCGATCGGCCAATTCACGACTGATTATTCTCCACTGATCGTATCTAAAGTTATCAAACACAATAAGATACACTTGATTACCATCACTAAGCAGTGGGAACACTTTCTTTTTGAAGACGTCCGGACTCAGCAACGGCCGGTCTGAAGGATTGTCAATCCAAGTTTGGTAATTTCTGGATATAAACTTGCCGAATCCCTGATTCGCCTCTGCTTTCTGCATCTTTAGCATTTCCGTCATGGGACTATTGGTGTCAGCCAGTTCAAGTTCCCAGAATACGAGGCGTTTGTAGACCTCGGTCCACTCCTCAAGACTATAAGAGTCATTGATTTGCATGCCAAGTTTAGAGAAGTTCTGCTGATAGTTGATGTTGGTTACCTCCGACTCAATTTCGCGCTTATGGAGATGTTTCTTAAGTGTCAGCAGAATTTGGCTGGGGTTGACCGGTTTGATGAGGTAATCTGCGATTTTTGAACCGATGGCCTGGTCCATGATATTCTCTTCCTCACTTTTAGTAACCATAACGACGGGCAATGCAGCGTTCATCTCCTTGATAAGTGACAGTGTCTCCAGTCCTGTTAGTCCTGGCATGTTCTCGTCAAGTAAAATGAGGTCGACGTCGTTGTTTTGGCAAATGTCAAGCGCATCCTGTCCGTTAGTTGCCTCTAACACTTTGTATCCTTTATTTTCAAGAAATATGATATAGGGCTTGAGGAGTTCTATCTCATCGTCGACCCAAAGCAAGATTCCGTTGTTCATTAGTCTTTAGTTATTTATGAATAATTAAAAACAAGTTACTATATCGAGGAGAAACTTTGTGGAGAATCCTTTCTTTTATTGAATTGCAAGACGCCCCGCAGGGCGTCTTCAAAAGTGCAATAAATATTAAAAATCAATTATTTACAACCATTAGAAAATATAATCTTCGTCATCCTCATCATCCCAGTTGTTGTTCTGGTTGTCGTTACGCTTGGTGTCAGTACCATCGTCATCGAAGTCCTCGACGTTGCCGTCCCACTCTTCCTGCTGGTTGTTCTGTTGGTTGGCATCGGTACCTTCGTCGTCGAAATCCTCAACGTGACCATCCCACTTCTCCTCCTGTTTCTGCTGGTTTTCCTGACGCTGCTGTTCTTCTTGCTGGCGCTGCTGCTCAGCCTGACGTTGCTGTTCCTCCTGCTGACGCTGCTGCTCAGCCTGACGTTGTTGTTCCTCCTGCTGACGCTGCTCCTCAGCCTGGCGTTGTTGTTCCTCCTGCTGACGCTGCTGCTCAGCCTGACGTTGCTGTTCCTCCTGCTGGCGACGTTGCTCCTCAACCTTACGCTCTTCTTCCTGCTTGTCTTCGATATCAAAGTCGTCAAAGAACTCACCGCGTTCCTCTATCTGATTGTTGTCCTGGTTCTGGTTATCATCTAAGTCATCGAGGAACTGACCACGGTCTTCCAACAAGTTGTTATCCTGATTCTGGTCATTCTGGTTCTGGTTATCGTCTAAGTCATCGAGGAAGTTACCCTGCTCTATCAACTGGTTGTTGTTGCCGCCGTCTTCGTCCTGGAAGTCCACATTGCCATCGAATTCATTCTCTTGTTTTTCTTCCTTCTTCTCATCAGCCTCTTGGTCGGTTTCTTCCACCTGACGCTCCACCGGCTCATTGAGCAGGTTCTCGTCATATTCGGGCAGTTTATCCTCAGTGTACGTCTCGTCATAGAAGTCGAAGTAGTCAGTGAAGCTTAATCCTCGTCGGGTAATAAGCTTAAGGTCGTGGTCAGATATGACGAAGTACTTGAGTCCCTCCATCTTGTATGCCATTTCCTCATCGCTCTCCATCTTGCGTTGGTAGATATACGCTTCGTCATAGTTGAGGAACGGACGCACTTGAAGCATGTCGATACCGTCTCCCACCTCAATGTTGATATCAAAATTACGCACTGGGAAGTTCATGA
>JAEEGL011916688.1_pt1 | contig 10404 bp, 10 predicted proteins | sample 9134231 | NCBI WGS metagenome assembly JAEEGL01 (sample SAMN16246548, study PRJNA631951) | gut metagenome | biome: gut microbiome; feature: rumen; material: fiber-attached | host: Bos | place: Iran: Karaj | collected 2018-10
ACGCTGAGCGTACACGTTGAACATTATGAAGCTGTCGTATCCGTTGTGCATTGAAATGCGCTGTGCCGACTTCAACGTGTTGTCAAGATTGTCGGGTTCCGCGGTCGACGGGTTTATGCCGATGCAGATAAGCGGATTTTTTCCCCTTGTGCCGAGTATGTATCTGTATTCGTAATATCTGTCGGGAACGTAAATCCATTTTTCAATATCGTATTCGCTTTTCGGAACAAGTGATTTTTCAAGCGCCTTTTCAAACGAATAAATATTCAGTTCTTTTGTGTCGGCGACAGACGGTATATGCATTGAGCCCTCCGATGTCTACTCTAAAATCGTAATTTCCGTGCCGGGAAAATAGGTGCTTATAATCTCGTCGTACGTAAATCCCGCGTCAGCCATGAATTTCGCGCCGTACTGGCTGAGACCTATGCCGTGTCCGTTGCCTATGCCGTCGAAAACGCATACGCTTTCAAATCCGCTGCACGTTTTTTCTCCCTGCGCGTCAACGTAGGTGTAGCCATTTATGTTTGTTGTCTCGTACGTTCCGTCAGCCGAAATCACCGTAATTGCGGGAGTTGCGCGCTCGGACGGAATATACGTCTCGGCAATTCCGAAGTTTGCGCTTTTTACAAGGTCGCCGAAAAACGACCGCACGGAAGACGAGGTATTGAATTTGAATACGTTTCCCGAAGAATCGGTAACCGTCATGGAATTCACGTATCCGTTTTCCTGTCTTTCATAACTTATATCAGTTATGTTTCCCGAGATTTTGCTCTTGTAATAGGAGGAAACGTGGTTTATAATATCGTTTTTTGGCACGACGTTTTCCCATTTTCCGTTTGAAATACTTCTGTAATCCTCGTAAGGATTGTATGCCGAGGTAAGGTAAGGGAACAGCTCCGCATTGCTGCCCCAGCCTGAAGAAACGCTTTCGGTGAAGTATCCCGACGAGCCGTGATAAGGCGTTGTCGCAACGTCTCCGTTATAGGTAATAATAAATCCCGACGTTTCGGAAACGGCGTTATTTGTGCTTTCCGTTTCTCTTGTCGTTCCACCGTAGGTCTGGCAGTGCGTTGTTGCGCAGATGTCAAATCCGTCCGAAGCATGCGTGCCGGAAAGTTTGGTTCTTACGGCGTACGTTCTTGCAACGACCGCCATTGCTTTTAAAATTTCCGTATTCCATGACGAAAAAACTTCGTATGGCAAAACGCCTTTAACGTAGTCGTCAAGAGATAATTCGTTTACGACGGATATTTTGCCGTTTGAATTGATAAAAAGCTGTATTTTTCCGCGATAAGACGAATTTCCGACTTTAAGAAGCGAGTTTTCGTTTGAGATTATTATCTTTTTGCCTTTTCCGGCGCTTAAAATGCTTCCGCCGAGCTTTGTTGAAAGAGAAACGGAAGCACCTGACGCTTTTGCCGTAACGGAAGACAGGTCATAGTGCGTAAATTCTGTCTGTGTATCTCCGAAAACGGCAATTTCAAATCCGCATTCCGATTTTATTTCTATACTTTCCGGCGCAGACGAGCCGTAACTTATACCAACGCATATTGCGTCGCTTTGTTTGGGCAGTTCCTGCGAAAAGGCATTATAAGCGAAGACGCTTATTGTAAAAACAAGTGCCGCCGCCGTTAATTTTGAAAAAAGACCGGATAACCTCATTGCTTTTTGCCCGTTATGCGAAAAGTGCGGGAATGACCTGAATAAGAGTCATTACGATGAACATAGCCGCAAGAACAAAAACGAGAATGCGTATAGCCCACGTTTTTGCCTTTTTGCTGTCTTTTTTAGCCAATGTAGTAGTCCCCCCTAACCAATATGTAAGATATTTCATTATTTACTTTAATGCCTCTTCCGTCGTTTCCGCGCGGAATAATGCAGTAAGAATTGATTTTGATTTCGTCGCCGTCAAGATATTCTATGGCGTTTGTTATATCGGCGATTCCCTGTTCGGAAAAAGGCGAAATTGTCGTAACGGAGCTTCCGGGACGCACGATGAATTCAAGAACGGAATTCGTATATACGCATTTTCCGTTTTCAAGCTCAAGAAGCGTATACGTGCCGAGAGGGCTGTGCATTTCGTCGGAAGCGGTGCCGTCGGGAACCGTAACTTCCGTAACGTTTGCAAGCGCGTTTACCTGCTTTTCAACCTCTGCCGTAACGTCATTTTTGATTTGGGGCAGTATTATTTCCGTTAGGTAACTGAGTGTTACAAGCGGGTCGTTTCCCGCTGAATAAGAAACTGCCGAAAACGCAAGGGGAATAATAATCATAGCGGATAAAACGATGCCCGCGCATATTTTCAAGAATTTATACTTTTTCATAAGCCTCCTCCTTTACGCAAATATTATTTTATCATACATTTCGGTATCTTTCAATAGCAAATTTTACTTAATCCGGCAATAAATGACATTTTAATAAAATAATAATTGATTTTTGCACTTGCTGATGTTATACTGTTATTACTGAAAGGTGAGATATTGTGAAGAAAAACGGTATTGTAATAATTTGTGTAATTCTTGCCATTGTTTTTTCGCTTCTTCTGGTTTTACCGATGATGAAAGACAGCGGAAAACCTAAGGCAATAAATTCATATATTGAAAAAACAAGCGCTCCCGACGTTTTGGGAACGGGAATACTCGAATGCGGCGTATCCGTGCCTCAGAACGTTTCTGAAAAAATCCGCACCGAAAAGGTTTCTTTCATCGCATGCGGAGACAACCTCATTCACAGCACCGTTTACAGCGACGCAAAGACGCTTGCGCAAGGTACGGACAAAAAGTACAACTTTATTCCCATGTATGATAACGTTGCGGATATTATAAAAAATGCGGATATTGCGTTTATCAACCAGGAATCTCCTTTCGGAGGCGATATAAAGCCGACGTCGGGCTATCCGCTCTTCAATTCTCCCGATGAGGTCGGATACGACCTTGCCGAGCTTGGATTTGACGTTATCGGAATAGCAAACAATCATATGCTTGACAGTACGACGGCAGGTTATAAGAGAACGATAGAATTCTGGGAGAATTTTGACGACGTATTCCAGATAGGCGGCTATAAAAACAAACAGGATTTTGAAAATATCAAGGTTATCGAGAAAAACGGCATAAAAATCGCGTTTTTAGCATATACCTACGGAACGAACGGACTGACGCTTGCGAGCGGGTCGGACTTGTATGTACCTTTGTATAATGACGACGATATAGACAGACAGACCAAAAAGGCAAGAGAACTTGCCGACGCCGTAATCGTCTCAATTCACTGGGGAACCGAGGACCACTTCAAGCCGGGTCCCGAACAGACAAGAAAAGCGCAGATAATGATAGACAACGGCGTGGACGTAATCATAGGACACCATCCGCACGTTTTGCAGCCCATGCAGTGGGCAGACCGAAAAGACGGCGGAAGAACGCTTCTTATGTATTCTCTCGGCAATTTTCTTTCCGGAATGATGTATTCGAGAAACATGGTGGGCGGAATTATGGGCTTTGACATTATCAAAGCGCCCAACGGAACGTCGGTGGAAAATGCGTATTTTATACCGACCGTCTGCCAGTATAATTATAACGTGAGAGAGTTTAAGATATATAAGTTTTCTGAATATACCGAAGAGCTTGAAAAAGCGCACGGAGCGCATAAATTTGATTCGTCGATGTCTTATAAATATATGAAAAAGATTATAACCGACGAGATTCCCGATGAATTTCTGATTGAGGATTTTTACAGAAATTAAAGAAAAATCAAGAAAACAAACGAAATTGTCTTTATTTTTGAAAAAGTTTACAATTTCTCTTGACAAAAGCAGAATATATGGTATATAATAACTATAAATGTGAATACGTTTCTTTGAACTTTATATAAGTTCATACCCGGAAAGAGAGGTGCATCATAAGTGTTAAGAACATATCAGCCGAAAAAACGTCAGAGAAAAGTTGAACACGGCTTCAGAAAACGTATGAAAACAGCCAACGGAAGAAAAGTTTTGAAGAGAAGACGTGCAAAGGGCAGAATAAGACTTACTTATTAATGAAGTCTGATAAAGAGCGTGGTTCGATAGTCTGCAAGAACGCAGAATGCTTGGGACTTCGCTCTTTTTTCATTAAAAGTACGCGCTTGTTGAATTTGTTTGAAAAATGATTAAAAAACTTTATCCGCTTTGTGAAAACCACTTGTTTTCAAAGGCATACAGAAAAGGAAAAAGCGCAGTATCGAAATACGTTGCGGTATACGTGCTGAATAATTACGACAGAAAAGCGGCGCCGCAAAGCTCCACAAAGCTCGGAATAACGATAAACAGAAAGCTTGGAAAAGCGGTAAAAAGAAACCGTGTAAAACGTATGATACGGGCGGCTTACAGAATGAATCTTCCCGAGCTTAAGCAAGGGTATCTGATTGTTGTCGCCGCAAGGGGAGCGGCTTTTTCCAAAGGAATAAAGACAAAAGACGTTTATGAAAGTATGCGGTATTGTTTTGAAAAACTTGGAATTTGTGAGGAAAAACGATAAATAAGCTATGAAACACATATGCATATTTTTAATAAAACTGTATCAGAAAATATTATCACCTTTAAAGCGCAACCCGTCGTGCAGATTTTATCCGACGTGCTCGCAGTATGCTATCGAGGCGTATAAGGTTCACGGTTTTTTTGTCGGGACGGGGCTTACCGTGTGGCGTGTTTTACGATGCAACCCGTTTTCAAAAGGGGGATTTGATCCCGTTCCTCCGAAAAAGACAAAAAAGAAAACAGTATAATTGATGAAAGAGGAAAAACTGTAATATGAATATACCTGTAATTACACCGGCATTCGGCGCGGTTATCGGCTGGATGTATAAAAACATATGTTTTGAAAACTATATGTTTACGCTTGTTTTGTTTGCTGTTTTTGTAAAACTGCTTTTGTTCCCGCTCGGAATAAAACAGCAGAAAACATCTCTCAAGCAGGCGAAAGTAAGACCTATGGAAGCCGCCATAAGAAAAAAGTATGCCGGAAGAAACGATAAAGCAACCCAGCAAAAGATGCAGCAGGAGATAATGGAGCTGTATAAGACGGAAAACGTAAATCCCGCGGCAGGCTGCTTGCCGCTGCTTTTGCAGATGCCCATACTGTTTGGTCTTTACAGCGTTATCGTAAATCCGCTGAAATATATTGCAGGATTTTCAAATGAAATTATAAACGTGCTCAACGGCGCATTCGGAATGAGAGCAAACTATGATATAAATATCTTAAAAGCCATTACCGATATGGGCACGTCCGTAAAACCCGCAATTATTGATAATATAAATAACGGACTTGCGGGCGCGAATATAACGTCTGTAAACGCAAACGGTCTTGTTTCGCAAATAAGCGAGCTTACCAACCACTTTACCGTTGCGGGTATTGACCTTACGGTAAATCCCACGTTTGCATGGAATATCTATCTTATAATACCGATTCTGACGTTTGTGTTTGCATTTTTCAGCACAAAAATAATAAGAAAATTCACGTATCAGACGCAGCAGGCGCAGGACGCTCAGTCGAGCATGGCGCTTATGGACTGGACTATGCCGCTGTTTTCGGTGTGGATTTCGTTTTCGCTTCCGTCGGCAATCGCTATTTACTGGATACTCCAGAATATTCTTTCCGCAATTCAGCAGATAGTTCTTTATAAAATGTATCCCATTCCGCCCGTAACGGATGAGGAATTGAAAGAAGCGGAGCTTAAATTAAAGGGCAGATATACCGAAAACGTAAAGAACACAAAACTTGAGGAGCCCGATTATTCTTCACCTATTTACGAAGACGTCCCGGAGCCTTCATTTGACGAAACTCCGAGTATTTCCGTTTCGTCCGCGCCGAACGGGCTTACCGGTAAAATAAAGAACCGCATTAAAGAAACAGGAAAGCCGCTTAAGGCAAGACGCAAGATATAATCGTTATTACGGCAGGACAAATGAATTACGTGTTTTGAGGAGCCTGCTTTGTTATAGAAAGGAATAAAAATGGAAGAAGTAACAGTAAAGGCCAAAACAGTCGACGAAGCGCTCAAAAAAGGCGCCGAGCTTCTCGGAAAAAGGGTCGAAGACGTTGATTACGCCATTTTGGGAGAATCCAAAAAAGGCTTTTTGAAGATGTTCGGTTCCGAAGTGGAAGTTAAGGTCTACTGCGACGGCACAAATTCAATTCTCGAGGACAGCGGATTGTCCAAATCAAAAAAAGACAACACGGTAAAGGAAAACCGCGGCGAAACATCGTCAAACATTGAGGAAAAAGTTGTCGAGTTTCTCAATATGGTAATTTCCGATATGCGTCTCAATGCGAAAGCAAGCGTTGAGAGAGTTGACGAAAAACTTTCAAAAGACGGCAAATCGTATGACAAGGACATTCGTATCGTAATTACCGGAAACGGACTCGGTATGCTTATAGGCAGACACGGAGACGTGCTTGACGCTCTGCAGTATCTTGCAAATATTTTTGTGGGAAGATGCCCGAAAAATGACTCTAAACAAGAATATATAAGAGTAATAATCGACATTGAAAATTACAGGGCAAAAAGAGAAGAAACCCTCAAAGCTCTTACAAGACGCGTTTCTTCAAAGGTTCTTGCAACAGGAAGAAACTTCACGCTCGAGCCGATGAGTGCGTATGAAAGAAGAATAATTCATTCCGAGGCTCAGCATATCAAAGGCGTTCATACGTTCTCGATAGGAACCGAAAGCAGCAGACGCGTTGTAATTGCATACGGTGAAGACGTGGATAACGTGGAAGACGATGAATAAAACGGAGGTAGTAATATGAAAATCACGAAAGAAACGATTATAGGCGAAATACTTGACAAAGCACCCGAATGCACGCCGATTTTCCTTGCAATCGGAATGCATTGCCTCGGCTGTCCCGCATCGAGAGGGGAAAGCATCGAAATGGCATGTCAGGTGCACGGAGTTGACCCGGACGAGCTTGTTAAAAAACTTAACGAGCTTGTTGAAAAGAAATAAGATGGGTAGAAACCTGACTCTACCGAGCAAAAGGTTGACAGTGGCGGCAGAGTTTGCCGCCGCTGTTTTGTTTGAAGGCGAGAAGGGCAGAAAACTTTGCGCCTGCGACGTCGGCTGCGACCACGCGAAGCTTTCGGTATACCTTGTGCAATCGGGAATTTGTGAAAAAGTGCTTGCCTGCGATATAAACGACGGACCCGTCGAAAAGGCGAAAAAAGCGGTAAGGACGAGAAAATTTCTTGATAAAAGCCTGTCCGAATATATTGAGGTGGTACAGAACGACGGGCTGAAAAAATTCGACAACAGACACTTTGACAGAGTTTTTATTCTCGGTATGGGCGGAGAATTGATTTCCGATATCATCTCAAACGCACCGGAAAGTATAAAGTATTCTAAAAATACGGGTTTCGTTCTTCAGGCAATGACGAGTGAATATGACTTAAGAAAATATCTGTGCAATAACGGATACGAGATAATGGACGAAAGACTTGTCGAGGACAAATCAAGGGTGTATTCCGTAATGCTTTGCAGATACGACGGCAAAAAGCGGAAAATGAAGGAATACGAATATCATCTCGGAAAAGCGAATATAAAAAACAGAGAACCGCTGTTTGAAACGTATCTCGGGCGAAAAATAAGAATATTCACAAAACTTTTTTCACAGCTTGAAAAAGCGAAAAAAGATACGAAACACGTAAAAGAACTGCTTTGCGAGTTTGAAAAAATAAAAATCGAAACTTTACGGAAAGGGGAGTAATTATGCCGAAAATCAGTGATATAGATAAGGTGATTTCTTTAATTGCACCGAAAGAACTTTCGGAGAGCTGGGATAACGACGGGGTAATGATATGCAAAAATTACGACGAAAACGTAAAAAAAGTCGCCGTAATGCTCGAAATACGCGAAAAAGGCGTGGATTTTGCCGTAAAAAAAGGCGTAAACCTCATTGTTACGCATCATCCGTTCATTTTCAATCCCTTAAAATCGATTACGGATAAGGATTATGCAATTATCAAAAAAATGATGGATAATAATATTTCCGTCATCAGCTATCATACCAGAATGGATAGCGCTGAAACGGGCGTAAATTACTGCCTTGCGAAGCTTTTTGAATTGAAGGACGTAAAATCGTTCGGCGGAGAAAACGGAACGCTCGGCAGAATAGGAAAACTGAAAAAACCGATGTCGGAAGCCGATTTTGCCGAATATATAAAGAAAAAACTTAATTGCGGCACGATACGCGCGTCCCTGTTCAAGAATAAAAATAAAAAAATATCGAAAGTCGCATTTGTGGGCGGCGGCGGAAAGAGTTACTATCACGACGCGTATCTCGCGGGCGCCGACGCTTATATAACAAGCGAGATTACGCATAATATATATATTGACGCAAAAGAACTCGGTATGTGCCTGTTTGACTGCGGACACTATTATACCGAAAACGTAATCTGCTCGAGATTCAGGGAGATAATTACGTCAAATTTCGACGGTTTGGAAGTGCTGACGTACGATGTAAAGAGTCCGTACGTAAATATCTGAAATAATATCTGATTTTTTGAAAGGAGTGAAAATATGCCGTTTGACGCGGGTGTAATGGCGGCCGTCGTAAAACAGCTGAAGGATACGGCGAACGGCGCGCGCATCGAAAAAATATATCAGCCCGAGCGCGACGAGATAGTTCTGCATCTCCGCTCTAAAAACGGCTCGCAAAAACTGCTCCTTTCGGCGCGCCCGGGGGGCTCGAGGGTCGGATATATATATTCCGAAAGGGAAAACCCCGCTTCCGCTCCCATGTTCTGCATGCTGCTCAGGAAGCATCTTTCGGGCGGCTTTATAACCGGAGTTTCCCAAATCGGCTTTGACCGTGCCATGATTATAAGCGTGCTTTCGTCCGACGAGCTCGGTTTTCAGTCTGAAAAGCACATTGTATGCGAAATAATGGGAACGTACAGCAACGTAATACTTCTCGACAGTGATAAGAGAATAATTGCGGTTCTTCACCCCGTAAGCCTGTCCGCAAACAGCAAAAGAGAGGTTTTGTGCGGTTTCCTCTATGAAAATCCCGAAATTCAGGAGGGAAAAATAAACGTTCTTGAAGAAACAAAGGACGGATTTTTCTCGAAAATTGAAAGCATTACGTCAAGCGGTATTACAAACGCGGCTGATAAGTATCTTATTTCAAAGTATGCGGGACTTTCGCCGCTTATTGCGCGCGAAATTGCGTTCAGAACGGCAAAAAGCACATCAGTTCCGATAAATGAGTGCGATAAGGAAAAACTGTGGTTCAATCTTTGTAAAATCTACGACTGCGTAAGAAACAACGATTTTTCGCCGAAACTTGTCGCCGATAAAAACGGAAAGGTGCTCGACTATTCCTTCTGCGATATAAGACAGTACGGAAACGACGCCGTAATCAGCGATTTTGATAATATAAGCGAACTTCTCGACGTTTTTTACGAGCAACGCGAAAAAAGCGACCGCATAAAAAGGCGCGGACAGGATATTTTGAGGGTGCTTACCAATGCTTCTCAGAGAATCGCCAAAAAAACCGAGATTCAAAGGGCGTCGCTTGAAGAAAGCAGACAAATGGATAAGTGGAAGCAGTACGGCGATTTGATAACCGCGAATATTTACGCGCTCAAAAAGGGCATGAAAAACGTTACGCTCGTAAATTACTTTGATGAGAATATGCCCGAAACGCATATTTCACTTGACGAGAGATATACTCCCGCGCAGAACGCGCAGAATTATTATAAAAAGTATAATAAGGCAAAATCGGCGCAGATTATGGTTGCAAAACAGCTTGAAGAGGCAGACGCCGAAAGCGCTTATATCGATACGGTTTTCGAGAGCCTCACAAAAGCGCAGACGGAAGCCGACCTTGACGAGATAAGGTCCGAACTTGCGCTCTCGTGTTACGGCAAAAAGCTTGATAATATAAGGCGTTCAAAGGGCAAATTTACGGATAACCGAAAGAAAAAGGCGCTCAAACCCATGAGATTTACTACCTCCGAGGGATACGAGGTGCTTTGCGGAAAAAACAATCTGCAAAACGATTATATAACAACTGTCGTTGCCGACAAGAACGATTACTGGTTTCACGTAAAGAACGCGCCCGGCTCACACGTTATAATGATTTGCAACAATAACGAGCCTTCCGCGCAGAGTTTTACGGAATGCGCGCAGATTGCGGCATTTTACAGCTCCGAAAGGGAAAAACCGCTCGCCGCCGTCGATTACACAAAGGCAAGATACGTAAAAAAGCCGTCCGGCTCAAAACCGGGATTTGTGGTGTACAGTAAAAATTATTCCGCATACGTTACGGCTGATAAAGAGACGGTTGACAAATTGTATAAGGAATAAAAAGGCTCCGTAAGGAGCCTTTTTTATCTGTAAAATATATTTGCAAGAAACACCGAAAACGCAACGCA
>JAEEGL011957424.1_pt1 | contig 10404 bp, 7 predicted proteins | sample 9134231 | NCBI WGS metagenome assembly JAEEGL01 (sample SAMN16246548, study PRJNA631951) | gut metagenome | biome: gut microbiome; feature: rumen; material: fiber-attached | host: Bos | place: Iran: Karaj | collected 2018-10
CACTACGGGTATGAACCGTATGCTCTAGCCAACTGAGCTATGCCGCCAAATGAATGCGCGATGATTATTATAGCGGCACGATTCAGAATTGTCAAGCATTTTATTTGCGGAAGAAAGCCGTTCCCGCGGACGGTGACGCACTCTTATCTCCTCCCGAATATGATCACATTCCAGGAGTGAGGAGGAAGGACAGGCGTCGTCTTTCCGTCTTCCACCGCAGGCAGAGGAAGCTCCTTCGGGAACACGTTTTCCGGCCGGTCCGCGGTATTCGTGAGTTTCAGGTCGTCCGCCGAAAGCACGTGTCTGTGTTTCGGGAGATACCCCGGAAAGTCCCGGAGATCCACGGAAAGCTCCACGTCCTCCGACAGGGAGCGGTTCACCGCAAGGATCGCGAGTTCCTCCCGCTCCTCGTTCCATACGCCGACGGTCTCCACGTAGGGCGCGTCGCCGTACCGGGACTCATAAGTCGGACAGGAGAGCGCCGGGGAGAGCACACGGCCGCGGCCATACCGTGAAGCGTCCAGGAACGGATAGAAGATCGTCTGGGCCCAAGCCCTGCCGCCCGGCTCCGTCATGATGGGCGCGATGACGTTCACGAGCTGCGCGAGGCACGCGATCTTGACGCGGTCCGCGTGACGCAGGAGCGTGATGAGAAGGCATCCGACCACGAGTGCGTCCTCAAAGGTATAGATATCCTCGTTCTGCGGCGGTGCGACGGACCACGGCTTGATCTTTGCAGTGGCCTCAACGGAATGGAACCAGACGTTCCACTCGTCGAAGGACAGCATGATCGTCTTTTTCGACCGCTTGAGCGCCTTCACGTAATCTGCGGCTGCCTCGACGGAACGGATGAACTGGTCCATATCCAGCGAGCAGGCCAGGAAATCCTTTGTATTGCCGTCCCGGTTTCCGTAGTAGGAATGGAGCGACAGATAGTCGATATGATCGTACGTGTGCTCCAGCACCGTGGTCTCCCATTTTCCGAACGTGGGCATCCCGGCATAGGAGCTGCCGCAGGCGACGAGTTCGATGGATGGATCCGCCCATTTCATCATCTTTGCGGCTTCACAGGCGGCGCGCCCGTATTCCTCGGCGGTCTTCGCGCAGATCTGCCAAGGCCCGTCCATCTCGTTGCCGAGGCACCAGGTCCGGATCCCGAAGGGCTCCCGGAAGCCGTTGCGGATCCGCCGGTCGCTCTGCTGTGTGCCGCCCCTGAAGTTGCAGTACTCCACGAGGTCCCGTGCCTCCACAGGGCCGCGGGTGCCGAGATTGACCGCCATCATGACCTCGGAACCGGCCCGTTTCGCCCACTCCTGAAACTCGTCGATGCCGACCTCGTTCGTCTCGATCGTCTGCCACGCCAGATCTGCGCGGCGCGGGCGGAGCTCACGGGGACCCGTTCCGTCCTCCCACTGGTAACCCGAGACGAAATTCCCTCCCGGATACCGCACGATGGGAACGTTGAGCCGTTTCACGAGTGCAAGAACGTCTTTCCGGAACCCGCAGTCATCCGCCGTCGGATGACCAGGCTCGTAGATGCCGGTATAGACCGCGCGGCCGATGTGCTCGATAAACGAGCCGAAGAGGCGGGGATCCGCGTCCCCCGCCGAAAAGGAGCCCATCAAAGTCAGTTCTGCTTTCATCGTGACCTCCTCTGTACCGTGGCAGCGACACCACAGGTCGTACTGCCCTGTCTGCCTTGATTATATCACCGGCCCGGCGCAAGTCAACCAGGACGGCATCCCGTGGCTCTTGACAACCCCGATGCCATATAGTAAGATTTTTCTGTAAAACACTCCGCCTCAGCGGAGAGCCGCTCCTGGAGGTGGACGGATTTGGGGATCGCCGAGCTGCTTTTGCTGGCCGTCGGCCTCTCGATGGATGCTTTCGCGGTCTCCGTCTGCAAGGGCCTGGCCGTGAAGACGCCCTCCTGGCGGCATTATCTCACGGTGGGCGCCTGGTTCGGCGGGTTTCAGGCAGTGATGCCCTCCCTCGGTTATCTTCTCGGCTCCGCCTTCGCGGGGATCATGGAGCGGTATTCCGCCTGGATCGCCTTCGGACTTCTCGCAGCGATCGGTGCGAATATGATCCGGGAGGCGCTCTCCGGCAAGGAAGAGGCTCCCGATGCCTCTCTGGCGCCTGTCGGCATGCTCCTGCTTGCCGTTGCCACGAGCATTGATGCCTTTGCCGTCGGCGTCACATTCGCAGCACTGGAACAGTCCCACGTGATCGCCTGCGTGCTGCTGATCGGCTTCGTCACTTTCGGGATCTCCGCCGCGGGCATGAAGATCGGGAGCGTGTTCGGGACCCGGTATCGGAGAGGATCCGGGATCGCTGGCGGGATCGTTCTGATCCTCCTTGGCGTCAAGATCCTTCTGCAGCATTTCAGTCTCTGGTTTCAGTGAGTAAAGGAGGCACTATGGAACAGTTTCTGCTCGTCCACCCCTCCCCCACCTGGGGAAAAGCGATCATGGACTACCGCAAGGAGTTTCTGGATGCCGGCAGTTCCATGGACGGCAGCGGCGGCCTGCGCCGCTGTGAGACCGCCGAGGAGTTCCTGGAGCGGACCGCACTTTTCTCCGATCCGGACACGGTGCCGGAAGGGTATGTACAGGCCACGCAGTTCCTGTGGGTTCGGAAGTCCGACGGCGTTCTCGTAGGCATGATCCACGTGCGTCACCGCCTCAACGAAAAGCTGGAACGGTGGGGCGGCCACATCGGTTACTCCATCCGTCCTACGGAGAGAGGCAAAGGCTACGCGGTTCCCATGCTGGCCGCAGTGCTCCCCTACTGCCGCTCCCTGGGACTGGAAAAAGTCCTCGTGACCTGCGACGCTACGAACGAGCCCAGCCGCAGGACCATCCTCGCAAACGGCGGCGTCTTTGACGGCACTGCTCTTTCAGACGAAGGCGAGACCGTGGAGCGCTACTGGATCACCGTTCCGAAAAAGTAAGATACAGGTCGAGACGACGCCGACCGGAGGTTTCCCTCCGGCCGGCGGTTTGTTGTCTTCCGGTCATCCTCCGGTACTGCCGAGGAGCATGTCTGCCGCCAGTGCCAGGGGCCTTCTCTCATCTCCGAGGAAACCCTCCAGCCCGGTCCGCCCCAGCGGGTCTCCGAGGCGGCAAAGTGCCGCGTAAAGTGAGATCCTGAGCATGCCGAACCGCTCCTCGAGGAGATCCGTGGGCGCTTTTTCCCGAAGTTCAGGAAGCTCAAGGATCCGGCGCAGCAGCGGCCGAAACCCCGGGTCGCCGCTTCCGGCTGCTGCCAGAACGAAGCTCTCACAGTAGCAGTAGATCCCGCTGCGCAGGTCCTCCCAGTCCCTGACGTTCTCCTCCAGGCGCCTGAGGACCGTCTCAAAGGCAGGGATGAGAGAGACGCTCTTCGCCCGTGCGATGCTGTTGAGCAGATAGACCGCCTCGGGCATGAGCCCGTGGTCGGGAAGCAGTTCCCCGAAGCGAACGGACGCCCTGCGTCGGGGAAGTCCCTCGGTCCGGGCGAACTCCGCCCGGACTGCGTCAAGGATGCAGGAGATGCCGGTCTCGTCACCGTGCCAGAGAAGGAGGCGGGAGAGCGTGAGCCGGAGCGCAGGCCTTTCCGCACGGCGGTACGCCTCCTGAAGCAGCGGGAGCGCGTTTTCCCGCTTCGCCAGCAGAACGCGCGTGATCGGCGACGGGTTCGTCTGCCAGTGTGTGATGGGCTCGTCGAGCCACTCCCACGGTTCGCTTCCGTCCAGCCTGGCGATGATGTCCGCAAGCGTCTCCGGAACCGGCCGGTCGGCACGCATCAGATCTCCTCCCAGCCAGCGGATCGTTTCCTCCACATCTTTCGCTTCGGAAGCTGGCACATCCTGTTTTATGCTTTGATACGCGAGCGCCGCCAGTGCCAGGCCCTGCCTCTGAAGATCCGGCTGCATCCGGATCTCCGGAAGGGCATCGTGGGTGGCGCTGATCGCCTTCCCTCCGACGAGGATGCCTTCCAGCGCCCGGCCGCCGTCGTTTTCCACCGGGATCACAGCGCCCCTGGGGATATCGATGCGCTGATTCGGCGGAAGCAGGCCGAAATACACCAGGCCAGAAGTCAGCCTTCCCTTTGGATCGTAATTGCTGAAACAGCTGTAGAGCGTGTCTCTCCGTTCCCGCATGGAGAGGATATCCTCCAGTGTCACGGTCTCCATTCCGCGGATATGCCTGGATTCTCTCACGGCCACATAGGTTCCGTGGTCGTACATTTTCTCTCCGCGCTGCCGTCCTTCCAGGATGAAGCGCGTATAATCCAGCGGGTCTCCCACGTGGACCATCGTGGCAAAATTATTCCGGTAGCTCTCCGGAGAATCATACTGTGCCAGGGACGCCCAGAAAGTCATCCCGTCGGCCGCGTTCCCGTAAACGTGTTTTGCGCCTGCAAACATGCACACGTCCCCGTCTCCGGTACAGTCGAGCACCATGCGGGCAGAGGAAAAACGGAGCTTCCCGTCCTTTGCCCAGTACACTCCCTCCACACGGTTCGATTTCTTCCTCACGCCGCATACCACAGCGGAAAACTCCACCTGCACCCCCGCCTCCAGACAGAGCCCGAGGAGCGCATGGGCCTTGAGATCCGAACTGAATGTGTCTTCCGCCGACCAGCAGTACATCTCCCTCTGTACCCCGAGTTTTCGGTAGTACGCTTCCACCCGCTCGTCGATGATCCGGGTCGCGCCCTCCCGCCAGCCGAACCAGTATGCGTTGACGCCTCCGACCGTTCCGGTTCCGCCCAGCTGACGGTTCATCTCCAGCACCAGCGTGCGAAGTCCGAGACGGCCACAGAAGATCCCCGCGCTAGCGCCCGACGTGCCGCCTCCCACGACGATGACGTCCCAGTCGTCATGTTTCGCCCGCAGACTCGGGAGACAGACGCGTTTCCGATCCGTGAACAGGGGATTCTCGCAGAACGGCATCTCGTCCCCGGTCTCCAGGCAGGGCACAGGTTCTCCCCCGGCACGGGCGATTACGGCACCGGAGGGTCCGGTCACCTCCGTCCCGCCTCTGACCGGGATGCTCCCCCCGGGGAGCGTTTCCAGTGCGGCTTCGTACCGGCGGAACTGTTCCTCTGCCGACGTTCCCGGGTGGGATACCGGCACATAGTTTACATAATGTATACCTTTCCCGGATGCGTGAAGACAGAACACGGGTCGTTCCGGGACACATGTTCCCCGATAATCAAAAGTTTCGCGGCAGACGCAGGCGTAGATGCCCGACTTGTGTGCGACGATGACAGCTCCGTCCCATTGCCCGAGCACCTGGCAGGCGTACAGGAGCTTGACTCCGTGCGCGCGCAGCAGCCGTTCGCCGTGGAGCTTCATCCTGTCCGGATGACAGCGGTCCTCTGATTCCAGCACGTCCTCCGGAAAGAGCATGCGCTCCCATGATCCGACGAGATCAGCCGGTCTTCGATAGTCTCCGCTCTGCGTCATTTCAGAAAACAGGCAGGTGTCGCCGGTCACCAGCAACACCTGCCCGTATTGAGATCGCTCCAGCGCCGCGGCCATCGCCGCGACGGTGCTCCCCGCGATGAGAGTATCGCACTGCATCAGTTCGACCGCCGTTACAGATCCCATTCTCTCCATCCAATCCGTCCGTCACCGGACGTATTACTATCAGACTAGGAATGCGTAGCCGCTCAGTCCTCTGGCGGGGCGATGGTGACTTTTCCGTTCTCGTAGGAGACCCGCACGCGCTTGCCGCCCCGGAGCTCCAGCCGTGAGAGGATGTCCGCCGGGATCTGGAGCCGGCCCACCCGGTCCAGTACCGCGAATTCGTCCTGGGTGCTCTCCTCGAAGCTGCCGAAGCCGGAGATATCTGAGAGCTTCTCCTCATAGTCCTTCTTGACGATGAACTCCGTGCTGGTCCGTCCGTCCCGGATGGCCACCACGCGGCGGACCATCTTGGAGACGTTCCGGTCATGCGTAACGATGACCACCGTGGTCCCGAGCTCCCGGTTGAGTTCCCTCAGGACCTCCAGGATCCGTCCCGCGGTGCGCACGTCGAGGTTTCCTGTAGGTTCGTCCGCCAGAAGGAGCCTCGGTCGGTTCGCCAGTGCCAGCGCAATGGCGACCCGCTGCTGTTCGCCGCCGGAAAGTTCATGAGTACGCACGTTCTTTTTATGGCTCAGTCCAACGAGTTCCAAAAGCTGCAGGGACCGTTCCCGCTCGTCCGCGGAGAGGTGCATCTCTCCCTCGCCCGGCGTGGGAGCATGACGCACTGCCGGCGGTTCCAGCCGCATGGGCAGTTCCACGTTCTGACGTACGGTGAGGTAGGGCAGAAGGTTTTTGGCGTTGTTCTGCCACACGAACCCCACGACGCTCCTGCGGTACTCCACCACCTCTTTCGGTGTGAGCTTGAAGAGATTCTTCCCGTCCACGGTGAGCTTACCGGCCGACGGACGGTCGAGACCTCCGAGAATGTTGAGGAGCGTGGATTTTCCGGAGCCGGAGTTCCCCACGATGGCCATGAGTTCTCCGTACTCCACGTCCAGATCCAGGCCCTGGAGCGCGAGCACTTCCAGGTCCCGGGTCTTATAGATCTTCACCAGGTTCTCACAGCGGATGACGGGTTCCCGCGTCTCCGTACGTTCCGTTTCATTCACAGCAGCGCACCGTCCTCCAGCATGAATTCCCGGTCGGCCATGGCGGCCAGCGCCTCATCGTGGGTAGTCATGATCACGGTGATTTCCTCCGTGAGATCCTTGAGGAGTTTCATGACGTTCCGGCCCGTGCCGCTGTCCAGTTCGGCGGTGGGCTCGTCGGCGAAAAGGATTGGCGGGCGCGGGGCGATGGCTCTGGCCACGGCCACCCGCTGCTGCTCGCCGCCGGAGAGTTCGCTGGCCATATGCCCCGCCCGGGCCTCCAAGCCTACCATTCGCAGAGCCTCCCGGGCACGCTTTTCCCGCTCCGCGGCAGGGACCCCCGCCATGCGCAGGGTGAATTCCACGTTCTCCTGAGCGCTCATCATGGTGATGAGGGCCACGGACTGAAAGACGAAGCCAACGTTCTTCCTCCGGAAGGCATCCCTGTCCCGGTCTCCCAGGGCGGAGACTTCCGTCTCCCCCACGAAGACCTTGCCCGAAGTCGGCACGTCCAGACCGCCCAAGAGATTCATGAGGGTGGTCTTCCCTCCGCCGGACCGGCCGCGGATCACCGTCAGCTGGCGCTTCGGGATCTGGAGCGTGATGCCGTTCACCGCCCAGATCTCCTGTCCCCCGGCCACGAACCGGCGTTTGAGGTCTTCCGTTCGGATGCAGATCTCTTCCATGTCAGTTCTCCCCCCGGTTGATGGCCTGGATCATGGGGATCCGCCGCACATGCTCCCGGAGCATGATCATGCAGGCCAGGAAGGCCGCTCCAATCACCACTGCGATGGCAGTCACGTCTCCGCCCGCCGGCGCCACATGGAGCGGCAGAAGGGAGAATTCCCCGGAAAAGCTCAGCTGGACCAGCTGCACATAGAGTTCCGAGGCGGCCCAGCCCGCGCCGAAGCCCGCCGCCGCAGAGGTGACAGAGACGCAGATCTGCTCAATGAGAAGCATGCCCGTGAGTTCTCTCAGGCTCATGCCCATGGCCCGGTAGGAGCCCACCTGAAGCTGCCTTGCCCGTATGGACAGGATCCAGAAGATGAGGTAACCCGTGATGCAGACCAGAAGCACAAGCAGGAAGCTCACGGTGAGGAATCCGTTCACGCCCTGGAGCACAGGATCGCGCATGGCGGCGCGGATCTCTTCCGCGCTGTCGCTCAGGCGGGTGAGCTGCAGGCCGTTCTGTTCGATGCAGTCGTAGATGGGGCCGGCGTCCTCCGCCGAGAACCACAGCTCCCACGGGGCCACTCCCCAGTCCGCCTGCATCTGCCGCAGGTTCCCGATCACGAGATAGTCCGGAAGCTGGGACACCGTCCCGTCCGGGTTGAGCTTGTCCACGGTTCCGGTATATCCCGGCCAGTAGTCCACGAAACCGTAGATCACCGCAGAGAAGTACACGTCGTTTTCATTTCGGATCACGACCCGCTGTCCCAGTTCATAGCCCAGATCGTCGTGCCAGTTCCGGCTCATGAGGATCGCGGATGGATCCGCGGAGAGGGCGTTGAGATAATTGTACCAGTGCACGGGGAGCAGATCCTCCCGCATCCGGGCCACGGCGGCAAACTCCGTGGTGACGATGCCCATGACGTGCACGTTGCTCTGGGTGCCGATGCCGTACTTCCTGCCGTTGAGCACGCGGGTCATGGTGATCTCCGGGTGCTCTTTAAGCATGTTCGTCCAGGGAGACTCCTCAGGTTCCTGATAGATCACGTAAATCTTCGAAGCGCTCTGGGATGTGGAAGCGCCCGGGGCGCCGCCTTCCACAGTATGGTTGTTGTTGTCCTTCCATACCTGCTGGAGCACCAGATCCGCGCCGTTCTCATAATAGATGTTGTCCGTCATGTTCCGGTCCAGCGTCCTTGCGGTGCGGGCGTTGAAGACGCCGATGGCCACGGTGAGGATGAGGAAGATCATGACGGGCCGCTGGTTCCCCGCCGCCCGAGTCACCCGCAGGAATGCGGAATAGGCCGCGGGGCTCCATTTCCGCCGGCCCAGGCGGTGGACGAGGCGCACCAGCTGCGGGACCAGAAGGGACACCAGAAGTCCGATGCTCAGAAGGAACAGAGACGAAGCCAGGAACACCAGGGGATCCACCGACGCCTCCAGCCCGTCCGCGACGATCGCCGCCATCTGGTTGCGGAAGGCGTAGCGCCCGTAGAGCGCCACCGCCAGAAGCCCGAGATCCGCCACCAGCCGCGGCAGCAGGGACTTGAGGGACTCTCCGTGCTTCTCATGCTGTTTTGCCTCCACCACGGAGACGTTGGCATAGAGCGCCGCAGGGATCACCATCGTGCCGATGGAGACCACGACCGCCGCCCCCACGTAGAGGAAGGTGTCCCACCGCAGCCGCACAGGCATCGCCGCCCGGTGGACCAGTTCCATATAGCCGCTGGCTGAGCCGAACACCCGGCAGATGAGGGTCCCAAGCGGGATCCCCAGGATCGCCGCGGTCACGGCCAGGAAAACGCTCTGCATCGTGAAGATGCCAAGGATCTGTTTTCGGCTGGCGCCGCGGCTGTCCAGGACGGAGATCGTGTTCTTTTCCTGCTCCAGGGTCTGCTTGGAGACCATGAAGATAAAGAAGACGAGCAGCAACATCACCGGCACCAGGAGGATGAGCATGGTCTGGACCAGCTTCTGGTGCACGGCCCCCTGAGAGCGGACCACATCCTCAAAGTCGGCCTGAATTGTTGCGGACCGGCTGAAGCGGGATACGGAGTGAAGGGAGTCCAGCGCCTCCACATATTCCGCAGCATTGCGCACATCCATCTGGGAGGTATCCAGAAGCAGATACCACTGCCGCAGGAACGGTCTGCGCACGGAGAAGCTTTCGGTATAAAGATCCCGGAGAAGCTCCACGTCCGTATAGGCGAAGTCCTCCAGAAGCTCCGGATCGCCGTTCCAATAGAGCTCGTCCGGGATGGCCCGGCACACGCCCACCACTCGTATCCGGATGAGTTCGTCATCCAGGCCCCGCAGACTGCGGAACTCCACCAGATCGCCTACCACCAGATCCTGCCGGATCATGGTGCGCTGGTTCACGACGACCTCGATGGCGCCGTCCTCGTCGTATCCCTCGGGCATCCTGCCGGAAACCAGCTCCAGATGCTCCGCCGCTCCGTCGTATCCGTACATTCGCAGCTTCCGCACTGCGGATGTCTCCCGCCCGTCCAGATTCTGGATCTCGGAGACATCGGACATGATGCTGTCCACCCTGGTGAGGACGTCCAGACCCATCCTGTCCGCAAAGGTCGATACCGTATCTTCGATCTCTTCCAATCCCTCGTAGATCTCTACCATCCGGACTCCGATTTCCACTTCCACCACGCCGGCTTCCCTGCCGTTTTCCAGACGCAGGTCGCTCAACTGCCGCTGGAGCACCCGGTTCATCGTGGCGTCGGTGTAGATGGGGATCGCCGCGGAGATGGAGCAGAGGAACACATTCCCGATGAGAAGGCAGGCCGTGAGCCACTTCATGGCCAGCATTTTCTGAAATACGAATCTCAGCATGGCCGTCCTCCCTATCCGATCATGACGAGGTCGCCTTCCGAGATCCCCTCAAGGATCTGGAGGACCTCATCGCCGGTCTCCGCTGCCCGTCCGGCCATGCCCACAAGGACGTACCGCTTGCAGATCACGCCGTCCGCCAGGACGTCCACAAAGACTTCCTTTCCCTCTCTTTGCAGCGCAGAGGCCGGGATCATGAGCACATTCGAAAGCGTGTACCGAGCGGTGACGAAGGAAGCCACGCCGGAGTTGAGCAGCATCTGCATCAGTTCCGGATCGTCAGCC
>JAEEGL012102884.1_pt1 | contig 10404 bp, 8 predicted proteins | sample 9134231 | NCBI WGS metagenome assembly JAEEGL01 (sample SAMN16246548, study PRJNA631951) | gut metagenome | biome: gut microbiome; feature: rumen; material: fiber-attached | host: Bos | place: Iran: Karaj | collected 2018-10
CGCGACCTTTTTCAGTCCGTCTCCCATCAGCGACATTCCGTAGAGGAACAACGCCACTCCGCCCAGGAGCATTACAAAATCCAGAATATCCATTTGACCCTCCGTCTGCGCGTTTCATCCCGGCGTCCTCCCGGACACCCGCACAGTTACTCTCAACCGATCTTGCATCACGGTTTTTACCATGTAAGGCTCTCCGGCGCACGGTTTCTTTTATTTTCCGGCTGTTGGATTTTTTATCAGGGAAAAGGCAGGGAACCGGTTACCCGGTTCCCCGCCCGCGGAAAAATGAATCAGTCATCAAAGAAGGGAATTTCTGTATCCGGTCTCATGGAGATCAGCAGGAGATTCCCGTCCTCATCCATGATAATGGCGCCGTTCCTTTCCCCGTTTTTCCCATATGCCAGGAATACCCAGACCGGCTGTTTGAACAAATGTCCTCCCGATAAGAGGACCTCCTTCCACATATGGCCGCAGATCGTTAGGCTGTCCGCCCATTCCGGGCCTTTATCCTGATCCGCAAGCCGGTGGAAAGCTTCCCTGGCTTTTTCCATGATGACATCCTTCGACGGTTTGCCTGCCGGGCCGAGCTGGGGATAATCATGGTAAATTGTCTTAGCCATGTCTTCATTTGCCACGTGATGCAGGTAATAGAGAATGAAACAGTCATCCGGCATTTGGATCGGTTCACCGTACTCCGCAAGCCATTCCCGGACTTTTTCGTCCAGGTTTCTCCCTGTTACGCCGTACTTCTCCATGATTGCGCCGGCCTGATCCCAGAAATCCATGTCTTCTATTCCCTTTCCCCAGAACCAGGGTTTCCCGTCCGGAAGGGGCTCCGGCGTCACGGCAGGTTTGTTCTCCAACGCTTCTGATTTGTCCGGCCGTTCCGCTGTGGATTCCGAATCCTTCTCCTCGCAGCGAAGCACATAGCCGTTCTCATCCAGCTCCACTTCATAGTCTTTCATCCCTGCCCATTGCCCGATGAAGCGGACCGTCAGCCCGTCGGTCTGGATTTCATACTGGGCCGGATCATCGAACTCCGCCGGTTCAGGAACGTCCATAGACAGATCGCCGTAGGCATAGGCAATCTCTTTCCGGGCAATTTCCACCGGTCCGAGCATTTCCAGTTCCAGTGCCCGCCAGTTCTTTTCCAGGGAATACAGCTCATAGTACGGCGCATAGCCTGTCGCGTATGGTGTAACAGACAGTATCTCACCGGTTTCCGCGTCCAGCGTAACCACTTTATCCCCCGGATCATTGTCGTCATATACCATCACGTGCATTTTCCACACAGGGTGGGGTTCCGCGCCGATCAGTACGCAGGTAAAAACCTCGCCTGTCCGCTTTCCGACAGCCTTCAGCGCCAGTTTATTGGCTTCCTCATGCCCGATGCGTACGGTATTTTCCTCCGGATACCGGCCCAGCTTCAGCAGTTTCCCTTCTATGGTATCCGGTTCCATCGGCTCAATGTCTTTCGCCAGCTGTGCCCAGATTCCCTGGTCCCAGCCCGTAAAGAGTCCGTCATCGTTCCCGGCGTACCATCCGTACGCCTCTTCATATCTCCTGAAAATATTCCAGGCCTTCAGGTCTGCCTTATCATCTGTCTCTACCCAAGCGCCTCCGTCCTGGGAAACGACAGCATATGCATTTCCGTGATGGACATTCTTTGTGGTAAACGTAATCCGGACGATATCTTCACAGATAGCTGTTTCGATTTCATATTCCGCTTCGTTCCACAGGTCAGGGTGCTTCTTCCTGACAGCATTCTCGGCAAGATCGAGCAGTTCCTTAGCAGTCAGCTTACACCCTCCGTTTTTTTCATAAGCTGCTTCCGGAATCGGCGCATCGAAACGGTATTCATTCTCCTTCACGCTTTCCACATTTCCGGTTTTGCTGTCCACCGTCACTGTACAGTTGGTATCGTCTTCAGTATTTTCCCCAGTCCATTTCAGTTTGATCAGCCAGGCCCGTTTCCCTTCATACTCGGTGAGTACAGCGAAATCCATCGCCGTCTGCTTTTCCTTTACTGCTTCCCTGGCAATCCGGACTGCCTCATCCCGGGATATATCATCCTCCGCCGGTTCCGGATACTCTGTCAGCTGATATCCCATGTACTCCGGCGCAGAAGGACTCTCCGTGTCAATTTCCGCCCCCAGCATCATTTCATGCAGCTTCTGCCATGCGGCCTGCGGCCAGTCTCCCAGGAAACACGTATACACATTATCAAATGCATGCATCAGTTTGTCGGCGCTGTAGGGTTTTGTCCAGTCCGGAATTTCCGCCTTAATGAATACCGTTCCCGCCGGATCGTCGTCATCAAAATATATTCTGTAGTTTCCGTGTTCCACGTCCAGCGGCATCAGTTCAAAGCCCCAGCCGTCCCCGAAAGACCGTTCCAGTTTGTAAATCGTCCGGTCCTCCGGATGCAGGTCCTCACCGTACATCTTTTTCAGGGTTTCAAAGGCAAAGGCTTCCGCCTGCTCATAGGTCATGTTGTCTTCACCCGGCAGGGAATCCTCATAATTTTCACCAAACCCGATATCCACCATCAGGTTGTTGAACCATTGCTGCTGTTCCAGCGTCCATGTCCTGTAGTTTCCGCCGAAAGCCTCCCGGCAGATCTCCATGATGGCCTCTTCTTCATAATAGCCGTTTCCGGTCCGCAGCGCCTGCATAATGGCATTGTTCTCTTTCAGCGTGATGCCGTTCTCATTCAGGTTCCGCACCAGCTCCGCCAGTTCCTCCGCCGAATAGCTCTGTTTCACGCTCAGGTCGCTGTCATTGCCGACAGCCAGCGGCACAGCCACCTGCTCCACAATTTCCTCATGCGTCAGCAGGATTGTCGCCACGGCAGCGGCTGTCATCAGTACCAGTATGATGGCGAACACCAGGCCCACCGTCAGTTTTCTTTTCACTTTCGTTCCTCCGATCGCGTTTTCAAGCATTCTCGAACGCTCAGCGGGAGAAGTGCGCACACCGGACATCTGCGCATTCAGCGCCTGCTGAATACGCTCTTTCATCATCTGTTCATTCATGCGCTTCGCCCCCTTCCAGTGCGTCTTTCAGAAGCTCCTCTGCTTTTTTCAGCCGGCGGTTGACCGCGCTGAGGGACATCCCCAGCACATCCGCCGTCTCCTGCATTGTCAGCCCCTGATAGTAATACAGCAAAACAAGCTCTTTATATCTGTCCGGCAAATCCGCCACCGCCAGCGCCAGCGTACGGTCTTCCGGCTGGACGGCCACCAGGCTCTGCGGCAGGTCCTCCAGGGCCTGTCCCCGGTCCACATGCCGGAACCAGGCCGTCCTCCGGTAGTCTTTGCAGGTATTGACGGCAATACGGAAAAGCCACGCCTTTTCATTGGCGATTTCCTTCCGTTCAAATTCCCCCATATACTTCCAGGCTTTGATCCAGGTATCCTGGAGTACGTCTTCCGCCTGGGTTCGATCGGACAGATACAGGCAGCAGGTCTTCAGGATCTGGTCTGAATACAGCTCGATCCATCTGCTGAGCCTCTGCTCACGGTCCATGCCGGGTACCTCAGCATGTCCCATAACCGATCACCTCCTTGATGAATGATCGGGACGCTTGTTTCGCCCTTCATCTCATAAGACGAAGCATGCCCATGGTTTTTCTCTCCGGAAACGCGGTTTTTTGAAAAAAAATGAAAAGAGTCCGGCTATGTATAACACAGCCGGACAAAAGCGTCAATGATTGTGCGGTTATTCCGTTCTCTCCCTGCCGGATAATGAATCCGTTATTTCACATCTGATTACATATCCGTTCCCGTCCAGTTCCACCTCAAAGGTCTTCAGGTCGTTCCGGAGCCCGGTAAAGCGGACAGTCCGGTTGTTTACCCGGATCTCATATTCCTCCGGATTGTCAAAATCAGGTTCCGGCAAATCCAGTTCCTGTTCCTGCTTCAGCTTTACGAAACCATAGAACGCTTCCCGCCTGGCGATTGCTTCCACTCCCAGTTCCTGCAGTTCAAGCGCCCGCCGGTTCTTCTCTGTGGAATACAGGGCGTAAGCCGGAGTGCGCCCGGTATCGCAGAGTTCATCAGCAACCACTTCCCCGGTTTCCGCGTCAATCTCCAGCAGCCGTTTGACCGGCCAGGTATTTGACAGGAATTTCCATACAGGATGGGGATCTGAATCAATCAGCACACAGAAATCATCTTCCCCGTGAGCCGTCTCCCACATCCGTCCGCAAGCTTCATCCCTGCTGATGCTCACAGTATTTTCTTCCGGGAACCGGGCCGTCTTCAGCAGTTTCCCTTCCAGGAGATCAGGATCCTCCCCGTTCAGTTTCAGGGGCTCAATATCCTTTGCCAGCTGCACCCAGGTTTCCTGGTTCCACCGGCTGATCCTGCCGTAGGCGGATTGGTATCTTCTGAACAGAGTATTCACATCTTCCGCCTTTTCCCTGTCTGCGGAATACATCTCAATCGTTCCGTCCGTGAGAACGGCCGCCTGCACATCGCCGTGGTTAATGTTATGGGTTTTGAAATGGACCTCAGTTCCCCATTCCTGGACATTGCCCTCAAATCCGTATTCCGCTGTGTTCAGCAGGTCCAGATCCGGATAGGCTCCGGCGATCGCTTCTCTGGCGCTGTTGATCTTTTCATCCCGGGCCAGGAAGCCGTCATTTTCGCTGTCAGATTCAGCAGGATCTGCATCCCGGGCCGGCTCCGGGATTCTGATCAGGAGCGTGTCATCGCTTCCTTCCACATCCACCAGTTCATTGGTATCCGCGTAATACTTCCCGACATAAGCCCGGAGGTACACCCACAGGCCATCCGGCGTGGAAGCGACCCCGTCATTGGCAACCTGGAGCAGCCTCGGCAGCGAATCGCCTGTGGGATTCATCATGGAGCCCAGCACCGCAAAATATTCCGGTTTCACAGCCAGTTCAGTCATCCCCAGCGCCTTTCCTTCTTCGTCAATCCATCTGGCGCTGATTGTGATGTCTTTCCCGTCCTCATTGTTCTCCACCGCCACCATGACAGGTTTTCCGTTGTGCATATACAGATTGAAACCATTACCCCAGCCGTTATACTCATTGTCATCCCTGTATACCCACTGAACATCGCCGTTCAAGCTCAGTTTCACAACCGCATACCGGCAGACATCCCCATCCTCTGTCGCTCCGAATTTTGATTCAGTCACCAGCATAGCGTATCCGCCGTCCTCTGTTTTTACCATGTCAGACGGGAAGGCACTGTCTGTATCCTGCCACTGGTAATCCAGCACTTTTTCCCAGAGCACCTTGTCCGTCAGGCCGTCCATCTTCACGATCTTCGCATGGGTTTTGTCCGTTCCTGTCTCACCGTACAGAACCAGTTCATCTCCCTGCATCCAGTTCCTGTAACTGTCGCCAAAGAACTGCTCCTCCATGATCCGGGTGATCGGATTGCCGTCCCAGTCCAGGACTTCAGTTCCGGTGCTTTCACCCTTTTCATTTCTTCTTTCCACTCTCAGGAAGGCGGAATGCGGCATGCTTTCGTCAAAAGGTCCCATCTCTTTATCGAGCTTGTTTCCGTCCGGTGAGAAGAATTGTATGCTCTGACCTTCCAAAGCATGTCTGATCGCAATGGTTCCGTCCTTCAGGACCGCCGCCTGGTCAAACCATAAGTGGTTATATGCTTTTTCTTCCGGGCCGGTATATTCCCAGCTGACCGTTCCGTCCGGATTCAGGCACACCAGCCGCGCTTTATCCAGGGAATAAGAATATTCATCCTCTTCATACCTGGACTCTGTGCCGGACAGCACCACCCGCCCGTCCGGCAGAGTACATGCATAGGACAGGAGCATCCCGGGCAGCCGGATCACATCCTTTTCCGGATCAAACTCGTTGGCCCGTGCCGGAAGGACTTCCGCCCCGGCGGTTCCGTTCTCTGTTTCCGGCTCGTTTCCCTGTGTCAGGGCCATCTCAATGGTCAGGGGACTATACTGGCGTTCGTCCCGGATCGTGTCCGTCGGTTCCAGTCCGTTCCTGCGGCTGGTTATCCCCAGGATTCCGGCGCCGATCAGAACAACCAGTGCGGCTGCCGCGGCTGCCATCCGGAAACGGATCGGATAGACGGCGGTCAGTGGCCTTTTCTTCTGTTCCTTTGTTTTCAGTTCCTCTATCGTCTTATTGACAACCATATTGAATCCGGAATCCACCGGTCCGAATGCTTCCCGGAAATCTTCCGCCCTCTTCATGCTTCAAACACTTCCTCTCTGCAAATGTCCTGCAGCTGTCTGCGCCCCCTGTTCAGCCTGGACTTCACGGTGCCCTGCGGAATCCGCAGAATCGACGCGACCTGCTGTATGTTGTATCCTTCGATGTAGTACAGCAGCACCGGCATCCGTTCCCGTTCCTCCAGCCGGAACAGGCATTCCACAAGATCCACCCTGTTTCCCGCAGGCGCTGCCATATCCGGAAATTCCGCTGTCGGGATTGTTCGTTTTCTTTCCTTCTGGATGTCATGGCAGACATTCAGCAGAATCCGGATCAGCCATGTCCGGAAAAAGGATTCATTTTTCAGGGAAGCGCGCTTTTCCCATGCCCTCCTCAGGGCTTCCTGGACAGCATCCTCGCGATCCGCCTCAATGGACAGCTGGCTGCAGGATATCCTGTACAGCGTCTGCACCATATCTTTCACGGATGCTTCGAAAGTTTCACCAGTCATCTCAGTTCCTCCCGGTTCAGCGGTTTTACACATGTTAGACCGTTCAGGGGCCGCATCGGTTCACGGAATTTTTATTTTTTCCAATCAAAGTAAATTCCGGATAGGCAGGTCATCCTGCCTTCCGGAATTGCTGCTGTTATCCTGTTTGATTGTGTTATCCCATATATTTTTCTGCTGCCCGGATCAGCTTTCGCCGTGCTTCCCGGGCATTCCGGGTCCACAGCATCACATCAAAGCCGTGAATGTTGCCGTGGAAGATATCCGCGTGTGCTTCCACGCCGGCTTTCCGCAGGTTTTCCACATAGGTAATGGTTTCATCCCGGAAGGGTTCTTCATCCTCCACATAAGTGTAGCAGGGCGGCAGGCCGGCATAATTCGTTTCCCGGGAAGGGGAAGCATAAGCCGGTACCTGATCCGTACCGTACAGGTCCCGAAGATACATTTTCCAGGCCAGGTGATTCCGCCGGGTACCCCAGCCATGGGAATGACTGTGGCGGGAGGAATCCGTGTCCCTGCAGTCCAGCATGGGATACAGGGGAATCTGAAACGATACCGGCACCTCGCCATGATCCCGGGCATAGATGCATACTGCCGCAGCCAGCCCGCCGCCGGCGCTTTCCCCGCCGACGATAATCCTGCTGCGGTCAACGCCTAGCTCCTCCGCGTGATCCCACAGATACTTCAGCGCCGTGTAACAGTCCTCCAGCGCCGCCGGATACGGTGCTTTTGTCGTTTTCCGGTAGTCCGGGGCAATCAGGACGCAGCCGAAATGTTTTGCCAGCGGCCGTCCCATGGTGATATACGCCATGGACGGAAATCCCATCACATATCCGCCTCCGTGAATCCAGAGAATGCCGGGCACCGGCTTTTCCTGTCTCTCCGGCCTCAGGATGAGCACTTTCATCCTGCCTGCCGGTGTCTCAATCCGGCGGATTGTGCGCTTCAGTTTCATGATTGGTCCTCCGTCACGCCTGCCCGTTTTCCGGGCAGCAGACTGATTATACCAGATTTTCACATAAAAAGGCATGGCTGTCCATGCCTTTTTGGCTTTCTCACCGGTTTTCCGCCGCCTCCATTTCTGCGTCCCATTCCCGCAGGAACTCCTCCATAAACGCGTGTCTCTCTTCCGCGATCTCCCTGCCCTTTTTCGTATTCATCATATCCTTCAGCAGAAGCAGCTTTTCATAGAAATGCTCAATGGAAGCCTCCGGTTTCCTTCCGTGCGAGCCGCCGTAGGCGAATGTCCGGGCGATACCGACGGCGCCCATGGCATCCAACCGGTCAGCGTCCTGAACGATGCATCCCTCTGCGGTGCCGGGTCGCTTTCCTTTGTTTTTGCTGAACGAAACGGCGTTCACCGTCTCGCAGATCCGGTCCGTCATTTCCCCTGAAACTCCGTGTTTCTCCAGAAATGCCCGGGCATTGGCGTTGTTCTCCGTGGAAAACAGCTTATGGTCGTCCGTGTCGTGGAGCAGGGCAGCCAGCGCCACGATTTCCGGATTGCAGTCCGGTTCAGTTTCCGCGATCATCATGGCGTTGCGCCACACCCGGCAGGAATGGTCAAAGTTATGCCCGTCAGCGTTGCCTTCAAACAGCGTCCGGATATATTCAACAGCATCCCGGATAATCTGTTCCATGTCCCTGTCCTCCCTTTTTGTGATTGTGAAAACAGGCCTTCTGATTATCATGATACAGGGCACCGGGCCTCGTGTAAACAGGAAAACGGCAGCGCCCGGAATAAAAGGCGCTGCCGTTTCCGGCATATATTACAGTTCCACGGTCACCCGGAACGTTTGGCCATCCGGATAGTCAATGGCCAGTTTCCCGTGATGTTTTTCAGCGATCCGCCGGGCCGCCGCCAGGCCGATGCCGGAACCGCCGCTCTTCTGGGTCCGGGCGCTGTCCCCGCGCACAAACCGCTCTGTCAGTTTTTCCGGTTTCTCGGAAGGCAGCTGCGCCACGGAGTTTTCCAGCACAATCCGGGCTCTTTTTTTATCCGGCTTCACAGACAGTCTGACAGTTCCCTCCTCCGGCGTATACTGGACCGCGTTGTCCATCAGCAGGCAGAACAGCCGGCGGATCAGGCTCTCAGAGCCTCTGACCGGCGCCGTTTCCTCCATTTCCGTTTTCCCGCTGATCTGCTTCTGTTTCAGGGAAGGCTGGTATTCCTGCCAGATTTCCTCCGTAAGCGAGGTTATCTCAATATCATCAAGTATTTCCTCGCTTTTGCTTTCATCCAGCCGGGCCATCATGATCAGATCCTGCACCAGGTGCTCCATGCGGTCGACCTGTGCCCGGATATTGCTGCTCCATTTGTTTTTTCCCTGCCGCAGTTCCAGTACATCCAGGTTGGCCCGGGCGATGGCCACCGGTGTCTTCAGGTCATGGCCGGCATCGGTAATAAAACGGCGCTGCTGCTCCGCGTTCCGGACAAAGATATCCGCCATCCGGTTGGATACGGGAAACAGCACAATGATCAGCAGGATGAGAATAGCGATTCCCACCAGGCCCGCGTTCTTCAGCATCTCATACATCGTGTGCAGCTGGACGGACATATCCACCAGAACCAGTTTTCCGCTGCCGTCCCCGTTCCTCCGGATGCCGAATTTGTAAGACCCGGTCTTTCCCCTTTCCGCGTCCGTCTTCACGGCTGCGGCCGCGTACTCCTGTACATCCGTTTCAGCATCCTCCTGGGGGCCATGCCGGGAAACCGGTTCCAGGGTTCCGTCAGCGGAAAGGTGATACTCGTAAAACACAGACGGGCTGTTCCGCCGTCCCGGCCGGTATCCGAACATGGGCGGGGTTTCCTCCTGGGAAAAACGGGCGCGCTCCTCCCCCCTGGATTCCAGGCGGGATTCAATGAATCTGTCCGTATTGATCTCAATCCACCGGAAGCTGAACAGCCAGACCCCCGCCACCGTGACGGCCAGTATGATCAGGAAGGAGAGCACAGCGCTGAACATAATCCGGCTCCGGTAATACTTTTTCATTCAATTTCCTCCAGCGCGTAGCCGACGCCGCGTTTGGACCGGATCTCCACATCCGCTCCCAGGGTTTCCAGTTTCTTCCGCAGGCCCGATATGTGCACCCATACCGTGCCGTATTCCACATCCGCGTCCATGCCCCAGACCCGGTCCAGCAGGGTGTCCGCGGAAAAATAAATATGCGGGTTCCGCATAAACAGCTCCGCCAGCTGGTATTCCCGGTGGCTCAGCGGGCAGGTTTTCTCCCCTGCACGGAGGGCGCAGCCGCTCCGGTCCAGCACCAGGTTCCCGATGGCTGTCCGCTCTCCCTGATAAGCCTGTCCCCGCCGGGTCAGTGCCTCCACCCGTACCCGAAGCTCTTCCAGCGCGAACGGTTTGGTCAGGTAATCGTCGCTCCCGCTTTCAAAACCAATTACCTTGTCCCGGATCTCGCCCCTGGCTGTCAGCAGCAGGACCGGGGTTGTGTTTCCCTCCCCGCGCAGGGTGCGCAGCACCGTGATTCCGTCCCTACCGGGCATCATGCTGTCCCGGCCCCGCACGTCATACATTCCCATGCGCGCATGCTCCAGCGCGTCCGTTCCGTTGTTCGCCCAGTCCACTTCATAATGATGGTATTCCAGAAAGTCGATGACTGCCTCAGCCATCGCCTGTTCGTCTTCCGCCAGAAGAAGCCTCATCCGTATTCACCTTCCTTTGTACAGCATTATACATGGAACGGGTATCCGTGTGAACACGATACAGTCTAC
>JAEEGL012135528.1_pt1 | contig 10404 bp, 7 predicted proteins | sample 9134231 | NCBI WGS metagenome assembly JAEEGL01 (sample SAMN16246548, study PRJNA631951) | gut metagenome | biome: gut microbiome; feature: rumen; material: fiber-attached | host: Bos | place: Iran: Karaj | collected 2018-10
GGATTGGGGATTGGGGATTGGGGATTGGGCCCAATCCCCAATCCCCAATCCCCAATCCCCATTTTTATCTTATAAAAAATCAAATTTGTAAAAATTTATTATTATTATTAAAAATTAAATTTATTTTATTGTAAATTATTTATAATAAATAAAATAATTATATATGAAAAAAAAATTATTATTAATATTTGATTTTGATCAAACAATAACATCAGTTGATTCATTTTGTACAATTGCAAAAATTATTTTATCAAAAGAAGAAGCTGAATTGATAAATAATAATGTTGCTAAAGGTGTAAATTGGGTTGATAATCAAAATTTAATGTATGAGATGGCTTATAAACATGGAAATGACATTAAAAAAGTTGAAAATGTATTAAATTCAATTCCTTTAAATAAAGGTATAATTGAATTATTTTCTTTTCTTAAAAAAAATAAAAATATATTTGAAATTATAATCTTATCATCAGCAAGTTTTTACACATTAAATTATCTATTAAATTACTATAAAATTAATGATGTAATAGATGAAATTATCTGTATTAAATCAATTATTGATGAAAAAGGATTAATGCATGTATTTTCAAGTCATCCACATAATTGTAAATATTGTAATGCTTGCCAATGCAAAAAATTAGAAATAAATGAATTTTTTAAATCTAATTTAAGAGAAAAATATAATAATGTTGTTTGGATATGTGATGGAAAAAATGATATATGTTTATGTGAAGAATTAAAAGAAAATGATTATGTTTTTCCAAGAAAAGATTTTGCATTATATAAAAAATTATATGATGAAAATTATAAAAATCAAATTAAATGTAAAATTTTTCCTTGGAATGATGGATTTGATATAATAAATAAATTAAAAGAATTTTTATAAATATATAAAAATCTAGGTAAAATTATATAAACCAATAAAATTATTTTATAAATTAATTAAATAATTTTAATATTTATATTTTTTAAAAATGAATAAATGTTTAAATTGTAATGAAGAAATTAAAATAAATAATCCTTTAGAATGTAAAGTATGTAATGGTAAATATTGTTCAATAAAATGTTTAATAACTCATTCCAAAAATCACATTTCTCAATCTTCAAAAAATATTAAATCTTATTTATTATTATCCTTAAAAAATAAACAAATAGAAAATTTAACGGAAAAATATTCAATTATTACTCCTGGAAAATTTTTAGAAAAAAATCAATTTGATGATGATTATAAATTTGAAAATCTTGAAAAAGTAACTAAAAATTATTTTCCAGTTGATTTAGGTTCAGGTAGTTTTGGTAGAGTTTATTTAGTAAGACATAAAGAAAATAAAAAATATTGTGCAATAAAAGAAATAGATAAAAAAAAATATAAACAAATTTACGGAAATTGTAATTTATTATATAATGAAATATCAATACATTCAAGATTAGTACATAATAACATAATAAGATTATATAATATTTATGAAGATAACGAAAAAATTTATTTAATTATGGAATATGCAGTTAATGGAAATTTATTTGAAAAAATAAAAGAAAGTAAAAAAGGTTTAAGCGAAAAAATTGCATTTAAATATTTTATTCAAATGGTTAATGCAATATATTATTTACATCAAAATAATATAATTCATAGAGATATTAAACCAGAAAATATTTTAATTGGAAAAAATAATGTATTAAAATTGGCAGATTTTGGTTGGAGTAAAGAAATTGAATTTGAAAAACGTTCAACTTTTTGTGGAACACTTGAATATATGGCTCCTGAAATAGTTGATTCTCAAAATTATGATTTTAGTGTTGATACATGGAGTTTAGGAATTTTATTATATGAAATGTTAATGAATCATTCACCTTTTTGTGCAAAAAGTGCAAGAAATATTATGAATAATATTAAAGAACATGAATTAATTTTTGATAAAAATAAAATAATAAGTGAGGAATGTAAAGATTTAATTAAAAAATTATTAGAATATAATCCAGAAAAAAGATTAAAAATTAAAGATATTTTAGAACATTCATTTATTAAAAAATATAGTAATGATATGAATAGTAATAAGGAAAATATTAATACTGATAATAAAATGAATATTAAAAATAATTTATTAGATAATAAAAAAAAAACTGAAGAAAATATTAATAAGAATAAAAGATTTAGTATGATTATTAAACATCATTTTAATGAGTCTATGAAAAATATTCATCAAATAAATTTATTAGAAAAAAATCTAAATTGTGAAATTGAAAAAGTTAAAAATAAAATGGATAAATTAAATTTTAATAATCAAAATTTTAATTATTTTGAAGATTTTCGAGATAAAAAAGTTTTCTCTGAAGAAAAACCAATAAATAATAATAATGAAGACAAAATAATTATTAAAAATTTAAATATAGATAAAATTTTATATAATAACAATAATAATAATAATAATTTTTTACAAAGAAAAAATTTAATGAATAAATTTAATAATTTAATAAATAATGAAGAAAAAAATTTTTTATCTTCAAGAATAAATGACAATTATAATAAACAATATTTAGAAAAAAATGATAATTTTAGTCAAAGAAATATTTATATTAAACAAAAAATTAAAAAACATAAAGATTATGTTGAACAAATTGAAAATAATAATAATAATAATGAAGAAAATATTTTTTCAAAATTTTTTAACAAAATTTTTAATTTATAAATGATAAAATTTAAGAAATTATTTAATTCTTTTGTAAATATTTATAAAATTTTTATAATTAAGATTAAAAATAAGTATTATTTATAAATTAATTATTATGTTGTTTTTAAAAATGTTCTAACCAATCTTTAAACTTTTTTTTTTGCTCATCAGTAATAGGAGTTTGATCTTCTGGAATTTCCCAATCATGACAAGTTTTAACAAATTCAACAAATGGTTGATATTTATATCTACTAATTCTATTATTTATTTCAGGAAAAAAAGCAGGTTTCATATTCATAGAAATTAATTCTTCCCAATTAAAATTTTGAAACCAAATATGACAACTAATTTGACTTAATTTTGTATATCTAAATATATAATTTTTTGTTAACATTAAGCACATTAAATTTTTAAAATCTCTATCTTTTATAAAATTAGGAAAATTTAATTTATCATTAATTATTGATAAATATATTTCCATAGGTTCTTCTGCAGATTCACCAAAAGGTAAAGTACCACACATAAATTCATACATACAACAAGCAATTGACCAAAAATCAACTTGAAAAGAATAACCTTCACCCATTATAACTTCTGGAGCCATATAATGTGGTGTTCCAATTATAGTACTTGTTTTATCATTTATTTTTTTAGCTGTTCCAAAATCTATTAATTTAATATATCCATTTTCTAATACCATTATATTTTCTGGTTTAATATCTCTAAATATAAATTTTCTTTCATGTAAATATTCAACTGCAAGCATCATACTTGCTCCATAAAATTGAGTTTGAAATTTAGATAAAAGTCCGATTTCTCTTATTACATCAAATAAATCTTTTCCTTCAATATAATCCATTAAAAAATATACATATTTTTGATCTTTTAATGTTTTTACTAATTTTACAATAAACGGATGATCAATTTGTAATAAAATATTTCTTTCTAAATTTAAATTATCAGATAATTGATTATATAATATTTGTTTATTTGATATATTTTTAATTGCATAATAATAATTATTTTTTTTACTTTTAACTAAACATACTTGTCCATAATTTCCAGTTCCTAAAATATTATAAAAAACTAAATCATTTAATTGAACTGTATTATCTTGTAAATATAATCTACTTAATAAATATTCTTTTAAATTTTGTTCTATAACTTGAATAAAATCTTCTTTTTCTAAAAAAAATACTTCAACATCTCCTTTTGCTGTTGCTGTTGCAGACCTTGGTTCCTTAAAAAATAAAGCTCTTTCACCTAAATATTCATTTTCATTCATTGTTCTTATATAATTTTTTTTAACAAAAATGTCTACTTTTCCTGATTTTATTATATAAAATCTAGTACCTTCTTCTCCTTGAGTAATTAAATTTTTTCCATTAGGTATTTTTTTTATTTTTATTCTTTGAGATAATAATTCAATTTTATCTATAGAAAAACTTTTAAATAAATTAATTTTTTTTAAACTTTCTATAACTAAACTTTTTTCTAATTGTTCTTTTAATGAACAACCAAAATAATTTAATATATCAATCATATCTCCTTCTATTAATAATGTATTATTTGAGCATGCAATATTAAAATCTAATCTTTTTTGAGAATTATTTAATAAATCATCTTCAAATAATAAATAACCTCTATTGCTTAATAAATCATTATTTTTACGATTAATTAATTCTCCATTTATAATTATTATCATTTTACTAGATATTATAAAACCCTCATTATACACTGTAATAATTTTTGGGATATATCTAACTTTAAAAAATTGAAAAATATTTTCAACCATTTTAACATTAAATTTTTTGAATTTTCTTGATTTTATTAAGCTATTTTTTATAAAATTTAAATATAATATATATTTATATTTCTCTCCAAAAATATCATACATTGCACTTGCAGATAATGTATAACAAAAAACTTTTCCTTTTGCAATTATATCATTTTGTCTTAAAGAATTTGTTAATAATTCTAATTCACCAAAATATTCATTTTTTTTTAAAGTAAAAACTAAATTATAATTATCATTTGGATCTCTTACTTCAATCTCACCACTTACAATTAAATAAATGCATGGTGAAATCTCTCCTTTACAATAAATTTTTTCTCCATTTTCAAATTTTTCTTTATATAAACAATGACATAAACTATTTTTTGTTTCATGGTCAGCTAAATTAAATATAGGAATGCTCAATACAAATTTTTTTATTTCTTCAAAATTAATATGTGTGATATGTTCAATAATTTTTTTAAAATGTTTTTTTTCCATACTCCATAGATAACAATTAGATAATGTTTTACTTGTACAATATCTAGGACATCCATATAATAATGAATGCTCACCGAATATATCTCCTCTTTGTAAAAAATTTTTTTTTATTTTATTTACATATAATTCAATTTCTCCTTCTTTTATTATATAAAAATAATTACCTGAACTTCCTTGTTTAAATATTTCTTTATTTGCATCTATTAATATTAAATTAACTTCTTTTATAATTTCATGAATTGCCTGTTTTTCTAATATATAAAAATAAAAGTGTTTTTTTAAACTTTCTTCTATTAATTTTTTATCTTCTAACTCTTTATTATGTTTTTTAATTAATTTAAAATTTTGATTTTCTGTGCTTGGAACATTATTTTTATCAATATATTCTGTTTGAAATGTGTTTGGAGAAATATTTTCTATGGGAATTGATTTTATATTTTTATTACCCATAGGAGAAATAAAAACAAAAATTATTAATTTTTTTAACAATTAATATATTATATATTAATTAATAATATATTTAAATTATTATAAAATAATATTTATTCTATTAATTTTTACAAAATCTTTATAAATTAATTATTACAAAATTGTTTATATTAGTATTTTAAATAGCATAAATAATAACTCAAAAATTAATAAAAAGTTACAATTTTACATATTTACATTTTTTTATTTATTTTTAAAATTTATATTACCATGTTTAATTTTAATATGTTGATTTAAAGAACCTTCAGACCCATACGTTTTTTTACATTCTGGATAGTTGCAAACAAATTTAGACTTTATTTCTTTTTTGCATCTTCTATGTCTCTTTATATATTAAATTAAAATCTAATATTTTACCTTTCGATTTATATATGTATCATTAATTTTTTTTTCTAATGCTGTAATTTCTTTATTTTTAAATTTTTTTTCTAATTTAATAATTTTTTGTTTTAATTTTGATTTTTCTTCTAATATTAATTTGAGCTCCTCCTTTAATTGAATATTCGTTTCATATAATTTAAGATAATATAAAAAAAATTGATAATTTTGTTCGTGAATGAATTCTTGTTCAGATTCATTCATTAAATCTGGTAATAAAGGATTTAATGTATTAAAAATACAAAAATTTTCAGGTAATGTTTTAATAGCTGGAACTTGAATTATTTTATGTTTTTTGTTATCAAAGCAATTATTTTTTTTCATAAAAATATGGGAAAAATAAATATAAAATGTTAGATTAATATTATAAAAAAAAAAGGATTAAATATATATTATTTAATTTTTATTTAAATAAACAAAAAAAAATTATTAAAATAATAAAAAATATTTACATTTTTTTTAATATTAAACATGCATAATCACAGGAAACAACAATAAAATTTTGATTTGCTTTTAAATAATATGGAAAATCCATATCAAATAAACCTTTTTTTATCATATCAGAATCAATATTATTCAATTCATTTAAGTTAACATGCATTAATATAATTAATTGATTATCACTTACTTCACCTTCATAAATATTTGAATTAATATCTAAAAATATTATTTTCAATTTATCATTATTATTTTCATCATAATAATAATAAATCGCATTTATTTCTCCTGTTGGATTTATATAAGTCATTGTTTTATTAGTTGATAAAATTTCATCTATAATATCTATTTGATTATAATTATTAACAATTAAAAATGAATTATTTCTTAATAAATATAAAAAACTAATATGACCAATAGAATAATTATTAATTTCTTTTTCTGTTTTTTCGTTGTTTCTAAAATCATATATAGAAATTTTTCTAACTTTTCCTTCAAATTGTTCAAGAAATATAAATTTATCATCAACAAATTCAAAAGGAACAATATAATTACTCATAGTAATTTTTCCTTCAATATTTTCTAAATTATTTTTATTCGCAGTTTTTATATTATAAGAACAATCATAAATTTGAAAAGGTGTATCAAAACTTTTAGGTTCTTTTAAATATAACATTAAAACATTATTTTTATTTAACATTGTAAAACATGAACTACAATTATCTTTATGAATTTCATCTTGACTATATAATTTATATCTTATAGTTAAATTATCGTCATTATTTATTTCATATGATGTTATAGATTCATCACCAATTAAACAATATAAATTTTCATTATTTTCATCTATTGAAGTTCCCATTATTGCTTCATTACAAAGATCTGAAAATACTTTTATTTTTTTTTTATTTATATCATAATATACTAATCGTCCCATCATTGTTCCAAAAAAAACTTTTGAGTTTGATAAGGATAATGAATTAATTGGATCTGAATAACGCAATTCTATATAATCATATAAAGTTATTTCTTGTTGTAAATTATCATTAATTTTCATTTTTTTAAATAATTTTAAAATTTTATGAAAAAAATAATAAATTAATGATTTAATAATAAATTAATATAAAAATGAAAAATTGTATAAAAAACAAAAATCAAAATACAAAAAATTCAGTTATTAATAATCAATTATTTATAATGAAAAATTTAAGTCCAAAACAAGAATATCATTTTTTTAATAATAATAACAATAATAGTAATAATAATTTAAATAATAATATTAATAATAATAATAATAAAAAAAATACATTTAAATTATATTCATCTTCAATTGATTATTGGGAAAAAAGAAAAAAACAAAATGATGAAAAAATGAAAGAAATAGAAAATTATGAAAATTTTCGTAAATTCGGTGAAATACAAGATAGACCAAATATTTCAAAAAATTCAAAAAAAATTGCAAAAAATTTAAGAAATAATAGTAAAGAATATTCAAAAAATAATCTTGAAAAAGAAATAAAAAAAAATGAAAAGAAAAAAAAAATTACTTTATCAACAGCTGATTCAATGAACATTAATAAAATAATGGAATTAAGAAAAGAAAATGCAATTAATAAATATAATCATATCAAAAGTTTAATAGATAATAATGAAAATGAAAATAATAATTTAAATAAAAATAATGAATTAAATAATAATAATTTAAATTCTATAAATAAAACTCTAAATAATTCAAATTTAAATACATTAGAAAATGTTTCAAAAGAAGAATTAGTAAGAAAAAATTTAAATTCTTTTTACAACACAAATGGAAAAGTTAATAATTATTCATATCGAAATTTATATGAAGAAAAATTAAATCAAACAAATCAAACTATAAATAATAATAATATTGATAATAATAATAATAATTTAAACAGAATTAACACATATGAAATAAATTCAAATAATAATAAAAACATATTAAATCCTTGTAATTGTGTTAAAAGATGTTGTTGTGAATGTCCTAATAATTGTAATAATTATAATTGTATGAATAATATTTCAAACTGTAATAGATGTAATAATAATATGGATAACTTTATATTAAATAAAAATATAAATTGTAATAATAATAATGAAAATATTAATAACCAAATTAAATACAATGAATTATTAAAAAAAATAAAAGAAGATGAAAAAATTATTAAAAATAATAAAGATATTTCAGAAGAATTATTAAAAAAAATAAATGAAAATATTTCAATAAATAATGAATTAGAAAAAAAATATAATAAAGAAGAGGATATTTTAAAAAATAATCCAATATTAAAATATAGAGAAGAAAATAATAAGAGATTAAAAGATTTAGAAAAAATGAATAAATATATTGAAGAAATAAATAAAATAGATGAAGAAGATATTAAAAATAGATTTAATATATCAAATAAATTAATTAATAATGAAATTAAAAATAAAATGATTAATAATCATATAAAAAATGAATTAGATTCAGCAAAAAATAATTTAAATTATTATGATGAAAAATTAAAACAAAATGAAAAAGAAAAAAAAGATATTATGAAAAAATATTCACATGATATATATAATCCATCTAAATATATTTCTAATAAAAATAAAATAAATTCATATAAATACAATCCAGAAAATAATAATAATAATAATAATTTAAATATAAAACAATTTGATTTTGAAAAAAAATATTTTAAATAAAATTTTGATTAATTAAAATTTATTATTTAATTTTTTTAATAATATAAAATTTTTATTAATACATATATTATTATTTTTAAACTAATAAAAATAAACACCATAAACTGAACAAAATGCATATGTATTTTCATTTGACCAATTTACATTTACAACTGAATCATTATTTGAATCCCAAATACATTTACTACCTATTTTTATTCCTTGTCCTTTTTTTTCTCCAATTATACAATGAACAATTAATTTATATTTTCTAAAATTATATTTACTATCTTTAAATTCATTTCTTATTGATCATTTTTTTCATTGATTAATTATGTTTAGTTAAATATTTATAAAGAAATTCTATTGTATTTGATAAATTTGTAAAATTATATTCTAATATTGTTTTTGTATCACAAAAAAGTTTATCAATATTTTTAATTATTTATTATATTAAATTATGAGAATTATTGTAAATATAATATAATTTATTATTTATATTAATAACTGAACTTTATTATATTTTATTTTTTATTGAAAAAAATAATCTCCAATTAAATTTTATACATATAAAAAAATATTTATTATAAATTTTAAATTAAATATTATTATAAATATTTAATAATTGTCCATTTAATTAATAAAAATAAATTTTAATAAATTTAAAAAATGAACGCTATAATAAATACTTTTTGCAGATCAGCATTTAGAAGACAAGAAAAAAGAGATCTTTTCTTCCCTGTTCAACCAAGAATGTGCCATACCTGTCTAAGACCAAAAGCAAAGAGACACATTAATTTTGATAATTTAAGTCATTATCATCAAAATTTAATTTGTATGTGTCCTCAACCAGCTCATATTCCAGGAGGTCATGGAGTTGCTCGTGGAGGTGCTCGTGGAGGAGCTCGTGGAGGAGCTCGTGGAGGTGCTCGTGGAGGTCATGGTGGTGCTCCTGGAGGTCATGGTGCTGGAGCTGCTGGAGGTCATGGTGGTGCTCCTGGAGGTCATGGTGCTGGAGCTGCTGGAGGGAATTTTGTTACAATTGCACAATTTAATAATTTTCAAAATCAAATTTTAAATTCTATAAATCAAATTAATAATTCTATAAATCAAATTAATCAAAATTTAAATAATCAAACTAACCAAATAAATAATATAATAAATATATTAAATAATAATAATATAAATTAATAATAGATTGTGCAATTATGATATTTATCATAACTTATATTAATAAATAATTATTTAAATTTTATTTATCATTTTTTTTTACAAAATATATAAATTATAAAAAATATTTTAAAATTAATTATAATAAATATTTTATGATTTTTATTTAATATAAAATTTTGGGATAAATAAAAATAAAGTAAATTCATATAAATACAATCCAGAAAATAATAATAATAATTTAAATATAAAACAATTTGATTTTGAAAAAAAATATTTTAAATAAAATTTTGATTA